>Ga0137403_10002751_pt1 | contig 21373 bp, 20 predicted proteins | sample CZOMad2_1_16fung_FD_122057 | JGI IMG/M metagenome (GOLD analysis project Ga0137403, IMG submission 122057) | Vadose zone soil fungal communities from Angelo Coast Range Reserve, California, USA - CZOMad2_1_16fungal (Hybrid Assembly) | ecosystem: Environmental > Terrestrial > Soil > Vadose zone...
CGCCGCAGCCGCGTGATGCCGCCCAACAACCGCAAGCAGGCCATGCTGCCCACCACGGCCGAGATCATCGACAACCCCGTCGGCACCGCCTGCGGCTTCGCGGTGGACATCGGCCACGCGCGCTTCTTCTTCACGCCCGGCGTGCCGCGCGAGCTGAGGCGCATGCTCGAGGAGCAGATCGTCCCGCGGCTGCTCGCCAAGAGCGGGCTGCAGACGGCGATCCACCTCAAGCGCTTCCACTCCTACGGTCTCGGCGAGTCGCACGTCGACACGCTGCTCACCGGCGTGGAGGCGCTCGTCCCCGACGGCAGCGTGAAGCTCGGCTTCCGCGCCCACTACCCGCAGCTCGAGACCAAGCTGAGCGCGCGCGGCCGCGACATGGACGACATCCGCGCGAAGCTGGCGCCGGTCGAGGCGGAGGTCCGCAAGCGCCTCGGCAACTTCATCATGGCCGAGGACGACCAGACGCTCGAGGGCGTCGTGCTCGCCGAGCTGACGAAGCGACAGGCGACGCTGGCCATCGTCGAGACGTTCACGAGCGGGCAGATCGCCGCGCGCTTCGCTCACCTGCCCGGCGCGGAGAAGGTGTTCCGCCGCGGCATCCTGGCCCGCCACCTCGGCGAGATCTGCGCCGCCGTCGGCCTCGACGGCGCCGCGGCGACGGGCGAGCTGACCCGCGAGACGGCGGAGGCCGTGGCGCGCGCGGCGCGCCGCGCGACGGGCGCCACGCACGCGCTGGCCGTGCTCATCGATCTCGACGAGGGCGCGGACCGCATCGAGTTCGGCGGGACGATCTGCCTGGCCATCGCGACCGAGGCCGACGCCGCCTCGCGGCGCAGCCGCATCGTCGGCGGCCGCGAATGGGTGCGGCTGGGCGCCGTCGAGCTGGGCCTCGACTGCCTGCGCCGCTCTCTGCAAGGCCTGCCCGTGTACGAGCGCACCGACTTCGAGAAGGTCGAAAAGGGGACGTCGCCATGACGTACGAAGCGCAGCTGGCCGAGACCGTCCTGATGCGCGGGCACCGCGGCGACCGCATCGACGCCTATCTCGCGCGCCCGCTCGGCGCCGGTCCGCATCCCGGCGTGGTCATCATCCATCACATGCCGGGCTGGGACGGACCGAACAAGGAGATCGCGCGGCGGTTCGCCCACCACGGCGTCGTGGCGATCCTTCCGAACCTGCACTTCCGCGAGGGCCAGGCCACGCCCGAGGCGAACAGCGCCAGCGTGCGCGCGGCCGGCGGCATGCCGGACGACCGCACGATGGGCGACGTGCAGGGCGCGATCGACTACCTGCGCGAGCTGCCCTACCTGAACGGCAGGGTCGGCGTGATCGGCTACTGCTCGGGCGGCCGCCAGGCGTACCTGGCCGCCTGCACGCTGCGCGGTCTCGACGCCGCCATCGACTGCTACGGCGGCGGCGTGGTGGCGAAGCCGGAGGATCTCACGCCGCGGCAGCCGACGGCGCCGATCGCCCTCACCAAGAATCTGCAGTGCCCGCTGCTCGGGCTCTTCGGCATCGAGGACACGCGCCCGTCGCCGGACGACACGGCGAAGACCGAGCAGGCGCTGAAGGAGCACGGCAAGACCTTCGAGTTCCACACGTACGACAACGCGGGCCACGCGTTCTTCGCCGTCGACCGGCCGCAGTATCGCCAGGCCGCGGCGCTGGACGGCTGGAAGAAGGTCCTGGCGTGGTTCGACACGCATCTGTCAGGAGGCGCTCGATGAAAGTGAAAGCGGTCAACGGGTTCGCACGGATCCTCAAGGCCGAGGGCATTCCCTGGGTCAGCTGCTATCCCACCAGCCCGGTGAACAACGCGCTCGGGGAAGAGGGCGTGCCCATTCTCATGATGGGCGAGGAGCGGTTCGCCGTCGCGGTGGCCGACGCCTTCTCGCGCGTGACCAGCGGCAAGCAGATCGGCGCGTGCACGGTCATGGCCGGGCTCAACGCCGCCGGCATCCAGATGGCGTACGGCGCCGTCGCCCAGGCGTGGGAGGACTCCTCGCCGCTGCTCGTCATCGCCGAGGGCGTCGGGTCGTCCGCCACCCGGCACACGCACTACGACATCGGTGAGGCGTTCAAATCCGTCACGAAGTGGGTGGGCGAGATCGGCCGCGCCGAGCTGGTGCCGGACTATCTGCGCCGCGCGTTCACGCAGCTGCGCTCCGGGCGCCCCGGCCCCGTGCTGCTCCTGATCCCCCGCGACCTCGGCGAGTACGACGACGCCGAGCACCCGTACACGATCGTGAAGGGCTGGCGCTCCGCCCCCGATCCCGACGACGTGACGAGCGCGATCAAGGCGCTGTCGGCCGCGAAGGATCCGCTGCTCTTCGTCGGGGAGGGCGTCCTCTACGCCGACGCCACGAGCGAGCTGCTGCGCTTCGCCGAGCTGGCGCAGGTGCCCGTGCTGACGACGCTCAAGGGCAAGAGCGCGTTCCCGGAGAACCACCCGCTGTCCGCCGGCGTCCGCGGCTCCCTGGCCGAGCGTTTTCTCAAAAAGTGCGACCTGCTCTTCTCGGTCGGCGCCAGCCTGTTCCCCAACCGCTTCAGCCACGCCATCCCCGACGCCGACAAGAAGACGATCGTGCAGTGCACGGTGGACACGCTCGACCTCAACCGCTCGTACGAGACGCGCCACGCGGTGGTCGGCGACGCGAAGCTGACGCTGCAGGCGCTCTGCGAGGAGCTGTCCAGGCGCGGCGCGCCCAGGAAGAACGCGGCGCTCGTCGACGAGATCCGGGCCGCCAAGGCGGAGTTCCTGGCGAAGTTCACGCCGTGGCTCACGTCGAACGAGACGCCCATCAACCCCTACCGCGTGCTCGGCGACCTCATGAAGGTGCTCGATCCCAAGAATTCGTTCGTGACCGCCGACTCCGGCAACACGCGCGATCAGACGAGCACGGTGTACGAGACGCAGATCCCGCGCGGCTTCCTCGGCTGGGGCAACGTCTCCACGCTCGGCTTCAGCCTGGCCGGCGCCGTCGCGGCCAAGCTCGCCTATCCGAACCGCCAGTCCGTCCACGTCACCGGCGACGCGGGCGTCTGCTACATGATGGGCAACTTCGAGGCGGTCGCGCGCTACGGCATCGGCATCACGACGCTGCACATCAACAACGGCGGCTACTCCGGCTACGGCCCCGGCTTCTGGGGCGCCGGGCACGATCCCTACACGTGGAAGGTCTCCGACCACGCCAAGGCGTGCATGGCGTCGATGGCGAAGGCCGTGGGCTTCCACAGCGAGGACGTGGACAAGCCGTCGGAGATCGTCCCCGCGCTCAAGCGCGCGCTCGACGAGAACGCCAAGGGCCGGCCGGCCTTCGTCGAGTTCCTGTGCAGCCACCATCCGGTGCACGGCGGCTGGGTGCGGTCGGCCTGATGCGCGTCGGCATCCTGGTGCCCACGCGTGGCGCCGTCATGCAGTCGGCCCGGCGGCCACCCCTCGAGGAGTCCTGGGCGATGGCGCGCCACGCCGACGAGGCGGGATACGACGCGGCCTGGGTCGGTGATAGCGTCGTCGCCAAGCCGCGGCTCGAGCCGCTCACCACGCTCGCGTACCTGGCGGCGATGACGTCGCGCCTGCGGCTCGGCACCGCGGTGCTCCTTCCCGCCCTCCGGCAGCCGGTGGTGCTCGCGCACCAGATCGCGAACGTGGACGCGCTGTCGCGCGGACGCGTCGTTCTCGGGCTCGGTGTGGGCTGGAGCCTGCCGTCCGCCGAACGGGAGTGGGCGGCGTGCGGCGCGGACCACAAGCGGCGTGTGCGGCGGCTGGAAGAGCACGTCGAGATCTGGCGGATGCTCTGGCGCGGGGAGCCGGTCACGCACCGCGGCCACGGCGTCGAGCTGGTCGAGCACACGATCGGCCCGCTGCCGTGGAACGCGGCGGGGCCGCCCGTCCTCATCACCGCCGGCAACCGCGGCGAGTTCCTGCCCGCGCAGTTCGAGCGGTTCGCGCGGCTGGGCGACGGCATCATCACGACGTACGTCGAGGCCGACGAGTGCCGGCGCCTGCGCGAGCTGGCCGAGGCGGCCCTCGGCCGGCACGGCCGTGCCCTGCCCGCGTTTCCGCTCTGCGTCTACACGACCGTGCGCCTGGACGATGACGTTGCGCGCGCCGAGCGCACCACGCGCGAGTTCCTCGCGACCTACTACGGCGGCGGGGTCCACCAGCGCGGACTGATGGGGCTCGGCCCGGCGGATGCTGTGATCGGCGCGCTGCAACGCTACGCGGACGCCGGCGTGACCGACCTCTGCGTCCGCTTCGTCGGCGACGACCAGCAGGCACAACTCGAGCGCTTCACGAAGGAAGTCCTGCCGGCCGTCGGGTGAGGAGGACATGGCTGTGAGCGACGAGATCAGCATCCAGTTCACGCGTTTCTCGGCGTTCTACTCGCCGCTGATCGCCACGATCGCCGGCGGCTTCCTGAAGGACGAAGGCTTCGCGCCCAAGCACTCGATGGCGCCACCCGGTACATCGGCCATCGAGGGCGTCGTCGCCGGCAGCGTGCACGTCTGCCAGTCGGCGCCGTCGCAGGGCTTCGGCCCGCTCGAGAAGGGCCAGCCGCCGCCGGCCGTGCACTTCGCGCAGATCAACGAGAAGGACGGCTTCTTCCTGACGGGGCGCGCGGCGGATCCCGCGTTCACGTGGGACACGCTGCGCGGCAAGCGCGTGCTGGTGGATCACGGCGGCCAGCCGCTGGCGATGTTCAAGTACGCGTGTCACAGACGCGGGCTGGATTACTCGGCGATCGTCGTCGTCGACGTGCCGAGCGGCCAGATGGATCAGACGTTCCGCAAGGGCGACGGCGACTACATCCACCAGCAGGGACCGGCGCCGCAGCAGCTCGAGCACGACGGCGTGGGCCACGTGGTGGCCTCGGTCGGCGAGGCGATCGGGCCGTGCGCGTTCTCCAGCCTCGCGGCCACGCGCGAGTGGCTGAAGACCGACGCCGCCGGACGCTTCATGCGCGCCTATCGCAAGGCGCGCGCGTGGCTGATCGCCACGCCGGCCGCCGCGGTTGCGGCGGCCGAGGCGTCGTTCTTCCCCGAGATCGACCGGGCCGTGCTCACCTCGACCATCGCCGCCTACCAGCGGCTGGGCTGCTGGACGCCGCACGTCGAGATCACGCGGCCCGCCTTCGAGGCCACGCTCGACGTCTTCCAGCACGCCAAGCTGATCACCAAGCGCCACCGCTACGAGGACGTGGTGGCGCCGCCGCCCGGCGCCTGACGCCAGGAGTCTCCCCGAGCCGCGCGGGAACTTCCGGGGAGGTGCCCTGTCTAAGCGGGCATGAAGCCCGTCTCCGTGATGGAGGCCGCGGCCCTCCCCGGTACCACACCCGCGGCGCGCGCGGCCGAATCGATCACGCCGGCCCGACGCTGGGACCCGCGGCTCTATCAGATCGCCACGCTGGCCGGACTGCTCGGCTACGGCGTGTTCTGGCTGGACCTGGAGGTCCAGGCTCGGACGGCGGTGGCGATCGTCGCGACGGCGCTCGCCACCCAGCTCGCCTGCACGTGGCTGACCGGCCGGGGCCGGTTCGATCCGCGGAGCGCGCTGATCTCGGCGCTCTCGCTCTGCCTGCTGCTCCGGACCGGCGCGCTCGGCCTGGCGGTGCTCACCGCGGTGGTGGCCATCGCGAGCAAGTTCACGCTACGCGTGCGCGACAAGCACGTCTTCAATCCGACCAACTTCGCCCTCGTCGCGATGATGCTCGTGACGACAAGCGTCTGGGTGTCGCCCGGGCAGTGGGGCAGCGGACTCGTCTTCGGGTTCCTGCTCGCCTCCGCCGGCGGCCTCGTGGTGAATCGGGCCGCGCGCGCCGACGTGACCAGCGCGTTCCTGGCGAGCTGGGCGAGCCTGCTCGTCGCCCGCTCGCTCTGGCTCGGCGAGCCGCTCGCCATTCCGCTGCACCGGCTGGAGAACGGCGCGCTCGTGCTGTTCGCCTTCTTCATGATCTCGGATCCCAAGACCACGCCGGACTCACGCGCGGGCCGCCTGCTCTTCGCGACGCTGGTGGCGCTCGGCGCCTACTACGTCCAGTTCAGGCTGTTCAGGACCAACGGCCTGCTGTGGTCGCTCGCCGTCTGCTCCCTGCTCGTCCCGCTCATCGATCGGCTGCTCCCCGGCCGACGCTACCAATGGAGGAGCTCACCATGAAGCACGTCACCGCGCTCGTGGCCGGCCTGCTGATCGTCGCCCTCGCGGCGCCCACGGTGCTGGCGTTCTGCGGCTTCTACGTCGCCAAGGCCGACGCGAGGCTGTTCAACCAGGCCTCGCAGGTGGTGCTGGTCCGCCACGACGACAAGACCGTCCTCACCATGGCCAACGACTTCAAGGGCGACCTCAAGGAGTTCGCCATCGTGGTGCCGGTGCCGACCGTCCTCGACAAGGGGCAGGTCCGCGTGAGCGACCGTGCGCTCATCGAGCACCTCGACGCGTACTCCGCGCCGCGGCTCGTCGAGTACTTCGACGACGACCCGTGCTCGCCGAGGTATCCCGCCGCGCTGCAGGCGACCACGGGAATAGCCACCGCGCGTCGCGACATGGCGCTCGATCGCGCCAACAGCCTGGGCGTCACCATCGAGGCGCGCTACACCGTCGGGGAGTACGACATCCTCATCCTCTCCGCACGCGAGAGCGGCGGGCTCGAGACGTGGCTGCGGGACAACGGCTATCGCCTGCCCGCGGGCGCCTCCCCGATCCTCGGCAGCTATCTCAAGCAGGGGATGAAGTTCTTCGTGGCGCGCGTCAATCTCAAGGAACAGGGCCGGCTCGGCTTCACGTACCTGCGCCCCCTGCAGATGGCGTTCGAGTCGCCGAAGTTCATGCTCCCGATCCGCCTCGGCACCCTGAACGCCGACGGGGCTCAGGAGCTGTTCGTCTACGCGCTGACCCGGAAGGGCCGCGTGGAGACGACGAACTACCGCACGGTGCGGCTGCCCACCGGTATGGAGCTGCCCGCCTACGTGAAGGAGGAGTTCCCGCAGTTCTACCGCGCGATGTTCACGCAGCAGGTGAAGCGCGAGGACATGCGCGCGGTGTTTCTCGAGTACGCGTGGGACATGGCCTGGTGCGACCCGTGCGCCGCCCAACCGCTGTCGGCCGAAGAGCTGCGCAAGCTCGGCGTGTTCTGGCTGGACGAGGGCGGCGCCGGGGTCCGCATGGGACGCCGGCCGTTCGGAGGGCCCGTGGACGTCTTCATGACGCGCCTTCACGTCCGCTACGACGCCGCGCACTTCCCCGAGGACCTCGTCTTCCAGGAGACCGCCGACCGCGCCAATTTCCAGGGTCGCTACGTGCTGCGGCACCCGTGGAAGGGCGAGGCGAAGTGCGAGGCGGCCCAGCGCTATCGCGAATCGCTCCGAGCCCGTGCCGAGCAGGAGGCCGGCGCTCTGGCGTCGCTCACCGGCTGGCCCATCGACGAGATCCGGCGCAAGGCCGGCGTGATCCCCGGCGACGACGGCCGCACGTGGTGGCAGCGGCTCTATGGGCAATGAAGGCCTCAGGCGCGGCGGCGCGTCGAGATCAGGAATCCGGTGATCGACAGCACCGGCAGCGCCAGCCCGACCACCGCGTAGACGAGCCGCGAGGGCCAGCCGGCGAAGGCGCCGCCGTGCAGGCCTCGAACGACGTCCCACGGGTCGCGCGCTGACTCGCCCCGTGCGCCCACGATCTCTCCGGTGTCGCGATCGACGACGGTCGCGACCCTGCGCCCGTTCGGCAAGCGCTCGTGCAGGCGCACGCGATGATCCGCCTCCGCGACGAGCGCGACGAGGCGCCCGCGCGTCTGGGTCCGCGCGGCGACGAAATCGAGCCGGGCCAGACCGGCGGCCGACACGGGAGGCGACGCGACGGCCACCGCCGCCTCGAGCGAGAGCAGCGCGCCCGTGAGTCCGACGATCGCGCCGACGGCGAGCGAGCACGCACCGACCACTCGATGGACCGCGCGGCCCGGCACCCGCGGGCGCCGCGTGACGGACGCGCCGTAGAGCCAGAGCCCCGTCGCGCCCTCCACGACGAGCCACACACCGAGCAGCGCGACGAGCAGCGCGCCCGCGCGGCCCGCGTGGAACGCGGCGTGGAGCGAGCGCACGGCGACGAGGAGCGAGCGCTCGGGGGCGCGGGCGGCGACGACGCGCAGCGTGGACGGGTCCACCGCCACGTCGAGGCGCCGCCCGCCGACCGCGAGCTCGACACGATAGGGCTGCTCGGGCCGCGCGGGGAGTCGGAGCGCGAGGGGCTCGGCGCCCGGATGACCGACGACGGCGGCGGCGACGACCGCGTCGAGCGACGGCGAGGGCGTTGCCGCGGTCGTGATCGCCGGCGGACCGTCGAGCGCCTGCTCGATCTCCGGTCCGAACACCAGCGCGCTGCCGCTCAGCCCGAGGACGAGCAGGAGCGGGCCCGTCACCAGTCCGCCCCAGAGATGCACTCGCGCAGCCACCCGGCGCATGGTGTAGCCTAAACCGCGTTTTCGCCGGAGGCCCCGATGAAGCGAAGCGAGTCCCGGATCCTGACCACCCACACCGGCAGCCTGCCGCGTCCGCCCGCGCTTCGCGATCTGTTGGTACGCCTGGACCGCGGAGAGGCGGTCGACGCGGCGGCGCTCGCGCGCGAGGCGGAGGCGGCGGTGCGCCACGTGGTCGCCCGCCAGCTCGAGTCCGGCATCGACGTCGGCAACGACGGCGAGCAGCCGCGCGTCGGCTTCTCCACCTATCCGGCGCGCCGGATGCGCGGCTTCGGCGGCGCCAGCAAGCGGCGGCCCGCGCGCGACATCGCCGAGCATCCGGACTATGCCTCGCGGCTGTCGCGCCAGCGCGCCGGCGCCGCGCGCATCAACGACGCGCCGCAGGCGGTCGCGGAGGTCGCCTATACCGATCTGGGCGAGGCCACGGCCGAGTGCGAGCTGTTCCGGCGCGCGGCCGGCGCCGAGAAGTTCGCCGAGGCGTTCATGACGGCGGCCTCGCCGGGCGTCATCGCCACCATCATGCTCGACGCGTACTACGGCTCGCACGAACGCTACGTGAAGGCGCTGGCGCGCGAGATGCGCCGGGAATACGAGCTGATCGTGGCGCGCGGCTTCGTGCTGCAGCTCGACTGCCCGGACCTGGCCATGGAGCGCGCGCGCTTCTTCCAGGACGAGTCCCTCGACGGATTCTTGAAGGCGGTCGCGCTCCACATCGACGCCATCAACGAGGCGATCGCGGGGCTCCCCGCCGATCGCGTCCGCCTGCATCTCTGCTGGGGCAACTACGACGGGCCGCACACCCACGACGTGCCGCTGGAGCCGCTGCTGCCGATCGTCTATCGCGCGAAGGTCGGCGCCCTCTCGCTGCCGCTGGCGAGCCCGCGGCACCAGCACGAGCTGAAGGCGTTCCGCCGCCATCCGCTGCCCGCCGGCATGCTGTTCGTCCCCGGCGTGATCGACTCCACGACGAATGTCGTCGAGCATCCGGAGGTCGTCGCCGACCGCATCGTCGCCGTCGCCGAGGCGATCGGCGATCGCACACGCGTGCTCGCCGGCGTGGACTGCGGCTTCGGCACCTTCGCGGGCAGCCAGCTGGTGGAGGAGAGCATCGTGTGGACCAAGCTGCGCGCGCTCCGCGAGGGCGCCGATCTCGCCACCCAGCGTCTGTGGCACTGAGGAGGAACCATGGCCAGGCTGACGCCCATCACCGGCAAGAACCAGGTCCCGGCGAAGGACCACGCGATCGTGGACGGCATCGTCAAAAGCCGCGGCGCGCTGCAGGGCCCGTTCACGATGTTCCTGCACAGCCCGGAGCTGGCCGGCCGCCTCGCGCATCTGGGCGCGTTCGTCCGCTTCGAGGGCTCGCTCGACATGCGCGTGCGCGTGCTGGCCGCGATGACGGTGGCGCGCGAGCTCGAGGCGGTCTATGTCTGGGGAGCGCAGACGGGCCAGGCGCGCAAGCTGGGCATGCCGGAATCGACCATCGCGGCCGTCCGCGAAGGACACACGCGCGTCCTGCCGCCCGACGACGCGCAGATCGTCGAGTTCACGCGCGACCTCCTGCGCAAGCATCGCGTCGACGACGCGACGGTCAAGGCGCTGCGCGCACGCTTCGGCGACGACGGCTTCATCCAGCTCACCGGCGCCATCGGCTACTACAGCATGCTGGCCATGACTGTGAACGCGTGCGAGCTCGAGGCCGCGCCCGGCGCGGAGATCCTGAAGCCAGGAGGCGCATCATGACGCGACTGTCCCTCGTCCTCGTCTTCTCGCTCCTGGCGGCGGCGCGCGCCGGCGCGGCCGACCTGCCGACGGCCAAGCCGGAGCAGGTCGGGCTCTCCTCCGAGCGCCTGGACCGCATGACCCAGGTCCTGCGCGTCGACGTGGAGCGCGGGCGGATCCCCGGCGCCGTCGTCCTCGTCGCGCGCAAGGGCCGCGTCGCCTATCTGGAGTCCGTGGGCTTTCGCGACAAGACCGCGGGCACGCCGATGACGCCGGACGCGATCTTCCGGATCGCGTCGATGACCAAGCCGCTCGTCACCGTGGCCGCGCTGTCGCTCTACGAGGAAGGCCGGCTCTTCCTCTCGGATCCCGTGTCGAAGTACATTCCCGCGTTCAAGGGCCAGAAGGTCGGCGTGGAGCGTGTGCCGGCCGAGCGCGAGATGACGATCCAGGACCTGATGCGCCACACCTCCGGGCTCACGTACGGCAACCGCGGGACGACCGAGGTCTACAAGATGTACCCCGAGTCCTCCAACGTGTCCTCGCTGACGCTGACGATGGACGAGTTCATCGACCGCCTGAGCAAGGCGCCTCTCCTCTACCAGCCCGGCACGCGATGGGAGTACAGCCTGTCGACCGACGTCCTCGGCCGCGTCGTCGAGATCGTCTCCGGCAAGCCGCTCGGCGAGTTCCTCGCGGAGCGCATCTACCGGCCGCTGAAGATGACCGACACGACGTTCCTCGTGCCCGGCGACAAGCGCGCCCGTCTCGCCCAGCCGCTGCCCACCCATCCCGACACGGGCGCGGAATACAAGGTCGCGGATCCCACGGTCCCGCGGAAGTTCGACTGCGGCGGAGGCTGCGCCGTCTCCACGGCCGGCGACTACGCGCGCTTCGCCCAGATGCTCCTGAACCGCGGCGCCCTCGACGGCGCGCGCGTGCTCGCCCCGAAGACCGTCGAGCTCATGACGGCCGACCACCTCGGCGCGATCGCGCGCGGCACGGAGTACTATGCGGGCCCCGGCTACACCTGGGGCCTGGGCCTGGCGGTGCGGCAGAGCAACGGCCTCGCGCCGATGGCCGGCTCGGCCGGCGACTACTTCTGGCCGGGCGCCTTCGCCACGTACTGGTGGGCCGACCCGAAGGAGCAGATGGTCGTCGTCTCGATGATGCAGTCCCCGCTGGGCCGCCATTACCAGCAAGCCCTGAGAGCGCTCGTGCTCCAGGCAATCACGGAGTGACCATGCGGATCGTCGACGCGCAGGTCCACATCTGGTCGGGCGGCAAGCCGGCGAATCTTCGTCACCGCCAGGTTCCGGCCTTCACCAAGGACGAGCTGCTGAAGGAGATGCAGGCGGCGGGCGTGGACGCCGCCGTCATCCATCCGCCGACGTCGTGGGATCCGAACGCCAACGAGCTGGCCGTCGAGGCGGCGCGCCAGCATCCCGATCGCTTCGCGATCCTCGGCAACTTCCCGCTCGACAAGCCGGAGAGCCGCGCGCTGCTCGACGGCTGGAAGAAGCGGCCCGGCATGCTCGGCCTGCGCTTCACGTTTCTGCAGCCGCACCAGCAGACGTGGCCGACGGACGGCACCATCGACTGGCTCTGGCCCGCCGCCGAGCGTGCCGGGCTCCCGGTGGCGCTGCTCGCGGCGAACTTCTTTCCGAAGGTCGCCCAGGTGGCCGAGCGGCATCCGGGGCTCAAGCTGATCGTCGATCACCTCGGGCGGCGCTCGCCCGCGGAAACGGGCGAAGCAGCCTGGGACAATCTGCCGGCCATGCTCGCGCTCGCCAAGCATCCCAACGTCGCCATCAAGGCCACCGGCGCGCCGAGCTACTCGGGCGAGGCCTATCCCTTCCGCAACATCCACGACAAGCTGCGGCGGATCTTCGACGCCTTCGGCCCCGAGCGGATGTTCTGGGGCACCGACATCACGCGCATGCCGTGCCCGTACCGCCAGTGCGTGACGATGTTCACCGAGGAGCTGCCGTGGCTGAAGGGCCGCGACCAGGAGCTTGTCATGGGCCGCGCCGTCGGCGACTGGCTCGGGTGGACGCAGCCGCGCTGAGGAGACCCGCATGGAGATGAAGGCCGCGATCTTTCGCAAGCCGCACGAGCCGCTGACCATCGAGTCCGTCGAGATCGACAAGCCGTCGGGCCGCGAGGTCCTCGTTCGCACCGCGGCCACGGGCGTCTGCCACAGCGACCTGCACGTCGTCGACGGCCAGGGCCGCTGGCCGCTGGACCGGCCCATCGTGCTCGGCCACGAGGGCGCCGGCGTCGTGGAATCCGTCGGCGCCGACGTCAGCACGCTCTCGCCCGGCGATCACGTGGTCGCGTGCCTGTCGGGGTTCTGCGGCAGCTGCGCGCAGTGCCTGGCCGGCCATCCGAACCTCTGCGTCGGCGGCCTCGTCACGCGCCCGGACGCGGCGCCGCCGCGGCTGTCGCAGAAGGGCGAGCCGCTGCGGCAGTTCATCGGGATCTCCAGTTACGCGGAGCGCATGCTGCTGCACGAGAACTCCGTCGTGAAGATCGATTCCGATCTGCCGCTCGACCGCGCCGCGCTCGTGGGCTGCGGCGTCCTCACCGGGGTCGGCGCGGCGCTGCGCACCTCGGGGCTCGAGGCGGGCCAGACGGTGGCCGTGTTCGGCTGCGGCGGTGTCGGGCTGGCGATCGTGCAAGGCGCGCGCATCGGCGGCGCGCGCCAGATCATCGGCGTCGACGTGTTCGATGGGAAGCTGGAGATGGCCAAGCGCGTCGGGGCCACCCACGTCGTCAACAGCGCGCAGGACGATCCGGTCAAGGCCGTCCGCGCGCTCACCCAGGGCGCCGGCGTGGATCACGCCTTCGAGGCCGTCGGCAACGCCACGCTCGTCCGGCAGGCCATCGAGAGCCTGGCCATCCGCGGCACGGCCACCATCGTCGGCGTCCTGCCGCCGGATGCGACGATCGAGTTCCCGTGGATGGCCATCCGGCCGGAGTGCCGGGTGCAGACCTCACGGATGGGCAGCAACCGCTTCCGCCTCGACATCCCGCTCTACCTGGAGTTCTACCGTCAGGGTCGCCTCCTGCTCGACGAGATGGTCACGCGCCGCGGCCGGCTCGAGGACATCAACGACGCCTTCCGCGCGATGAAGGCCGGCGAGGTCGCCCGGACGGTATTGACGTTCAATTGAAAAAAGTCCTGATCGATCGCTACGGCCCGCCGGAGGAGGTGGCGCGCTGCGCCGAGGTGCCCGACGTGGGCGCGCCGGGCGCCGGCGAGGTCGTGTTCGACGTGCTCGCGTTCCCGATCAATCCGGCCGACGTGTCGTTCTGCCGGGGCGCCGACGCCTGCGCCGTCGACGGTGACGACCTCGCCGAGACGGTGAAGGCCCAGACGGGCGGCGCGCCGATCCGGCTCGGCCTCGACGCCGTGTCCGGCTGGGCGACGGCGCGGCTGTCGGCGCGCGTCGCCGAGGGCGGCGGCAAGATCCTGGTCGCGCCGAACGGGGCGATCTGATGCCAAGGAGGACGGCATGGCGAGCTTCACGCTGCGCGTGAACGGCGAGAGCAAGACCGTCGCGGTCGAGCCGGACACCCCCCTCCTCTATATATTGCGCAACGACCTCGAGCTGAACGGCCCGAAGTTCGGCTGCGGGCTGGCGCAGTGCGGCGCCTGCACGGTGCTGGTGGACGGCAAGCCCGTGCGCTCGTGCGTGGCCACGGTGGCCAGCGTGGCGAAGGGCCGCATCACGACCATCGAAGGCCTCGGCACGCTCGAGCGCCTCCACCCGCTGCAGCGCGCGTTCATCGAGGAGCAGGCCTGCCAGTGCGGCTACTGCGGCAACGGCATGGTGATGTCGGCCAAGGCGCTGCTCGAGCGCAATCCTGCCCCGACGGCAGGCCAGATCAGGCAGGCGCTGAACGGCCACCTGTGCCGCTGCGCCTCGCACAATCGCATCGTGCGCGCCGTGCAGCGCGCGGCGAAGGAGATGCGGTCGTGACTTCGCGCAGGCAATTCCTCAAGTCGAGCGGCGCGCTGGTCATCGGCTTCAGCCTCGCGCCGGACCTCGCGCTCCCACAGGCCTCTCCTGCCCGCCTGCCAGGCAGCCTCAACAACAACCGCATGCTGGACGCGTGGCTGCGCATCGACCCGAATGGCAGCGTGACGATCTTCAGCGGCAAGATCGAGCTGGGCCAGGGCATCGGCACCGCGCTGTCGCAAATCGCAGCCGACGAGCTCGACCTCGATCTGAAACGCATCGCCATAGTCCACGGCGACACGGCGCTGACGCCGGACGAGGGGCAAACCGCCGGCAGCCTGTCGGTGGAGCAAAGCGGCACCGCTTTGCGGTTCGCCTGCGCCGAGGCGCGCGAGCTCCTGCTGTCCGCGGCCGCGGCCAAGCTCGGCACCGCGCCGGGCGCGCTGAAAGTCGCCGATGGCACCATCGCGGCGCCGAGCGGCGCAAGCCTCACCTATTGGGATCTGGCGGGCGACGCGCAATTGAAGCGCGAGGCCACGGGTCAGGCGAAGCCCAAGCCGCCCGCGGAGCACCGCTGGGTCGGCAAGAGCATCGCCCGCCGCGACATCCCGAAGAAGTTCACCGGCGGCGCGGCGTACGTGCAGGACATCCGGCTTCCCGGCATGCTGTTTGGCCGTGTCGTGCGGCCGCCGTCGCCCGACGCCGAGCTCGTATCGGTCAACGAAGCGGCGGTGCGCCGCATGCGCGGCGTGGTCGCGCTGGTGCGCGACGGCCGTTTCCTCGCCGTGGCCGCCGAGCGCGAGGAACAGGCGGTTCGCGCGCGCGAGGCATTGAAGAAGGCGGCAGTGTGGAAAGAGCGCGCCTCGCTGCCGCCCGCAGGAGACGCCCTTTACGAGCACATGATGGCTCTGCCGGTGGCGGGGCAAACGGTGACCGAGAAGACCTCCGCCGCAGCGGCGCCAGCGGTGAAGAATCTCGAGGCGCGCTATACGCGCCCGTACCAGGCCCACGGCTCCATCGGCCCGTCGTGCGCCGTGGCGCAATGGCAGGAAGGCAAGCTCGCCGTGTGGACGCACAGTCAGGGCGTGTTCCCTTTGCGCGCCGACCTGGCCAAGCTGTTCGGCGTCGAGCCGGCGGCGGTACGCTGCACGCACGTCGAGGGCGCAGGCTGCTACGGCCACAACGGGGCTGACGACGTGGCGCTCGATGCGGCGCTGCTCGCGCGCGCGACGGGCGGCCGGCCGGTGAAGCTGCAATGGATGCGCGACGACGAGTTCATGTGGGAGCCGTACGGCTCGGCGATGGTGATGAAGCTCGCTGGCGGTCTCGACTCGCAAGGCAATATCGTCGGCTGGTCGCATGAGCTGTGGAGCCATCCGCATAGCACGCGCCCCGGGGCATCGGCCGGCGTGAATCTGCTCGCCGCGCAACACCTGGCGAATCCGCTGCTGCGGCAGCTGCCGGCAGACGTGCCGCAGCCGGCGGGTGGGTCGGACCGCAACTCGATTCCCCTGTACGAGTTCCCGAACGTCAAAGTGGTGAAGCACTACATCCCGGAGGCGCCGCTGCGCACCTCCGCGCTGCGCACGCTCGGCGGCTACGCCAACGTGTTCGCGCTCGAGTCTTTCATGGATGAGCTCGCGGCCGCGGCGCAGGCCGATCCGGTGGAGTTCCGCTTGCGCCATCTGAAGGACGCGCGCGCCCGCGCGGTGATCGAAGCGGCCGCGCAACGCGCCGGCTGGACGCCGAAGGCGCGCGGCGACGGCACGCACGGCCGGGGGTTCGCCTTCGCCAGATACAAGAACCTCGCCTGCTACTGCGCCATCGCGGCGGACGTCACGGTGGACCGCAAGAGCGGCAAGGTCCGCGTCACGCGCGCAGTGGCAGCCGTCGACGTCGGACAGGTCGTCAATCCCGACGGCGTCGTCAACCAGGTCGAGGGCGGCTTGATCCAGTCGGCAAGCTGGACCCTCAAGGAAGCGCTGCGCTTCGACCGCACGCGCGTCACCACGCGTTCCTGGGCTGACTATCCCATCCTGCGCTTCGAGGAAGTGCCGCAGGTCGAGGTGGTCATTCTCAATCAGCCGAACGAGCGCTTCCTCGGCGTCGGCGAGGGCTCGCAGGGTCCGGCGGCAGCCGCGATCGCCAATGCCATTACCAACGCCACAGGTGTACGGCTGCGCGACCTGCCATTTACCCCGGCGCGAGTGAAAGCGGCCTTGGCTTGATTAATCGACTACGGCGACCACCTGGATTTCGATCAGCTGTTCAGGCTCACCGAGCTCAAGAACGGCCATGTTGGTAGTCGCCGGCTTGTGGTTGTGAGGCGCGAAATACGAGTTCACCACGGCGCTCGCCTTGCCGATGTCGCCCATGCGCGGCCGCGCGCGGAAGATGAACACGTGCACCACGTCCTTCGGCGAAGCGCCGGCGGCTTTCAGGGTTTCCATGATGCCGTCCATGGTCTGCCGGGTCTGCGCCTCCAGATCGTTGGGCAGGTGCTTCAGGATCTGCTCGCGCTTGTGCGGATGATCGTGATAGACCGGCAGCGCGGTGCCGCCGGCCAGCCAGAGGATCTTGCCGCTCTTGATCTTGATTGCCGGCGAGAACGGCATGAAGACGCTTTTGTCGTAGTTCGGGTGATGGATGATCTCGAGGTGATCGCCGCTTTGCCCCCAAGCGGCGGAGCTTGCAAAACCAGCGGTGGCTATGCAAATCAACGCAATGGCTTTTCTCACCGGCTTCTCCCGTCGTAAAAAAAGCGAGTTTGGCACAGCCGTTATCCGGCGGAACATGGAAATAAAAAGCCCGGTCCTCTTTTAAGGCCGGGCTTTTGCTAGCTGTTTTTTGGCTTCGGGCTAGCTTTTTGAAAAGATGGCGTCGAGGCGCTCGAGGTCGTTGATCACCCGCCACTCGGAGGCGCCGGCCCCTTCGACCCGCTTCTGCCAGGCATCGAGGCGGCCGAGGTAGCGCCGCGGATCGATGTTGTCGGTCTTGAGCTTGACGACGTTCACCGCGATGATGCGGATGTTTTTCAGGCTGATCGGGAAATTCCGGATGGTGGCCTTGTCGAGCTCCTCCTGCATGTCGGAGAAGATGATGATGGTCTTGGTCCCTGCCCCGGTCTCGTTGAGGAACTGCGCGCCCTGGATCAGCCCGCCGGTGATGTCGGTGTAGGCGGTTCCTCGCACCGTCTTGATGTACGCGTCGATCTGGTCCTTGAAGGCACGCTTCTGGGCATTCGCCTGCGACGGCCGCGAGTCGAAGGTGGCCTTGGCGATGATGTCCTTTTCGCTGAAGCTGCGGCTCGTCACGCGTGCCACCATAAGCGAATCTCCGGCTTGCAGCGTTCCGAGCAGATAGTTGATGATGAGCTGAGCCTTGCCTGCCTCTTGCGCGTAGGTGCCCGAGGTGTCGACCAGCATGTAGACGGCGTTGGAGTGGCTGCGCGAGTCTCCGCAGCCCGCAACGGCCATCCCGACCAGCAACAGCGCTGCGAGGAATAGTCGCTTGATCATGATCTCTCCTTGCTCAACGGGACTGTTCCCTCAGGTCCTCGGCGTCCGCCCCGCGCCTTGACTTTCCCGGTGCGGGAGCGCGCGGTGCCTTCACCAGGTGCTCGATCAGCAGCGGCAGCACGATGACGACGTCGTACAGGTTGATCAGCACCCGGCTCAGCCGTCGCGCCAGGTTGCCGAGGATGCGCAGCACGAACGCCAGCGTCCGCACGAACCCCGCCAGCAGCACCCCGCCGACCGTACGCGTCGAATAGATGAGCGATTCGAGCGGGATCGCGATAAAGGCGAGCGCGAACGGCAGGATGAAGCCGAGCAGCATCTGGCCGGCCGTCGGGATGCGGGCGACCCAGCTGTCGGTGGCGGCCTGCTGCACCGTCGCCAGGGAGTGCAGCAGCGCCTGCTTGTCGGAGATCAGCATGTCGCGCATCAGCGCGAGCGCCGCCTCGATCCCTGCCAGGGTCACGAGAAGGGTCAGCGCGATCCACATCATGCGGTGGCGCATGTGCTCGTTCAGGTTGGCGATGCGCGGGAACAGGTGCGTAATGCGCAGCGACTCCATCAGGAACAATCCCATCGAGGCTTCGACGAAGATGATCACCAGAGCCGCGACTTCGGAGGTGCGCAGCGAGCTGCTGATGTAATCGCCCGCCCCGACCATCTCCGACATCGGCAGCGCGATCAGCTTGAAGTTGACGAAGGCGCCGCCCGACGCCACCGCCATCACCAAGAATGCAATGGCGAACTGCGTGAAGGCGGAGACGGTCAGCGCGTGCTCCGCCTTGTCGGTCTTGGCGTTGATCTGCTCGTATTTTGCCATGTGCCCGTCGACGGCGGCGGTGCTGTCCTGCAGCCCGGTCAATTTCTTGTCGACCTGCGCCATGGTCTTGTCGAGCGAGCGCCAGAACGGCATGAATCCCTCGAGGATCTTGTGCCGCGTCTCGTAGGCGCGGCGATAGTCGGCAAGCGCCTTGTCGTGAATGCTGGTGACCGACCGATTGATTTCACCGAGAACCTTCTGCACCATTTCGTTGCCGCTCGATTTGACGTTAGCCATCGCGGTAACGGCTTCCACCCAGTCCGGCGGCGGCGGCGGCACTTCCCCGCACTTCTTGTAGTCCTCCTCGACGCGCGTGATCTCGTCGAGAAGCTTGCGCTGCAAGGCCGGGTAGCCCTGCAGGTCGCGCGTGACCATCGCGCCGAGGCGCTCGAATTCGCGCTCGATGCGCTGGCCCACTTCCTGGCGGCCGTGCGCGAGCAGGACTGCCTTGTTGCGTTGCGTCATGTCGTTGGCGGCTGCCAATAACCAGCGCGCGCCTATCCGCAGCGGACCGCTGATGAGAAAGCCGAGTGAGCCGATCAGGTGGTGCACCGGCTTGCGCGCCGCGTAGAGAAAAGCCATGCCGACCAGCAGCAGGACCAGCACTGACACCGCGGCGTTATCCGGCCAGACCATCCAGTATTCCGAGCCAGTCATGTGACCCTCCCTTTGTGCGTCCCGTCACGATAGAACAGAGCGGCGCAATCCGCCGCACAATTCCTTACGTTTGAGGGAATATGTCTCGGTTTTCCTTACCAAAATCACCGCTGTGGCGCGGTTTTTGGTACCCAGAGGACGAACAGGTTGGCGATTACGATCGTGGCGGCGAGGAAGTAGAAGGTAGCCAGCAGGCCATAGCGGTCTGCGACCAGCCCGCCGAGCAAGGGTCCCAGTGCGCCGCCGATGGCCTGAGCCCCGAACAGCACCCCGATGCTCGAGCCGCCCATGTTCTTCGGCGTCGCTTCGAGCAACCAGGCCTGGATGACCGGCCGCGTCGCGTACAGGAAAAAGCCGAGCAGCGCCACGAGCGCGATGAACAGCGGCGAGCCGCCGCTAAAGGCCATGAGCGCAAGCACCCCTGCGCTCGTGAGCATGCTGCTCATCAGGATGCGCTTGCGCCCCATGCGGTCCGACAGATGCCCGGCGACCGGGGCCGCGGCAAAGCCCGCCGCCTGCAGGGCAAAAAGGCAGGCCCCGACCAGGGCCGGCGAATACCCCATCTCGCGCGCCAGGAACACCGGTAGAAAGGTGAGCAGCGCGGCCTGCGTCATGGTGCGGAATGAAGAGCCCGCCGCCAGCAGCACGAGGGCTCGATTGCGGAACAAGCTCTTGAGTCCCTTCAGGTACTCGGCGAGCGGTTGCCGCTCCACGTGCTTCGTGCCGAACTCAAAGGTGCCGAGCAAGACGAGTATCAGCATCGCGACGAAGAGTCCCGGCAGGACGTTCATCACGACCACCTGCCGCCACGAGAACAGCGCAAGCAGCGTGCCGATCACGACCGGCGCAACCGCGTCGCCGACGTTGCCGCCCATGCCGTGCAGCGAAAGAACCAGGCCTTTGCGCTCCGGGTAGCGCTGGCCAAGCGTCGGGATCGCCGTCGGGTGCCAGATGCTGTTGCCAAAGCCGACCAGCGCGATGCACGCGAGCAGCATCGCGTAGCTGTGCGTAAAGCCGATGAGAAGGTACGGGAAACCGACCCAGAACAGCGACAGCGCCATCAGCAGGCCCTTGCGGCCGACGGTATCGACCAGCACTCCGCCCGGTACATTGGCAATGGCCGCGGCAACGTACTGGCAGGTCATGATCAGCCCGATCTGGCTGTACGTCAGGCCGAGCTCGCTGCCGATCAGCGGCAACAGCAGGTAGAACGTCGCCGGATACCAGTGCGTCAGGCCGTGGCCGACAGTGATCAGCCAGACATCGCGAAATGCAGGTCGCGGCGCGGCCTGCGCCGCGGCAATACCCGTCAAGCGGGCTCCTTGCTCGGCACTTTCCTGAGATACCGCCCAACCAGCTCCGCGGACAGAGTGACGGCCGGGTCGTACTCCGGCGCGTCCTCGAGCTGCTCGAGATCGTTCAGCCCGCAGGCCTTGTAGATCCGGTTGGTGGCCGAGATCAGGCGCGCGGGCTTGTCGGCGCTGGCATTGAAATGCTGATGGATGGTGTTCGGCGGGATGTAGATGACGTCGCCTGCCTCCCACTCGTAGCGCTTCACCTCGGCTTGCGGCGTCCAATGATAGGTGTCGGTGATCTCGACGTCGCAATCCTGATGCAGGTCGTAGCCGCGGCCCTCCAGCACGTACAGGCATTCCTCGGCGAGGTGGCGGTGACGTCCCGAGCGGCTGCCCGGAGGAATGATCTGCATGTAGGCGTCGACCGTTTCCATCCGCGTGTTCATCTGCTCGTTGATCAGGTGCTTGAGCAGGCCCTGGCGCGACATCTCCCACGGCATGTCGTCGGGGTGGACGATCTTCCTCCGCTTTGCGTTGCGCGCCGGCGCGCTCGCCGCGTCGTCAAGCAGCCCCTGATACAGCTTCTGATGGTTTCGACCCTTCAGCCATGCCTTCGATTCATCCCAGGCCATAGTTACTCCTCTGTCTCTCTGACTCTATAACCCTCCGCGCCGGGCGCCGGTTCAGCCGGGCGCGGCACGACGAGCTGCTGGAACAGCAGGTTCATGAACATGTACATCGGCTTGGTCTTGATGACCAGGGCGCGCGCCGGCTGGTCCGGGCTGGCGTTGAAGTGCTGGTGCACGCAGTTGTTGTGCACGATCGCCACGTCCCCCGCCTGCCAGTCGTAGCGCACGCCGTCATGCACTTCGTAGCCCTTGCCGTCGAGGATGTAGAACGCCGCCTCGTTGACGTGGCCGTGCTTCTG
>Ga0137403_10002752_pt1 | contig 21372 bp, 19 predicted proteins | sample CZOMad2_1_16fung_FD_122057 | JGI IMG/M metagenome (GOLD analysis project Ga0137403, IMG submission 122057) | Vadose zone soil fungal communities from Angelo Coast Range Reserve, California, USA - CZOMad2_1_16fungal (Hybrid Assembly) | ecosystem: Environmental > Terrestrial > Soil > Vadose zone...
CGACGCGCGACGGCCACGTCTACCTCGCCGTCGGCAACGACGCGCAGTGGAAGGCGCTGGCCGCGCTGCCGGCGTTCGCCGGGATCGATCGCCCCGAGTACGCGGCCAACGCCGGGCGCATCGCGGACGCCGCGCGGCTGCACGCGGCGCTCGGTGAGCGGCTCGCACGGCTGACGACCGAGGAGACGCTGGCGCTGTTGCGCGGCGCGGAAGTCCCGGTCGCGCGCGTCGCGACGCTGCCGCAGGTGATGACGGACCCGCTCGTGGCGCCGGGCCTCGTCCGCGTGCGAGACCCAAAGACCGGCGTGACGATCGCGCTGCCGCCGCCGCCCCTCGGCGATCCGCCGTCGCTCGCATTCCCGCCGCGGCTCGGCGAGCACAACGCCCGCGTGTACGGCGCCCTCGGCCTGAGCGCCGCGCAGCTCGGCGAGCTCGAGGCGCGCGGGATCGTGTAGCCTGTGATGGCGCGAGCGCTCGCCGACGACTTCCTGCCGGTGTTCGACGTCATCATGCGCCACGCTGTGAGCGTCGCGGCGCCCGCCTCCGCCGTCTGGGCCGCGCTCCATCGCGCCGACTTCGCGGGCGCGTGGTACGTGCGGGCACTGCTGATGCTGCGCGGCCTTGGGCGGCCCGCGCAGGTTCTGACGCTCGAGCGCCTCGTCGACGGCGGCTTCATCCCGCTCGGCGAGAACGTCGGGAGCGAGATCGCGCTCGGCCTGGTCGGTCGGTTCTGGATGCCGTCGGGCGGCCGGCTGAAGCTGAGGCCGGACGCATTCCGTGATTTTGCAGAGTCCGGCAATGCGAAAGTCGTGTGGACGTTCGCGGTCGAGCCCCTCGGTACGGGGACGACCCGCCTGGTGACCGAGACGCGCGTGCAGTGCCTCGACGCGGCGAGCCGCCGGCGTTTTCGCGTCTACTGGCTGGTGGTCCGGCCGTTCAGCGGACTCATCCGCCACGCGATGCTCGGCGCCGTCGCCCGCGAGGCGACGCGCCCGGCGGCGACGCGCCCTGTATAGTATCCGCGCATGAACGAGGCGTTCTATCTGAGCGACGAGCAGCGGATGATCCGCGACCTCGCGCGAAAGATCGCGCGCGAGCGCGTAGCGCCGAACGCCGCGCGCTACGACGAGGCCGAGGAGTACCCGGAGGACTCGATCCGCGCGCTGATCGAATCCGGGCTCTACGGCATCTGGGTCCCCGAGGCGTACGGCGGCAACGCGATGGGCGCCCTCGCGCTGGCCCTCGTGTGCGAGGAGATCGCGGCGGCGTGCGCGGCCACCGGCACGCAGTATCTCGACCAGCCGCTGGGCGGCATCCCGATCCTCCTCGCCGGCACCGACGAGCAGAAGAAGCGCTTGCTGCCCAGGCTCGCGACCGGCGAAATCTTGTGCGCCTATTCGCTCTCCGAGCCGGCCGCGGGCTCGGACGCCGCCGGGCTGAAGACCACCGCCGTCCGCAAGGGCAACCACTACGTGCTCAACGGCTCCAAGCAGTGGTGCACCAACGGCGACCACGCCGACGTGATCACCGTGTTCGCCACGCTCGATCCGTCCAAGCGCGCGCGCGGCGTGACGGCGTTCCTCGTCGAGAAGGGCACACCCGGCTTCTCGGTCGGCAAGAAGGAACGGAAGATGGGCATCCGCGCCTCGCCGACGGTGGCGCTGCACTTCAGCGACTGCGCGGTGCCCGCCGCCAACCGCCTCGGCGCCGAGGGCGAGGGCTTCAAGCTCGCCATGCGCACGCTGGACATCACGCGCCCGGCCACCGGCGCGCTCGGGCTCGGCATCGCCCAGGCCGCGCTCGAGGCCGCCGTTGCCTACTCGAAGGAGCGCCAGCAGTTCGGCCAGCCCATCGGCGCCTTCCAGGGGATCCAGTTCATGCTGGCCGACATGGCGATGGCCGTCCACGCCTCGCGGCTCATGATCCACCACTGCGCGCGGCAGGTGGACGCGGGGATCACCGGCAACGCGTACGAGGCGTCGATGGCGAAGTGCTTCGCCGCCGACACCGCGATGAAGGTGACCATCGACGCCGTGCAGATCTTCGGCGGCTATGGCTACACGCGCGAGTTCCCCGTCGAGCGCTACATGCGCGACGCCAAGATCATGCAGATCTACGAGGGCACCAACCAGATCCAACGCGTGGTCATCGCCAAGGAGCTGCTCGAAGCGTGAGCGACTTTGTGGCGGCCTTCCACTGTGTGTGCTGTCTGGACGAAGAGTAATTACTATTGAAAGAGACCCCATTTCAGCAGGGTGTCTCTTGACATATAGTCTGTACCCAGATCGCCGTTACTTGTCGAGACGCTCGTGGATATCGGTCCGACCCTTGGCCAAGTGATGGAGCACAGATGAAGTACTATGACCCGCTCTATGGGCAGATAGAGTTTGACAGCATTGTTGCGGAGATTCTTGACCGATGCTGGGAAGTGCGTCGGCTGAAGGATGTCGGTCTGATGAACTTTCGCTCCATCGGCATGCTGCCACTCACTCAATGTTCACGGCTTGAGCACGGTCTGGGCACGGCATATCTCGCGCAAAGATACGCGCACCGACATGGCTTCGATCGAATGAGAAGAAGGACGCTGATAGCTACGGCGCTTCTTCATGACATCAACTGTGCACCATTTGGACATAGCGTCGAGTGGGCGCTGATAGCAAGCGGAAGAAGCGAAAGCCACGAGGCCGCGGCGGTTTGGATGACTGAGCCCCGCGGCACTGCGGCGCAGGCAGGGCGCCCTGTATTTCTCGACTCCAAAGGCTTTGAGCCAGCAGACTTCGATCTCGATGTAGAGCTTTTTCGCAACTTACACGACGGCCGGCCAGGCTTCGCACAACTCACCGGCGACTACATGGATCTCGATAACATCGACAATGTCTTTCGAATGGCGCGAGCCCTTGGCTTTGAGGACGCTCAGCGTGAGCGTGTCATCCGCCTAACAGATGGCCTGAGCATGGGGCGGGACGATACGTGTTTCACCGTCGATGAGTCGGTCGTGCAGGACATCATCGTGTGGCACCGACTCAGACATGAGGTATACCGCGAGTTTATCTACGATAAGGAATATCTGTCATTCGAGTGTCAGCTCTTTGAGTTTGTTAGACATCTCGTTCAGCGTATTGAGGATAGTCGCGAGATCGAGGGCCTGGTCGGTTTTCCCGACGACGTTCTTCTATGGCAGTACTTTACAACACCGGAATTTGTCGATATTCGGCCGCTAATCCGGCGGTTGATCGCCTGTGATGCCTACAAGTGTCTGTATGTGGGCCGTGTGGAGAACGCTACACTCTGCAAAGCTCTGCCGTCAGCGGCGGAGTCCGACCGTCTGCAAGAGCAATTCTTAGCTGAGGCGTTGCGGTCTGGCGGCGAGCTTTCCGACGGTGTACTACTTCGTTGGCTGAGATCGATCGAACCAGGAGGAGCTGGCGTTCCTCCGCCCCTCCATATCCATGTTACGACCGACAAGCGCAAGACGGCTCGTCAAATACGCCTCTTTGTTCGTGATTCGTCGGAGGTAACCCGCCCGCTCGTTTTGGGGGACGATGCTTACTTTGTCGTAGTGGGCCTATTTACAGAGACGGCGCTGGACCGACGCGAAATGCGGATCGTTGAAGGATGGTTTACTCGTGCTGTCAACCAATGGGCAAGCTCTGAGGTCGAGTTGATGTATTTCGGGGGCGGTGAGGCGCCGCAACTTCAACTGCCGATTTGATTCAACCGCGAACCAACATCGAGATACAAAGTGAGCTGAAAGCGTTGAATCTCATCGACTGGGACTTTCCGTCCCAGTCATCACAGACTTCGGTTCACGACTTATGTTGGTATCCAGCAAGATTCGTCCCCGCCATCCCTGGACATCTTATCGAGGCACTTTCGGATCGCGGAGATGTGGTGTGCGATCCATTCTGTGGCTCTGGGACAACTCTGGTCGAGTCTCTTCTCCTAGGTAGACGTGCCTGGGGCATTGACATCAATCCATTCGCGATAGGAATCGCTGCGGCGAAGTGCTCATTAGTCCAGCGACCCGAGACGCTGCTTGAATCTCGGGAACTGAAGCGAGTGCTACACACAACTCAGCAAATGATGGAGGATTCCGAAGGGGACCAACGAAGAAATGTGAAATTGGCGAGGGGTGCCTATCATAGACCGATCCAGCGAGAACTATTTGAGCAGGTCTCGAGTCGGCGACGTCCGCACCTCCAATTGAATCACCGTGAATTGCGGAAGTGGTTTCATTCCCATACGTATCGGCAGCTGATGGATATCCGTACAATGGTTGAGCAGATCTCTAATGTGGAACTAAAGCTCCTTCTCGAGACGGTATTCATTAGCATCCTTATGGCTGCGTCCAGTCATAAGGGGAAAAAGCCGTACGGCTATTTCGCGGATAATGTAGTGCCGAAGGAGGAGCGTTATCGAAATGCCTACAAGCTCTTCTACCTGAGATGTCGCAGGTTGCTGGTGAGGGTTACGAAGATGTTGCCCTCGCTTACGAGGGCTACACGCGACCCGGTTGTTCTCGGCCTCGGTGATGCCGCGAGCAGCGACGTGTGGGGGAAGCGTCAGGTCGACTGTGTCGTTACATCCCCACCGTATCCGGGTGCCGTCGACTATGCGATGGCTTTTCGCCTCGCGAGTTACTGGTTTCCTGAAAGAGGCGACATTCTGAGTGTGAGAACGCACGAGATTGGGGCCCGCGGACTGCGGCGACGCCGTGACTCGCGTGACGTCTACTTCACAGGCATGCATCACGCGTTCCGCAACATGATTCGCGCGTTACGCCCCGGAGGATTACTGGCTCTCGTACTTCCACGAGGGAGATCTCAGACACCTACGATTGATCGGCTCGTTCGAAGTGTCTTGTCCGCCGATCATGTCCGACAAGTCGCCAAAATAGAACGGCGAATCCTGAAGAGGTACTTCGTTAGGGAAGGCGGCGGCATTAAGAGTGAGGTGATCCTGGTGTTCCGGAAGGGGACTAATTGATGGCTAAAGAGTGGCTGACGTACGTCGTCGCCAATACCGTCGACCCCTATGCCTATGAGCTACCTGTGATCGTAGCCTATCCAACAGGATTTCGGTATCGCGCTCGATTTAAACGTGAGTGGGTCGAAGGCGGTTTACTCGGCCGACTTCCAGAGCTCAACAGATCAACCGCGCTGATAGTGTACCGTCACTTCGAGAGCGGGCGGCTATATCCAATTCGGTATGGAATCGTTCGGGCGATTGAGCGATACGGCGACGTCGTCTACTTGGAATATGAATTAGGTGACCTCGTGGCGTATCACGAAAGCGCGCCGAAGAGAAAGGCTCAGGTGCAAGAATTTAATCGCGATTGGGCGGCTGAGCATCCCACATATGCTGCAGCTAACATCCTCAACAACCACATGCGGCCTCTAGTCTTTCAAAGCAAGTACTGGCCGAAGGTCGAGAACCCGTATCTTCCTAACGAGCAGCAAGCGCGTGAATTTGAATCATGGTCGAACCTTTGCGAGCTCGTTGCTGAGATTCCGCTCTACGCATCAATGGAGTTTTGGCGAATCATTGACATGCGGGATGAGGGTACAGACGCAGCGATCGCACCTGAAGGAAGACGATATCGGCTAAGGAGCGACTCGATCTACGAATTGCGCGTAGCTCAACAAGTGTTTCGCGCGCCGGAACTGGTACGGCCGCACGACTTGTCCTTTGAGGCAGACGGCCACGGGATTCACGCGTTGACTCAGAAACGACGAGCAGTTGGTAAGTACGATGTGCTGTCGTTCAGGTTTCGCACTGCGGAGACCGAGGGAAGTCGAAGGACGGGAATGATTGCAGTCAACGGCGACATGAAGCCCGGCGAGCCTATGCGGCTTGAGGTGCTGACCGAGATAAGACCCCGGTGGCGGTTAATTAGCTCTGTTGGTGCGCTCGTGGGTGCTATCGCGGTCTTGTATCCGGAGGCCGTGAGCTCCCTCGGCGTGCCTACGACTTGGAAGATCATCGTCGAGAGAATAGGCACCGTACTGTTGGTTATTAGCGTGGTCGACTCGAGATCGATATGGCTGCAACTACTCCGCCGCTAGAATAATGCGGATCATCGGCCGGAATCAGAGTAGGACACGATATGGCAAAGCATTAAAGGATGGCGCCGTCGCAATCGTCGATGAGCGGTGCGTGATGTTCGCCCTGGCCGAGGAACGAGTCGTTCGACGAAAGCAGGCAGGCGGATTTGAAGCCGCTTTGAGACGGGCTGAGTCCCAGACGGGCATTCAGCCTGCTGGATCTGACTGGCACGCCGCGAGTTCGTGCTGTGAGCCACAAATTGAGCTTCGCCGGGACCGTTATGTTGTTGTCAATCACCATTTGTCCCATGCATCGTCAGCCTTTTTTGGCAGCCCGTTTGATCGCGCGCTGGTAGCTGTTATCGATGCTGGCGGGAACGTCCTAAAGAACGAAATGGAAGACGCAGACTGGTGGAAGTATCCGCGAGAACAGCATTCCTACTTCTTGGGTGAAGGCAATTCACTCAGCCTCTTAGCTCGTGAATGCAGTGACGCGTATGACATGGGTCTCGGAGAGTTCTACCGTGCGGTTACACATTTTCTTGGATGGAATTCATCCGAGTACTGCGGAAACGTCATGGCCCTGGCGGCATTGGGGGAAATCGACGGCCAGTGGCCGTCAGCCTTCAGCACCGAGACTGGAACAATCCGGCCACGGATTCGGAATGAGCCACTTAAGCCGGAAGACACCATCGAGGCGTTCCTCAAAGCAAACGGGATACGCATTATGCGGCGTCGCTCAGGCGAGCCAATAGGCGACCAGCACAAAGCCGTAGCTCGATGGGCTCAGTACGAAGTAGAGAAGGCGTTCTTCGCGCGGTTGCGAGCTCTGATGGAGGAACTTTCACTGTTCAATTTATGTATCGCCGGCGGGTTCGCTCTGAATTGCTCGCTCACCGGCAAGCTCTGGAGAGAGACGCCCGTGCGCCGTGTCTTTATACCACTTTCACCTGGCGACACCGGACAGGCAATTGGTAACGCATTATTTGTGAGACATGCAGTTTGGCGGGATAGTCAGCGAATCATCACAGGGTCGGCCGCTCTCGGCGGACAGTATGACTGTTCGGCGTCTGCGATTGCGCGACTGTGTGGCCAGCGGCGGCTTGCGGTTCGGGTGTGGGTCGGTGACGGCGCCTGTAACGTTGCGGCGCGATTGGTGGCGTCGGGGCATACAGTCGGACTGTTCAACGGCCGATCAGAATTTGGTCCCCGCGCTCTCGGCTTCCGCAGCATACTGGCAGATGCTCGAAGCGAGGAAACCAGGCGTCGTTTGACCGACGTCGTTAAGCGCCGCGACGCGTTCATGCCATATGCGCCGAGCGTCCTGTCTGAAGACGCGAGTCAATGGTTTGATATGCCGCAACCTAATGAATTCATGCAATACGCCTTTCCGGCACGGGACGTCGCTCGACGTTTGGCACCGGCTGCGATTCATATAGACGGTACAGCACGACTCCAGGTCGTCACGCCAACGTCGTCCCCCGTGTTGTATCGAGTACTCAGAGGAGTGCGAGACAGAACAGGGATTCCGTTAGTAATAAACACTTCGCTGAATCGGCGAGGCGAACCCATAGCTGAAATACCAAGCGATGCGCTCGATCTTGTCGTGCCGAGTGGCATAGATGCTCTTGTTTTTGGTGACGAGGTGCTTGTCGCTAAAGAAAGCATGGCATTTGAGAGCGAACTTCAGGAAGTTCGGCAACCCTCGATAGACAACATTCGATTCGCCATTGGCTCGGGTAGGACGGCTTCAGAGCTTGAGGAAATCGCTAGGCGGCAATTTCCGTACTCAGACGTCCTATTGCGAAGGCAATTCGGACTTAGAAGCGAGTACTTCGACTGGCTTTTGCAGGGACGAAAGATCACGACCATTCGTTGTCGGTTTGGGGCAATAGACTTGCCGGAGCAATGGCGGTTACCAATCTTCCGGACTGGCGAAGCAGGACGAAGTCATGAGCCGGATGGCTTTGTAGCAATAACGAGAATCGAGCTGTGTCGGTACGATGAGTTGACCGAGCAAGACGCGCGGCATGACGGATTCGCCGGATTGAAGGACCTAGTTCATGCTTTGGAAGATATCTATGGTGGGGGGATTCCAAACACTACTGTCATGACGATCTATCACATTAAGCTTCAGCCGAAGCTCGACGTGCCGAATTGAGCTCTGATCAGAAGTTGCCAAACGCTGGTATTAAGGCTGCAGCTGGTCGTGAATTAGCCGCCAGGTGCGTTGCCAAGGAGCTGCTCGAGTGACCGCGGCCCGGCGGCTGGCGCGCTTCGTCGCCGGTCTCACGCTCGACGCGATCCCGGAGCCCGTCGTCGGCCAGGCGGCCCTGCTCGTGCTCGACACCCTCGGCAACGGGCTGGCCGCGACGGGCGAGGATTTCGGCCGCGCGGCGCTCGACGTGGCCGAGGGGCTCGGCGGCGCGCCCGAGAGCGCGCTGTTGGGCCGCCGCGCGCGCGTGGCCGCCGCCAACGCGGTGCTCGCCAACGCGACGCTCGCCCACGGCCTGGACTTCGACGACACTCGCGAGGACGCGATCGTCCACACCGGCTGCGTCGCGGTGACCACGGCGCTCGCCGTCGGCGAGGCCGCCGGCGCGTCGGGCCGCGCGATGCTCGAGGCGCTGATCGCCGGCGTCGAGGTCATGTGCCGCGTCGGGCTCGCCGTCCCCGGCGCGCTGCACGCGCGGCACTTCCACCCGACGGCGATCGCGGGCGGCTTCGGCGCCGTCGCCGCCGCCGGCAAGCTCCATCGCCTGACCGAGGCGCAGCTCGCTCACGCCTTCGGCATCGTCGGCAGCCAGGCGGCCGGGCTCATCGAGTACCTCGCCGACGGCTCGTGGCCGAAGCGCTTGCACCCGGGCTGGGTGTCGCACGCCGGCGTCATCGCCACCTTGCTCGCGCGCGGCGGCTTCACCGGACCCGCGACGGTGCTCGAGGGCGAGCACGGCCTCTACGCGGCGTTCGCCGGCGGCCACGACGCCCGCCGCCTCGAGGCGCTCCTCGAGACGCTCGGGCAGACGTGGGAGCTCGGGGAGCTCACGCTCAAGCCCTATCCGTGCGGCTCGATCGCCCAGCCCTACATGGACTGCGCCGCGCGGCTGCGCGAGCGCGACGGGATCAAGGCGGACGCGGTGAGCGCGATCCGCTGCCGCACGTCCGCCGGCCCGGTGCCGCGGCTCTGGGAGCCGCTGGCCGCCAAGCACGCGCCGCCCAACGGCTACGCGGCGAAGTTCAGCCTGCCGTACCTGCTCGCCACGATCCTCGTGCGCGGGCGCGCGGGGCTCTCGGAGTTCACCGACGCCGCTGTGCGCGACGCCGAGGTGCTGCGCGTGGCGTCGCGCGTGACGTACGAGATCGATCCGACGATCGACTACCCGCGCCAGTTCGTCGGTGACGTGGAGGTCACGCTTGCCGACGGGCGGCGGCTCCGTGAGCGCCAGGACCGCCCGCGCGGCGGCGCCGACGCGCCGCTCACGCGCGCGGAAATCGAGGCGAAGTTCCGAGGCAACGCCGCGCTGACGCTGCCGGCCGCCCGCGCCGACGCGATCGTACGCGCTGTGAGCGGGCTGGCCGCCGCGCCGAGCCTGAAAGACCTGGTCGCAGCCCTCACCCCGGAGAACAATCGATGAGCAAGAGATCCATGACGCTCGCCGTCGCCGTCGTGGCCGCGCTCCTCGCGGGCCTCGTCGCGAACGGCGCCGCCCAGACGCAGGACGCGCGGCTCGAGGCGGCAAAGAAGGAAGGCAAGGTCGTCTGGTACACGTCGCTGGTGCTGCCCAGCGCGGAGAAGGTCGCCAAGCTGTTCGAGGCCGCCTATCCCGGCGTGAAGGTCGAGGTCCACCGCACGGGCTCGCAGCGCATCCTCCAGCGCGTGATGCAGGAGCTGCAAGCGAACATCAAGAACGTGGACGTCGTCCACACCTCCGACGCCGGCCACTTCGTGCTCCTCAAGGAGAAGAAGCTGCTCGCCAAGTACACGCCCGCGGGCGTGGAGGCGTTTCCCGCCGGCTTCAAGGACAGGGACGGCTACTACTACGGCCTGCGCGCCACCGTGAACGCCATCACCTACAACACGAAGGCGATGTCGGCGGCCGAGGCGCCCAAGACGTGGAAGGATCTGCTGGATCCGAAGTGGAAGGGCAAGCTGGTGACGGCACACCCGGGCTACAGCGGCGTCATCGCCACCCACGTGCTGGCCCTCGTCCACCTGCACGGCTGGGACTACTTCAAGGCGCTCGCGGAGAACCGCGTGATGATCGTGCAGTCCGCGAACGATCCAGCGACCGTCGTCTCCTCCGGCGAGCGCATCGTGGCCGTCAACGGCGGCGACTACAGCGCGTATCAGCTCAAGAAGAAGGGCAACCCCATCGAGATCGTCTATCCCAGGGAAGGCGTGCCGCTCGTCGTCTCGCCCACCGCGATCACGAGCTTCGCGCCGCACCCGAACGCGGCGCGCCTCTTCACCGACTTCACGTTCACGCGCGAGTGTCAGCAGGTGATGGCGGACAGCGAGGGCCTCTACACGGGCCATCCGGAGGTGACGTACCCGGCCGACAAGCCGAAGCTCAACGAGCTGAAGTTGCTGACGGTGACGCCGGAGGAGCTCGAGAAGCGCAACGAGGAGCTCAAGAAGCGCTTCGTGGAGTTCTTCGGGGCGTAGCGCGTGGATCGCTCGCTCCCGGTCTGGATCTTCGCCGCGCTGTCGCTCGTCGTGTTGATGGCGCTGCCGCTGGGCTGGCTCGGGTGGCTCAGTGTCAGCGGCGAGCACGGCGCCACGCTCGCGCACTATCGCGACGTCTTCACCGACGTGGCGCTGCGCAAGGCGCTGTGGAACACCGTCGTGCTCGCGTTCTGGGTGGGGCTCGTCTCGGTCGCCCTCGGCGCGCCGCTGGCGTGGCTCACCGCGCGCACCGACGTGCCCGCGCCCGGGCTGATCCGGGGCCTGGTGCTCGCGTCGTTCGTGACGCCACCGTTCCTCGGCGCCTTCGCGTGGGTGATGCTGGCCGGTCCCAACGCGGGCATCCTCAACACGCTCTGGCGCTCGGTCACCGGCTTCGGCGAGCCGCTGCTGAACATCTTCACGATGCCCGGGCTCATCTTCATCGTCTCGATCTACACCTTCCCGTACGTCTACATCATGGTGGCCAACACGCTGGCCCTCATCGCCTCCGATCTCGAGGAGGCGGCGGCGATCCTGGGCGCGGGACGGCTGACCGTCGCCCGCACGGTGACGCTGCCGATGGTGCTGCCCGCGCTGGCGAGCGGCTTCATCCTCGCCGTGCTTCAAGCGCTCGCGCTCTTCGGCTCGCCGGCGATCCTGGCGCTGCCCGCGGGCTTTCACACCGTCACCACGCAGATCTGGTCGCTGTTCCAGTTCCCGCCGAAGGTCGAGCAGGCGGCGGCGTTCTCGATCCCCCTGCTGCTGGCGACGGCGCTGCTGCTGCAGGTCCAGAAGCGCGTGCTCGGCCGCCGCGGCTACGCGGCCGTCGGCGGCAAGGGCGGCCAGCGCCGCACGATCCCGCTCGGACGCTGGCGCTGGCCGGCCCTCGGCGCGTGCCTGGCGGTGATGGCGTGCGCCATCTTCCTGCCCTACGGCGTGCTGGCCAAGGCCGCCTTCGCGCGCGCATGGGCCCAGCCGCTCAGCCGCGACAACCTCACGCTCGGCAATTTCACCTTCACGTTCTTCGAGTACGGCGCGACGCGGGATGCCATCGTCAACACGCTCGAGCTGGGGGTGATGACGGCGTGCATCGGCGCCGTGATGGTCGCCGTGCTGTCCTACGTCACCAACCGGCGCCTGGTCGTCGGCCACCAGCTCGTCGCGTTCCTGGCGCTGGCGCCGGTGGTGGTGCCGGGCGTCGTGCTCGCCGTGGGGCTCTTCATCGCCTACACGCGGCCGCCGTTCGTGCTGTACGGCACGCTCTGGATCCTCTTCCTCGCGTACCTCACGAAGGAGATGCCGGTCGGCTACGCGCAGGCCGACGCGACGTTCCGCGCGATCCCCGCCGACCTCGAGGACGCCGGGCGGGTGCTGGGCGCGGGGCGACTGCGGATCTTGAGGGAGATCACGGCGCCGCTGGCCAAGAGCGGCATCATCGCCGCCTGGTGCTTCATCTTCATCGGCGTCATCCGCGAGCTGTCGGCGTCGATCCTGCTGTTCACGCCGAGCACGAAGGTGATGTCCGTCGTCATCTTCGACCTCAAGGAGGAAGGCCAGTTCGGCGCGATCTCGGTGCTCGGCCTGGTCATGCTCGGGCTGACGTTCGCCACCGTCGCCCTCGTGCAAGCCGCGCTGGGCCGCGACGTGCTCGGAACGCGCAAGTGACGCGCGCCGCGGAGTCGCCGTGCCGGGCGTAATTCTGAAGTCCCTCTCGAAGCGCTATGGCGCCGTCGGCGCGGTGGATGGCCTCTCGCTGGAGGTCAAGCCCGGCGAGCTGCTCGCGCTGCTCGGCCCGTCGGGCTGCGGCAAGACCACCACGCTGCGGCTCGTGGCCGGCTTCCTGGCGCCGGAGGCGGGAGAGATCTGGGTCGGCGACCGGTGTCTGTCGTCGCCGGCGAGCGTCGTTCCGCCCGAGCGCCGGCGCATGGCCATGATCTTCCAGAGCTACGCGCTGTGGCCGCACATGACCGTCGCGCAGAACGTCGCCTACGGGTTGCGCTTCAAGCCCGGTCTCTCGCGCGGCGACCGCGAGGCGCGCGTGCGCGAGATGCTCCGCGTCGTCCAGCTCGCGGGATACGAGGGGCGCTACCCGGGCGAGCTGTCGGGCGGCCAGCAGCAGCGGGTGGCCGTCGCGCGCGCGCTGGTCGTCGAGCCCGAAATCCTCTTGCTGGACGAGCCGCTGTCCAACCTCGACGCCAACCTCCGCGAGGAGATGCGCTTCGAGATCAGGAGACTGCACGAAACCTTCGGCAACACGACGCTCTACGTCACGCACGACCAGGGCGAGGCGATGGTGATCTCCGACCGCATCGCGGTGTTGAAGGCAGGCAAGGTGGCGCAGGCGGGGACGGCGGACGACCTGTACCACCGGCCCCGCACGCGCTTCGTGGCGGAATTCATCGGGCGCACCAACGTGCTGGACGGCGTGGCCGTCGCGCGCGACACGGTCGCCCACGGCAACGTGCGGCTCCGGGTCGCCACCGCCGATCTCGAGCCGGGCGCGCGCGTCGCGCTCTCGATCCGCCCGCACCAGCTCAGGCTCGGCGAGCCGGGCGACGCCGCCGATGGCGCCAATGCCTTGCGCGGCACCGTGCGGCGCGCGGCATTTCTCGGCGATAGCGTCGACTACGAGATTACCGTCGCCGACAGCGATCTGGTCTTACGCGCGGCGGCGGCGCCGACCCCGCGTTTCGAGGTCGGCGCCGCCGTGGGTCTGAGGATCGAGCCGGCGGCGTGCGTGCCGCTGGCGGAGAGCGATCCGCGCTGATCTAGCGGTCGCGGCCATCCCAGCGCCCGTGCCGCTCCCACCCGTGATGGTAGGCGTACCGACGATAGCCATAGACGGGCCGCGGGGCGACATACACGGGCTGTGGAACGACGTATACCGGCTGCGGAGGCGCGTACATCACGGGCGGCGGTCCATACACGATCTGCGGCGGAGGCGCGTAAACGACAGGCGGGGGCGGCGCGTACACCACCGGCGGCGCCGGCGCGACGACGACGGCCGGACGGCCGAAGAGTCCGACACCTCCGAGGATCTGGTTGAAGACGGCGAAAGCGCCAAGGCCGAGGGCGGCGTCGGTGGATGAGCCGGCGAACGCGACGCCGGGGAGCAGGATCACGGTCATGAGAGCAGCAGCAGCGAGTCGTTTCATGGTGTCCTCCTCTCGCTTCTGTAACTTTGACGACGCCAGCCCTGACGCTATTCTCCAGGGACCCGACTGCCATATATAAGGAGGCGGACATGACGATCGCTCGGGGCGTGATGGCGGCGGCGGCGGTGCTGCTGGCGGTCACGGCGTGGGCGCAGAGCGTGCCGGTCGACGATATCCTGACGAAGCTACGTGCGGGCGGCCATGTGATCGTGGTGCGGCACGGCGCGACGCACGCCGACCAGGCGGACACCGATCCGCTGAACCTCGACAACGTCGCGAAGCAGCGGCAGCTCAACGACAAGGGCCGCGCCGACGCGCAGGCGTTCGGGGACGTGCTCAAGAAGCCCGGCGTGCCCATCGGCAAGGTCTACTCGAGCCGGTTCCAGCGTGCCGTGGAGACGGCGCGGCTCATTGGCGGCAAGGACCCGAGACCACGACCGACGTGACCGAGGGAGGCCAGGTCGTGAGCCCGAACGAGAACGACGCACAAGCCGAACATCCTGGACGCCTTCGGCAAGGACTGGTTCGAGGTTCGCGAGGCCGAGACGTCGATCTTCAAGCCGGACGGCAACGGCGGCTATGCTTCGGTGGGCCGCGGCCAGATCGGGCAGTGGGCGACGGCGAAGTAGCGGTATCATCGCCCCCGCCATGGCCCTACGCAGTGACGTCGTCGGCAGTCTCCTGCGCCCCCCGGACCTCCTCGAGGCGCGCGCGGCGTTGGAGTCGGGACGGCTGAGCGCGCGGGAGTTCAAGCGGATCGAGGACCGCGCGGTGGACGAGGCCGTGCGGCTTCAAGAATCGGCCGGTCTCGACGTCGTCACCGACGGCGAGATGCGGCGCTACGCGTTCTTCGGCCACATGGTCGAGGCGCTCGCGGGCTTCGACAAGCACGGCGGCTGGGCCATCCCGTTTCGCGACGAGCAGGGCGACGAGCTGATCTTCAAGCGCCCGGTCGTCGTCGAGAAGCTCGCGTGGCGGCGGAGCATGTGCGGCGAGGAGTTCGCGTACCTGCGCGCGCGCGCCTCGAAGGCGACGAAGGTCACGTTGATCAGCGCCCAGCAGGCGGCCGCCTACTACGATCCCAAGCAGTCGGCGGGCGCCTACGCGACGCGCGACGCCTACCTGGCCGACGTGGTCGACTTCAACCGGTGCGAAGTCGAGGAGCTGGTGAGGCTGGGCTGCACCTACGTGCAGATCGACGCGCCCCAGTATGCGGCGCTGCTCGACCCCGAGCTGCGCGCGGGCTATGTCAAGCGCGGCAGCGATCCCGACCGGCTCATCGACGCCTGCATCGAGATGGACAACGCGGTCATCGGCCGCCATCCGGGCGTGACCTTCGGCCTGCACATCTGCCGCGGCAACAACCAGTCGAAGTTCTATGCGAGCGGCGGCTACGAGCCGATCGCACGGGTGTTTTCGAAGAGCTGCTTCCAGCGCTTCCTCCTGGAGTACGACGACGAGCGCTCGGGAGACTTCGACCCGCTGCGCGTGGTGCCGCCGGACCGCGAGGTCGTGCTGGGCCTGGTGACGACGAAGAAGCCGCGGCTGGAGGCGGTGGACGAGCTGCGGCGGCGCATCGACACGGCGGCCAAGCACGTGCCGCTCGAGCGGCTGGCCCTGAGCCCGCAGTGCGGCTTCGCCAGCACGATGGAAGGCAACCGCGTGACGCCGGACGACCAGCGCAGGAAGCTCGAGCGCGTGGCCGAGGTCGCGCGCCTCGTCTGGGGCCGCTGAGCCCGGGAGAGTTTCATGCCGCGTCTACATGCAGCGCTCGTGCTCGTCCTGCTGCTCGTGTCGCTTCTCGTCGCGGCGCCGCCCGCGCGCGCCGACGCCATCGACGACTACATCAAGAACGAGATGGAGCGCCGCCACATCCCGGGTCTCGCGCTCGCCGTCGCCCGTCAGGGCAAGATCGTGAAGGTGCGCGGCTACGGCGTCACCAACCTCGAGCACGACGTGCCGGTGACGCCCGAAACCGTGTTCGAGCTGGCGTCGGTCACCAAGCAGTTCACGGCCAGCGCCATCATGCTGCTGGTCGAGGAAGGCAAGGTCCAGCTCGACGATCCGGTCGCGTGGCACCTGCCGCGCGCGCCCGAGACATGGAAAGCCATCACGGTGCGGCACCTACTGACGCACACATCGGGGCTGCCCGGATTGGACGGCGGGTTCGCGGAGCTGCGAGCCGGAGGCCGGCGCGTCACCTACACCACGGCGCAGATGTTCGATGCCGTTGCGAAGGACACGCTCCAATTCGCCGCGGGCGAGCGCTTCCTGTACAGTGACGTCGGCTACTTCCTGCTCGGCATGATCATCGAGAGCGCCAGTGGCCAACGCTACCGCGATGTCCTAGACGAGCGGTTCTTCAAGCCGCTCGGCATGTCGTCGACCTCGGTGCTGGATCACACGCGAATCCTCAAGCATCGCGCCGCCGGCTACACGCTGCGGGACAACCAGCTCGTCAACATCAGGCGCGTCGTCCAGGCCGAGCTGCCATCGTACGGCGGCGTCTTTTCCACGGTCAAGGATCTGATGACCTGGGACGCGGCGTTGGCGGCGGGCAGGGTCCTGAAGCCCGCGACGCTCGCCGAGATGTGGACACCGGTCCGGCTGAACTACGGCGGCGTCTATCCCTACGGCTTTGGGTGGTTCATCGGCGACTCGCGCGGCCACCGCTGGATCTCGCACGCCGGCATCACTGGCACGGAGCTCTGGCGTTTCCCCAACGACGGGCTGACCGTCGTCGTGCTCACGAACCTCGGGTACAACCTCGGTGGCCAGTCCGTGAATGCATGGGGGCTGGCCTACGGCGTCGCGGGCCGTTACATCAAGGGGCTGCTCGTCGGTCCCCAGAAGCCCGAGGCCGATCCGGATCCTGCATTGACGACGCGCCTCCGTGAGATGCTGGCGCGGGTCGCGAAGAACGAGGCCGATCCGACGCTGCTGCCGCTCGTTGCGTCCTACGTCACCCCGCTCGGGCGGACAATCCTCAGCGAACGGCTCGGCACACTGAAGTCGTTCACGTTCGTCATCTGCGACGACGTGCAGGCGCGATCGATGGAGCGTTACGGCGGCCGCGTGAGCCGCGTGTGCCACTATCGCGCCGTCAACGCCGACGAGACGCGCTATTACTCGTTCTGGCTGACGGCCGAAAACGCCGTCGCGGACTTCTGGTCGTCGACCGAATGAACCGATCCCCACTGGAGGGACATCGATGAGAGTGCTCGCGGCGCTGGTGCTGGGACTGCTCGGACTCTGGCCGTCGCTCGCGGCGGCACAATCCGTCAAGATCGGCGCGGTGGTCCCGCTCACCGGCCGCTACGGGGCGGGCGGCGCGCAGGTGCGCTCCGGCTACGAGATCGCGGTCGAGCAGATCAATGCGGCGGGCGGCGTGATGGTTGCCGGCAAGAAGATGCCGCTCGAGCTGATCCTTCTCGACGACGAGTCCGACGCGACCAAGACCGTCGCACGGCTCGAGACCGTGGCTTCGCAGGGCGTGGTGGCCTATCTCGGCGGCTTCGGCTCGGACCTGCACGCGGCCGCAGCATCGGTCGCCGAGAAGAACAAGATCCCGTACCTCGGTGTCGCGTTCGCCCTCTACAAGGTGCACCAGCAGGGCTTCCGTTACCTGTTCTCGCCGTTCTGGAAGTCGCCCGACATCGGCGAGGCGCTTCCACCCATGCTGAACTCGCTCCCCGCCGCCGAGCGCCCGAAGAGCGTCGCGATCTTCCAGGAGAAGACCGACTGGGGACGCGAGATGGCCGCCGCCTGGACGGAGGCCGGCAAGGCGGCCGGCTACCAGGTGGTGCTGAATGCCGAGTACGCGCCGGGCGCCAAGGACTTCTCGGACGTGATCCTCAAGGCCAAGGCCGCCAATGCGGACGCCGTTTTCGCGCTGCCCACTCCACCCGACGGCATGACGATGATCAAGCAGATGAAGGAGTTGAGCTACACGCCCAAGCTGACCTTCTTCATCCGTGCGCCCGATCCGCCGATCTGGACGAAGAACCTCGGCAAGGACGGCGACTACGTCATGCTGGCGCCCGGCTGGCACCACGCCGTGAAGGCGCCCGGAGTGAAGGAGCTCAACGATGCGCATCAGGTGAAGTTCGGTCGCCCGGCCGACCCCATCACGGGCCCCGGCTACGCATGCGTGCAAATCCTCGCCGCTGCCCTCGCCAAGGCCGGCGCGCCCGACCGAGAGAAGGTGCGTGACGCCATCGCGGCGACCGATATGACGACGGTGATCGGCCCGGTGCGCTTCCGGCCGGATGGAACCGGCATCGTCAAGGCGGGCCTCTTCGCCCAGTGGGTGAACGGCAAGCAGGAGCTCGTGTGGCCCAAGGAGTACGCCACGGTGCCGCTGGCGTATCCCGCGCCGCCGTTCGCGAAGCGTTGATCGCGCCGAGGCCGTAGCGGCCGCATGCCTCTCCTCGAGGTGGAGCGGCTGTCGAAGGGCTTCGGCGGCGTCCGCGCCGTCAATGACGTCAGCTTCGCTCTCGACGAGGGCGAATTGCTCGGCATCATGGGCCCGAACGGCTCGGGCAAGACGACGCTCTTCAACCTGATCGCCGGCGCGCTCTCGCCCGACGCCGGCCGGATCCGCCTCGCCGGTCACGACATCGCGGGGCGGCCGGCGCACGAGGTCTGCGCCGCGGGCGTGGCGCGCACGTTCCAGCTGGTCCGGCCGTTCGCGGGGCTCACCGCGCTCGAGAACGTCCTCGTCGGCCGGCTCTACGGCCGCGCGCGCACGACGACGGCGGAGGCGGTGACCGAGGCGCGGCGACTGCTGCGCGTGCTCGGTCTCGAGGCGCGCGCCCACGAGCCCGCCGCGCGGCTCACCCTGATCGATCGCAAGCGTCTCGAGCTGGCCCGCGCGCTCGCCACCTCGCCGCGGCTGCTGCTGCTCGACGAGTTCATGGCCGGCCTGAACCCCGTGGAGACGGCGACGGCGATGGAGCTCGTCCGCGACCTCGTCGCCGCCGGCGTGACCGTGCTGATGGTCGAGCACATCGTGTGGGCGCTGATGGACCTCGCGCGGCGCATCGTGGTGCTCAGCGCCGGCGAGAAGATCGCCGACGGCCCGCCGGCGGCGGTGGCGGCGGATCCGAACGTCGTCGACGTCTACCTCGGCGGTGACGTGGGGCGCCACGCGCGTGCTTGAGATCCGCGGCCTCGAGGCCGGCTACGGCGACGTGTGCGCGCTTTCGGGCGTGACGCTCTCGGTCGGCGCCGGCGAGATCGTCGCGCTGCTCGGCCCGAACGGCGCCGGCAAGAGCACGCTGCTGAACTCCGTGGCCGGGCTCGTGCGCCCATGGGCGGGCGCGATCCGCTGGGAGGGCCGGGACCTCCGCACGCTCGGCGCCCACCTGATCGTCGAGCGCGGCGTGGCGCTGGTGCCAGAGGGCCGCCGGCTCTTCGGCGGCATGACGGTGGAGGAGAACCTCGAGCTCGGCGCCTTCGCGCCACGCGCGTGGGCGGGACGCCGCGCCGCCCTCGAGCGCGTCTACGCGCTCTTTCCCGTGCTGGCCGAGCGGCGGCGCACGGCCGTGCAGGCGCTCTCGGGCGGCCAGCAGCAGATGGTCGCGGTCGGGCGCGCTCTCATGGCGAGCCCGCGCCTGCTGATGCTGGACGAGCCCTCGCTCGGGCTGGCGCCGCGGCTCGTGGCGGCGATCCTCGAGGCGCTGGTGGCGATCAATCGCGCCGGCGTCGCCGTCTTCCTGGTCGAGCAGAACGTGCCGGCCGCGCTGAGCCTGGCGCACCGAGGCTATCTCCTCGAGGGCGGCCGCATCGCGGGCGAGGGCAGCGGCGCGAGCTTGATGGCCAACGAGCACGTGCGGCGCGCCTACCTCGGGCCGCTCGCGGTGCGGCGATGAACGTCCTCGCCCAGCAGCTCCTGCTCGGTCTGCTGATCGGCGGACTCTACGGCCTGGCGGCCGCAGGCCTCTCGCTCGTGTTCGGCGTCATGCGCGTGCTGAACGTCGCGCACGGCGAGCTGATCATGCTCGGCGGCTACGGCGCGTTCTGGCTGGCCGCGCTGTTCGGCGTCGATCCGTTCGCCTCGCTCGTGCTGGTGATCCCCGGCTCGCTGGCCCTCGGCGCGCTCCTCTACTGGGGGCTCTTCGGCTTCGTCGTCCGCGCTCACGAGGAAACCCGGATCAAGAACTCGCTGCTGATCGGCTTCGGCCTGGCCCTGGCGCTCCACGCGCTGGCCGTGCGTCTCTGGACGGCCGACGAACGCTCGATCCCGACCTCCTACGGGGGCGCCGTCCTCTCCGTCGGCGAGCTGGCGATCCCGCTCGTGCGCCTCGCGACGCTGACACTGGCGCTGGTGCTGATCGGCGCGCTCCAGCTCCTGCTCTCGCACTGGCGCTGGGGCAAGGCGATCCGCGCGACCGCCGAGGACTGGCAGGCCGCCCTGCTCACCGGCATCGACATCCGCCGCGCCTATCTCATCGCCTTCGCCCTCGGCACCGCGCTGGCGGGCGCGGCGGGCACGCTCGTCACCGTCGCGTATTCCGTCAGCCCGTCGATCGGCCTGGAATGGACGCTCAAGGCGCTGATCGTGGTCGTCCTCGCCGGCCTCGGCTCGACCATCGGCACCTTCGTGGGCGGCCTCGTGCTGGGCCTGGCGGAAGCGGCGAGCGCGGCGACGTTCGGCGGGCCCTACCGCGAGGTCGTCGGGCTCGTCATCTTCGTCGTCGTGCTCGCCGTGCGCCCGCGCGGGCTCTTCGGCCGATGAGCGCGCGCCTGACCGAGGAGCGCCACGGGTTTCCCGGGGCGCTCCGAGCGTTGGGGGGCGTGGGGGGCCATGTCGGGGCCCCCCACGTGAACCGATGACGGCCGCGGGCCACGAGCGCCGCTGGGCCGTCGTGATCCTCGCGGCGCTCGCGCTCCTCGCGCTGCTGCCGCTGACCGCGCCGCGCGAGGACGTCCTGAACTTCGTGTTCCTCGTCTTGTTGGCGATCACGCTCGCCGAGTCCTGGAACATCGTCGCCGGCTACGCCGGGCAGGTGAACCTGGGCCACGCCGCCTTCTTCGGCCTTGGCGCGCTGGTCACGCGCACGCTGTGGACGGCCGGCGCGCCGGTGCTGCTCGCGATGGCCGCGGGCGCGGCGACGGCCACCGTGTTCGCGCTCGTGATCGGCGTGGCGGCGTTCCGGCTGCGTGGCGCCTACTTCGCGATCGGCACGCTGGCCCTCGGCGAGATCTTGCGCACCACCGTCGGCAACGTACTGCCGGAGATCTCGACCCTGCCCACGGCCACCATCGCCGGCTACCGGCTGACCCAGCGCTATTACCTGGCCCTCGGCCTCGCCGCCGTCTCGGTGATCGCGGTGGCCGCGCTCGCGACCTCGCGCCTCGGCCTCGGCATGCGCGCGATCCGCGAGGACGAGGAGGCCGCCGAGTCGTCGGGCGTCGGCGCCCTCTCGCTGAAGCTGACGGCGCTCGCGCTGTCGACGGCGCTGGCCGGGCTCGCGGGCGGGCTCTTCGCCTACTACCACATCAG
>Ga0137403_10002753_pt1 | contig 21368 bp, 22 predicted proteins | sample CZOMad2_1_16fung_FD_122057 | JGI IMG/M metagenome (GOLD analysis project Ga0137403, IMG submission 122057) | Vadose zone soil fungal communities from Angelo Coast Range Reserve, California, USA - CZOMad2_1_16fungal (Hybrid Assembly) | ecosystem: Environmental > Terrestrial > Soil > Vadose zone...
CTTTCACCGGCAGCGAGCTGTGGCCGCCGGGGTTGGTCACCTCGAGCTGGTAGGTCTGGAAAACCTTCTCGCCCGCCTGCACGCTCATACGCAGGTACTTGCCGTCCGCGTCGAGCAGGCCGGCGCCGCCCTCATTCAGCGCAAATTCCGCGTCGATCAGCGCGCGGTGATTCTTGAGCAGGTAGACGATGCCGCTGAACTTCGAAGGGACGATTTCCTCGTCGCAGGTCGCGACCTGGATCAGGTCGCGCTCGGGCTTGTAGGATTCCCTGCGATAGCGGATGAGATTCGCGGCGAACACCGCGACCATCGCCTTGTCGTCGGCGGCGCCGCGCGCGTACAGATAGCCGTCCTCCTCGACCAGCTTGAAGGGATCGCGCTGCCAGTCCTCGCGTTTCGCTTCCACCACGTCCAGATGCCCGAGCAGCATGAGGGGCTTTTTCGCGCCCGTGCCGCGGTAGCGGGCGACGAGGTTGCCTTTCTTCGGCGCGTCGGGCGGAACGATCACCTGCACGTCCTGCGCCGGCAGCCCGGCCGCCTTCAGCCGCGCGGCAAGCGCCTGCGCCGCCTCGGTGCAACTGCCGACCGAGTCGGAGGTGTTGATCTCCACCAGCTCCTTGTAGATCTCGCGGAGCTCGCGCTGCGCAGGGGTGGGAGCTTGCGCGAGCGCGTGCGGGGCGAGGGCAAGCCCGAGAGCGATCCAAGCGTTGCTGAACTTGGCCTTCATGCGGCAGGTCCTCCGTTGCCTGATCGTAGTACGGGCGTCATTCCAAGGCAAAAAAATGCCCGCAACTCGCGTTGCGGGCATCCAGTGCTTGTGGCGAGGAGTCAGTCGTTGTCGTGGCGATCGCCGCCGGTCCGCGTGATCTTCCAGATCACGCCGGTTCCCGGTATCTGCACCAGGGGGGCGTCGGCAGGATCGGCGAACTGCGAGCGCGCGTCGGCGCCGCCCGGGTCGCGCACCGCGCCGTAGTCGACGAGGTACGCCGCGCCGTCGGGGCCGAAGCGGATCGTGGTCGGCCGGTTGATGCCGCGCAGCAGCTGGGTGAATGCCTGGTCGGAGTCGCCGTTGCAGCGCGGGCTGCCGTCCGGGTCGTGCGCCTGGTCGGCGCGCGCGCAGTTGAAGGCGAAGCGCGAGAGCTGCAGCTCGCTCGGGTCGTCGCTGCTGGTGAAGTTGATCAGCTCGACGTCGTGCCCCGCGCTCGGGTCGCCGTTTTCCGGCGAGAAGCCGAAGTCGCCCTCGCGCGAGAGCAGCACCGCGTTCTTCCTTACCACCCCTTGCACGAAGGACCCCGGCACGAAGTCCAGGCCCACTGCGGCCACGTCGGCAGGCTCGAGAGCGAGCGGCGCCACCGGAGGCCGCGGCGGGAACGCGAGCACCGGGCGCACCGGGCTGTCTTCAGCGCGTATGCGCGCGACATCCGGGAACAGATCGTCGCCGCCGCCGCCGATCGGGTTGAACACCGCCTGCGTCGAGTCGAGGAAGCCGAAGCGGTCGGGCCAGCCGTGGAACGACGGCGAGCCGTCTGCGTTCTGCCTCGCGATGGCGACGCGGTCGGGCGCGTTGTTGACCGGCCGCGCACCGCGCTCGTCCTCGCCGTTCTCCGAGATGAGCAGCTCGCCCTTCAGCGGATGGTCGTGCGGCGAGAAGCGGATCCCGTAAGGATTGCGGAAGCCCCACGCTACCGGCTCGATGCTGTTCATCGGGTTGGAGATCTTCGCGCGCAGGATCGCGCCGGTGCACATGCCGCGCCGCGTCGCGCTCTCGAACGCCGGCACCACCGCGCCGGGGCGCTGCACGCCGTGGTTCGAGAAGCCGCTGGTCTTGTGGCCGTCGCCCGAGTCCCACACGTTGTTGGAGAGCTTGATCTGCTCGCAAGCGATCTCGTGCTGGTTGCCGCCGCCGCCGTTGTCGTGCCCGGTGACGCCGGCGTTGGTGGCGGAGCCCTGCGACCAGTAGAGCCAGCCGTCCTTGACCAGGATCTGCTCGGTCGGGTGGTCGCCGGTCGGCAGGCCGGTGATCACCGGAGTCACCACGCTGCTGGATAGGCTGAGCCTGACGATGCGCGAAGTGTTGTTGGCATCGCCGGGCGCGCCGCGCACGCCCTGGTTCGAGTCGGTCGCGAACAGCGTGCCGCCCTCGGTGCCGTGCTCGAAGGAGAGCCCGATCGCCGGGCCGTCGGACTGGAAGCCGCCGCCCGAGGGCGTGGGCTTGCCGATCGGGCCGGCGAGCCTGCGGCCGTCGTTGTCGAAGATCAGCAGGCCGGGGGTGAACGGGTTGCGCGGATCGAACTTGCCGATGCCGGGCACCTTGGTGTTGTCGTTGCAGCGGCTCGGCAGCCCGGTGCCCGACTCGAGCACCAGCACTTTGAAATTGCGCTTGTCGCCGAGGAAGGCGACGTCGGTCGGGAAGTTGAGACCCTTGGCGAAGACCTCCACCTTGAAGCCCCGCGGCACCACGATGTCCTCGCCGTTTCCAGGATCGAAGAAGGCCCGCTCGGCGGGACAGACCGGATTGAACGCGTCGGCGAGAGCGGCCGCCGGCGCAACGGCGAAAGCGCAAAGGATCACTGCCGCTGCTGGGCGATACTTTGACGAAAGGATTACCTTCATGAGCCCCCCTTAATTGGAAAATGGAGCGCTAAAAAACGAAAAGAAAACCGCGAGCGAACGATCAGATTCTATGCTTGCCCAACTAAAAAATACTAGTCAGGAAACCTGCACTTTGCTGCGTGATAACCATATTGCATGGGGATAACGGTTCTGTCCCCACAGGCCGCCTCTCGGGAAGCTACACGCTCGTCACGAGAGAACGACAAGCGCCAGGGCGATGACTCCAGGCAGCGCCTGCACCCAGAATATCTTGCGGCTCGCGGTGAATCCGCCGAACACGCCGGCGACGACCACGCAGCCGAGGAAGAAGATCTTGACCGGAATGCCCGCGGCGCCGAGAGCGAGGCCCCAAACCAGCCCGGCGGCGAGGAAGCCGTTGTACAGGCCCTGGTTGGCTGCCAGCGTCTTCGAAGCGGCGGCGAAATCCGGGGTCAGGCCGAAGGTCTTCAGGCCGAGAGGACGCGTCCAGAGGAACATCTCGAGGACGAGGAAGTAGAAGTGCAGGAGCGCGACCAGCGTTACGGCGATGTCGGCGATGATTCTCATGGATTTTTCCCCTACCGAAGTACTCCGTTCGGAGTATATGGGAGCTGAGTGTAGACTGTCGTCCGGGAGGAAAGGAGGTTATGCCATGCCAATCAAGAAAATCCTGATAGTCGACGATTCCGCCACAGACCGCCAGTTCCTTATCGAGACGCTCAGTAAAAGGGGATATGAATGCGTCACCGCTCAGAACGGAGAGGAGGGAATCGCGAAATCGAGGACCGAGCAGCCGGACCTGATCCTGATGGATATCATCATGCCCGGCATCGACGGGTTCAAGGCGACCCGCACCATCACGCACGACGAGGCCACCAAGCACATCCCCGTGATCGTGTGCACCAGCAAGAAACTCGAAACCGACAAGGTCTGGGGCATGCGGCAGGGGGCGAAGGACTATATCGTCAAGCCCGTCGACCCCAAAGAGCTGCTCGCGAAGATCGCGGCGCTGGGCTGATGCCCTATACCAGGCCGTCCATCACCATGACGTCGACGTAGTCGCCGGCGTTCACGCTTCCCTGCTCGTGCCCTAGCACGACGAAGCAGTTCGCCTCGGACATCGAGCGCAGGATGCCCGAGCCCTGCGCGCCGGTCAGGCGCACCGTCCACTCGCCGTTTTTCAGCTCGAGGATGCCGCGCTGGTATTCGGTGCGCCCGGGCTTCTTGCGCATCGCCGTTTCCGATTTTGCGCGCAGCAAGGGCAGGGCGGTGTCGCTGCGTCCCATCATGTAAAGGAGAGCGCCGCGCACGAAATGGTAGAAGGTCACCATGACCGCGACCGGGTTGCCCGGCAGGCCGAAGAGATACGCCGATCTTCCGCGGCCGCGGATGCGGCCGAAAGCCATGGGACGCCCCGGGCGCATTGCGATTTTCCAGAAGGCCACTTCGCCGACCTTCGCCATCATCTGCTTGGTGAAGTCGGCTTCGCCGACCGACACGCCGCCCGAGGTCACCACGGCGTCGGCGACCGCCGCGGCCTTGCGGAACGCGGCCTCGAGCTTCTTCGGGTCATCGCGCACCACGCCGAGGTCGACGACTTCGCAGCCCAGGCGCGAAAGCATGCCCCACAGCGTGTAACGGTTGGAGTCGTACACCTCGCCGGCCTTCAGTTTCTTGCCGACGGAAACGAGCTCGTCGCCGGTGGAGAAGAAAGCGACTTTCAATTTCCGCCGCACGCTCACCTCGCCGATCCCGAGCGACGCCACCAGGCCGAGATCCGCGGGCCGCAGCAGTCGCCCGGCCGCGAGCGCCGCCTTGCCCTTTTTCAGATCTTCGCCTGCCAGCCGGCGGTTCTGCCCCGTCTCCTGTCCCGCGGGAAGGACGACGCGCGTGCCCTCGACCTTCGCGATTTCCTGGATCACCACGGTGTCGGTGCCCCGCGGCATCACCGCGCCGGTCATGACGCGAACGCATTGGCCGGGACCGACCGCTCCGCGGAATTCCCTACCCGCGAGCGCCGCGCCGATCTCGGCAAGCGTGACCGGAGCGTTCGCATTCAGGTCCGTGCCGCGCACCGCATAGCCGTCCATCGCGGAGTTGTCGTGCGAGGGGACGTCGATCGGAGAAACGATGTCCTTCGCGAGCACACGGCCCAGCGCCGCGCGCACGGGTAATTTCTCAACGCCCGAGACGGGCTTGACGAACGATCGGATGACTTCGTTGGCTTTCGCGACCGGCAGCGCGTCCGGGTCGTAGCCGCTGACGCAGCTGATGGCGTCCTGCAGCGACTTCATTTCTCGTACGAGGCCAGCTCGTCGAGGGTGTTGATGTTGGAGAACGCCTCGGCCTCGTCGTCGAAGAGGACTTCGACCACATTCAGCGTCGCGTACCAGGCGTCGATCTTGCGGCCGCCGCTTTTCAGGAAGTCGCTGAGGTGGTCGAGCACGCCGCGCCGCATGAGCGAGAACACCGGGTGCGGCTGCTCGCCGGTCTTCGCCACCGCGAGCTCGGCACCGGTCTCGTCGATGCGCGCATACAGGCGCGCGATCAGATCCTCGGGAAGAAACGGCGAGTCGCAGGGGACCGAAGCGAGAAACGGCCGCTTGGATACCGAGAGGCCGGCGTGGAATCCGGCGAGCGGACCGGCGAAACCGCCGATCGCGTCGCTCACCACGCGCACGCCGAAAGTCCGGTATTCCTCCTGGTTCTGGTTGGCGTTGATGATGATGCCGCCCACCTGGGGCGCGAGGCGCTCGTACACGTGATCGACGAGCCGCCTGCCGCGGAAGGCCTGCAAGCCCTTGTCGACGCCGCCCATGCGGCTGCCCTTGCCGCCCGCGAGGATCAATCCGGTGATGCTGGAAACCATGGTGTCATCCTGAGGCCGCAGGCCGAAGGATCTGACATTTCATCGGCAGCTCCTCTACGCGACCATCGTCGGCGCGACGCGCTTCCTGAAGCGATGCTTCCCGGTGAAGAGAAGGTAATGCTTGCCGCCCGCGGCGCGCCCTATCATGGTGATGCCGGCCTTGTCGGCGATCTGGTAGCCCATCTGAGTGAGTCCCGAGCGCGAGACGAGGAACGGGATCTGCATCTGCACGGTCTTGATCACCATCTCCGATGTGAGGCGGCCGGTGGTGTAGAAGATCTTGTCCGAGCCGTCCACCCCGTCGAGCCACATCTGGCCGGCGATCGCATCCACCGCGTTGTGCCGCCCGACGTCCTCGACGAAGTAGAGCAGCTTCACGGCCGCGGCGGTAATCGCAGCCAGGGCGCAGCCGTGCACGGCGCCGGCCGACTTGTAGACGGTTTCCTCGTGGCGGACCGCTTCGAGCACGGCGTGCAGCGCGTCCTCGGTGAGCGACACGTCGTTGCGCAGCTGGACCGAATCGATCTCCGCCATCAGGTCGCCGAAGACCGTGCCCTGTCCGCAGCCGGTGGTGACGGTGCGCTTCTTGATTTTTTCCTGGAGCGACTTGATAGGTTTGCGCGTAGTGACCGCGACCGACGCGGTCTCCCAGTCGACCTGAACTGCCTCGATGTCCTCGATCGACGTCACCAGGCGCTGATTGCGCAGGTAGCCGATCGCGAGGGCCTCAGGGGCCTGGCCGAGCGTCATCAGCGTGACGATCTCGCGCTTGTCCACGTACAGCGTGAGCGGATGCTCGCCGGCGATGGGCGTGGCCACCGCTTCGCCGCGCTCGTTGATCGCCTCGACCTCGAAGGTGAGGGCCTTGGACGCGTGGGTGAGCTTGGGGCGGTGCGGGGCTTTCATCCGCCGATGTAGGACATCTCGATCTTGCGCAGCTTGGCCGTCTCGGTGGTGCGCAGCTCGGAGTAGCGGTCGGCTCGGATGTGCCAGATGCCGGCGACGGTGTCGGAAATCTCGCCGTCGGCGGCGCCGCTCCGAAGCATGGCTCGCAGGTCGTAGCCCGCGGTCGCGAAGAGGCAGGTATACAGCATGCCCTCGGTCGAGAGCCGCGCGCGCGTGCAGGTGCCGCAGAAAGCCTGAGTCACGGAGGAGATCACGCCGATCTCCCCCGAGCCGTCCCGGTAGCGCCAGCGCTCGGCGACCTCGCCGCGGTAGTTCGGGTCGACCGGTTCCAGCGGCATGATGTCCCCGATCCTGCGCACGATCTCGGCCGACGGTATCACGTCGTCCATGCGCCAGCCGTTGGTGTGCCCGACGTCCATGAACTCGATGAAGCGCACGATGTGACCGCTGCCCTTGAAGTAGCGCGCCATCGGCAGCACCGAGTCCTCGTTCACGCCGCGCTTCACCACCATGTTGATCTTGATCGGCGCGAGACCGGCGGCGCCCGCGGCGTCGATGCCGTTCAGCACCTCCGAGACCGGGAAATCCGCGTCGTTCATCCTGCGGAACACCGCCTCGTCGAGCGAGTCCAGGCTCACCGTGACGCGGTGCAACCCCGCTGCCTTGAGCGCGCGCGCCTTCTTGGCGAGCACCGACCCGTTGGTCGTCAGCGTCAGATCGAGGCCCGGAATATCGGCGAGCATCTCGATCAGGTGCTCGAGGTTCTTGCGCAGCAGCGGCTCGCCGCCGGTCAGCCTTATCTTTTCGACGCCGTGACCTTTGAAGATGCGCGCGAGCCGCACGATCTCCTCGAAGGAGAGGAGCTGGTCGCGCGCGAGGAATTTGTAGTCGGACCCGAACACCTCCCGCGGCATGCAATACACGCAGCGGAAATTGCAGCGATCGGTTACGGAAATGCGCAGGTCGTGCAGGCGCCGCCCGCGCGTGTCGAGCCCCGCGTGGAGCGGTTCAGCCGAATTCCCTCTGACCGGAAGGGGCTTTGCCCGGTGTGCGTCGCTGATCGGAATGACGCGATCGGTCATGACTTGCGTAGCCGTATCATGAAAGGCAGTTCATAATTCAATGTTGCTCTCGAGTATAGCCGGAAAAGATGCCTTATCCGAGCCTTGCCGTCGCAGTCGTGATGGAACGCACGCAGCTCCAGAATCGGTGGCAGCCCGAGAAATGGGAGCCGGTCGGCGTGCTGCCCGACAGCGAAAGCGAAGGGGCCGCCCCGCGGCTGCTGCACGAAGATGCCCGAAGCGCGCAATGGCTGCATCCGGGATTCACGCTCGAGCTGTTTCACGACGAATCCGAGGGCTACTATCTCAATCTCGCCTCGCCGCAACCCTTTGTGTTCGTCAACTGGCTGGATGAAACCGGCGCGGGCGTGCCCAGGTCGGTGACGGTGAGCTACAACGAGGCCGCGCGCATGATGGACGGCGGCGCGCGCGTCGACGGCGTGCCCATGCCCGCCGAATGGATTCCCTGGCTCGAGCACTACGTCCAGAAGCACTACAAGCCCGAGCCCAAGAAGAAGCGAATCCGCCCTCCGTCGTTCAAGGGGGCGCGCCGCGACGACCGATGAGCCGCGAAGACAAGGAACGCTTCCTCTCGCGCTGGTCGCGCCGCAAGCTCGACGTGGCGAAGGAGGCCGCGTCGCCGAAGCCACCTCCTCCAGCCCCGGCCGCGCCCGCAGCCGCGCCCGCAGTCTCGTCGGGGTCGGCGAAGGCCGAGCTCCCCGCGGTCGATACGCTCAAGGGGCTGGCGTCGGAGTACAGGGAATTCCTGCGTCCCGACGTCGACGAGAAGCTGCGACAGGCGGCGCTGAAAAAACTCTTTCACGACCCGCATTTCAACGTGATGGACGGACTGGACACTTATATCGACGATTACTCCAAGCCCGACCCCATCCCCGACGCGATGCTGAGAACGCTGTCGCACGCCAAGGGCCTGCTGTTCGACGAGAAGAAAGAGGAAGCGCTGCCGGCCGCGGACAAGGCTGCCGATCCCGCGCTGCCCGAAACGCCCCGGGCGACGGACCTTGCCGCCGAGACGACGCCGGCCGAGCCGGTCGAGAAAAAGGAAAAAGCCTGAATGGCCCTCGAGGACCGCACGCTCAAGCTCTGCAACTGCAACAAGACCATGGCGCTCGACGCCAAGGCGCTGGCGGGCGCGCTCAAGCTCAAGCAGCCGATCGAGATCCACACGGAGCTGTGCCGCAAGCAGGTCGCGAGTTTCCAGGGGGCGCTGAAGGATGAATCCTGCGTGATCGCGTGCACGCAGGAAGCGCCGCTGTTCTCGGAGCTTGCGGACCAGGCGGGCTCCGCCTCGGAGCTGAAGTTCGTCAATATCCGCGAGCACGCGGGCTGGTCGAAAGAGGGCGCGCAGGCGACGCCCAAGATCGCGGCCTTGCTCGCGCTGGCCGACCTGCCCGAGCCCGAGCCGGTGACGGCCGTGTCCTACAAGTCCGGCGGGGAGTTGCTGATCGTCGGTCCGGCGGAGGCGGCGATTCCCTGGGCGGAGAAGCTCGCCGGGCAACTCGACGTGAATGTTCTGCTTACCTCGCAACACGGTGGTGAGCTACCCTCGGAGCGTCGCTATCCCGTGTGGTCCGGGAAAGTGAAATCCGTCAAAGGCTATCTCGGTGAGTTCGAGGTTGCCTGGGAACAGGACAACCCGATCGATCTGGAAGTGTGCACGCGCTGCAACGCCTGCATCCACGCGTGCCCCGAGCAGGCGATCGACTTCTCCTACCAGATCGACATGGACAAGTGCAAGTCGCACCGCGAGTGCGTCAAGGCCTGCGGCGACATCCGCGCGATCGATTTCGACCGCGCCGACCGCGGGCGCCGTGAGAGCTTCGACATGGTGCTCGATCTTTCGCGCGAGCCGGTGGTGAAGACCGCGCAACCGCCGCAAGGATACTTGGCGCCGGGCGCCGATCCGCTCGAGCAGGCGCTCGCCGCGACACAGCTCGCGCAGATGGTGGGCGAATTCGAAAAACCGCGGTTCTTCGCCTACAACGAGAAAATCTGCGCTCACAGCCGCTCGGCGAAGACCGGATGCACCCAGTGCATCGATGTGTGCTCCACCGGAGCGATCACTCCCGACGGCGATCATGTGAAGGTCGATCCGCATCTGTGCATGGGCTGCGGCGGTTGCGCGACCGTGTGCCCCTCGGGCGCGATGACCTATGCGTATCCGCGGATGCCCGATCTGGGCGCGCGGTTGAAGCGCCTGCTTGCGGTCTACGCGCAGGCGGGCGGGAAGGACGCCTGCCTGCTTTTCTACAATGCCGGAGCGGGTCAGGCGCTCGCGAAGCTCGCCCGCCGCGGGCGGGGGCTTCCCGCTCGCGTGATCCCGCTCGAGATCCACCATCCTGCCTCGATCGGGATGGACGCGCTGCTCGCGGCGCTCGCCTACGGCGCGAGCCAGGTCGTGGTGCTCGCCGGGGAGAAGGAAGCCGCCGAATACGGCGCCGCCGTGAATACTCAGATGGGATTCGCCCAGAGCATCGTCAGCGGGCTGGGCTACGGCGGCGTGCATTTCCGGCTGCTCGCTGCGGGCGATCATGCCGCGCTGGAGAAGGAGCTCTGGGCGCTCGCGCCGGCGGCGACGGTTTCCAAGGCGGCGGCGTACAACCTCTCTCCCGAGAAGCGCGCAACGCTCGATTTCGCGATCGATCACCTGGCGAAGCAGGCGCCGAAGCCGCAGGAAGTGATCGAGCTTGCGGCGGGCGCGCCCTTCGGTCAGGTTCTGGTCGACACGAAAACCTGTACGCTGTGCATGGCCTGCGTTGGCGCCTGTCCGGAATCGGCCCTGGTCGACGGGCGCGACCGGCCGATGCTGAAATTCATCGAGCGCAATTGCGTGCAGTGCGGGCTGTGCGAGGCGACCTGCCCCGAGGATGCGATCACGCTCGTGCCGCGCCTGCTTCTCGCTGCGCAGGCGAAGCAGGAAGTGACGCTCAACGAAGCCGAGCCGTTCAATTGCGTGCGCTGCGGCAAGCCCTTCGGCACGCGCCAGATGGTCGATAACATGCTGGGCAAGCTCACCAGCCACTCGATGTTCGCCGGTGACGGCGCGCTGAAACGATTGCAGATGTGCGCCGACTGCCGCGTGGTGGACATGATGGAAAACAAGAGCGAGATATCGATCGGCGAGGTCAAGCGATGAGCGCCACGGTAACCCCGCTCACGTTTCAATCGCCGGAAATCCCGGAAGACCAGGCGCGCGCCGGTTATTACGCGCTGCTCGCACGGCTCTTTTACGCCGGTCCGGACGCGGGCCTGCTAGCGACCATCGCCGGTGCCGCCGAGATCGTTGCGGCGGGCGAGCAGTCTGCCTTGGCGGGCGCCTGGAAAGCACTGGCCCTCGCGGCGCGGGCGATGGACGCCGACGCCGCCCGGCTCGAGTACGACCAGCTTTTCGTGGGAACCGGCAAGTCGGAAGTGACTCCTTACGCGAGCTTCTACCTCGCCGAAACCGGACGCGAAAAAATCCTAGTCCGGCTTCGAGCCGAGCTCACCGGCCTTGGGCTCAAGCGGACGGAGCGCGCCCTGGAGCCCGAGGACCATATCGCAGGGCTGTTCGACGCGATGAGGTACTTGATTTCATTGGGTTCCGATGATGCTGACCTGCGGAAGCAACAGGACTTCTTCGACCGGTATATCGCGCGGGCCTTTCGGGATTTGTGCGCCGCAATATCCAAGAGCGAAAAATCCAATTTCTACAAGCACGTGGCCCGTTTCGCTGACGCCTTCCTGATTGTTGAATGCGAGGCATTGAAAGTGTTCTAATGGGCCCATGCAATACGTTGCATATTTCGGGTGTTGACGCTGGAAGGAGACCTCATATGAAAAATCAAACCAAATCCAAACTAAACCGAAGGAACTTCCTCCTTGCAGTCGGCGCCGGGGGCACGGCCGCGGCGGCCGCGATCGCAGGCCGCGTGATCAATCCGGAGGCCTCACAGGCCACGGCGAGTGAGGACAAACGGCGTGGCAAGGGGTATCAGGAAACCGCGCACGTCCGCAGCTACTACAACACCGCAAAAGTCTGACCCGAGGAGCCCCGACCATGTTGCTCACCAGGAAATCCGCTGGAGCCCTCGCACACCCCGCTGTCGCGCAGAGCCGTCTCTCACGCAGCCTCTCGGGCATGCTCGCCAAGACGATCGACCGCCGCGCGTTCTTGAAGCGCTCGGGAGTAGCGGTCGGGGCGGGCGCCTTCGCGACCCAGCTGCCGTTCAACATGATCGGCAAGGCCGAGGCCGCCGACGACAAGGGCGGCAAGGTCGAGGTGAAGCGCAGCGTCTGCACGCACTGCTCGGTGGGCTGCGCGATCGACGCGGTCGTCCAGAACGGCGTGTGGGTGCGCCAGGAACCGGTATTCGATTCGCCGCTCAACCTCGGCGCGCACTGCGCCAAGGGCGCCTCCGTGCGCGAGCACGGCATGACCGAGCACTCGCACCGCCTGAAGTACCCGATGAAGCTGGTGAACGGCAAGTACCAGCGCATTTCCTGGGACACGGCGATCAACGAGATCGGCGACAAGATGCTCGCGCTCCGCAAGGAATCCGGTCCCGACGCGCTGATGTTCATCGGCTCCTCCAAACATTCCAACGAGCAGTCCTATCTGTTTTGCAAGTGGGTGCGCCTGTTCGGCACCAACAACACCGACCACCAGGCGCGCATCTGCCACTCGACCACGGTCGCGGGCGTCGCCAACACCTGGGGCTACGGCGCGATGACCAACTCCTACAACGACATGCACAACACCAAGGCGGCGCTGTACATCGGCTCGAACGCCGCCGAGGCCCACCCCGTGTCGATGATGCACTCGCTGCATGCGAAGGAGATCGGCGCCAAGATCATGGTCGTCGACCCGCGCTTCACGCGCACCGCGGCCAAAGCCGACCAGTACATCCGCATCCGCTCGGGCTCGGACATCCCGTTCCTGTTCGGCGTGCTGCATCACATCTTCAAGAACGGCTGGGAAGACAAGAAATACATCCACGACCGCGTCTACGGCATGGAGAAGGTCAAGGAAGACGTGATGACGAAGTGGACACCGGCGGCGGTCGAGGAAGCCTGTGGTGTTCCCGAGGCCGAGGTCTACAAGGTCGCCGAAACCATGGCGAAGAACCGGCCGAGCACCATCGTATGGTGCATGGGCCAGACGCAGCACACCATCGGCAACGCCATGGTGCGCGCGTCCTGCATTCTGCAGCTCGCGCTCGGCAACATCGGCGTCTCCGGCGGCGGGGCGAACATCTTCCGCGGCCACGACAACGTGCAGGGCGCAACCGACCTGGGCCCGAACCCGGACTCGCTGCCGGCCTATTACGGCGTCGCGCCGGGAGCCTTCGCGCACTGGGCGCGCGTCTGGAACATCGACCTCAAGTGGCTGCAGGACCAGTACGCGTCGCCGGCGATGATGACCAAGCCGGGCATCACGGTATCGCGCTGGATCGACGGCGTGCTCGAGAAGAACGAGAACATCGACCAGGATCCGAACATCCGCGGCGTGTTCTATTGGGGCCACGCACCCAACAGCCAGACGCGCGGCATCGAGATGCAGGCCGCGATGCATGCGCTCGACTTGCTGGTCGTGGTCGATCCGTATCCCTCGGCGACCGCCTCCATGGCGGCGATGCCGCTCGACGAGCAGGGCATGCAGGTGCTCAAGACCGCGGGCAAGGAAGCGAAGAAGGACCGCGCGGTATATCTGCTGCCGGCGGCGACTCAGTTCGAGACCGAGGGTTCGGTCACCGCCTCCAACCGCTCGGTGCAGTGGCGCGAGAAGGTGATCGACCCGCTGTTCGAGTCCAAGCCCGACCACACCATCATGTATCTGCTCGCCAAGAAGCTCGCGTTCGCCGATCAGCTCGTCGGCAAGCGCGATGGCAAGCAGAACATCAAGGTGAAGGACGACGAGCCGAACATCGAGGACATCACCCGCGAGTTCAACAATGGGTCCTGGACCATCGGCTACACCGGCCAGTCGCCCGAGCGCCTGCAGGCGCACATGCGCAACATGCACGTGTTCGACGTGCGGACGCTGCGCGCCAAGGGCGGCAAGGACGCGAAGACCGGCTACGTACTCGACGGCGACTACTTTGGACTGCCTTGGCCGTGCTACGGCAATGCGGCGCTCAAGCACCCGGGCTCGCCGAACCTCTACGACACGTCCAAGCACGTGATGGACGGCGGCGGCAACTTCCGCGCGAACTTCGGCGTAGAGAAGGACGGCGTCAACCTTCTCGCCGAGGACGGCTCGTGCTCGAAGGGTGCGGACATCACCAGCGGCTATCCGGAGTTCGACCACGTGCTCCTGAAGAAGCTAGGCTGGTGGGACGAGCTCACCGACGAGGAGAAGAAAGAGGCCGAGGGCAAGAACTGGAAGACCGACCTGTCCGGAGGCATCCAGCGGGTCGTCATGAAGAACCACGGCTGCCACCCCTTCGGCAACGCCAAGGCGCGCGCGATCGTGTGGAACTTTCCCGACGGCATCCCGCAACATCGCGAGCCGCTGTACAGCACCAAGCCTGAGCTCGTCGCGAAGTACCCGACGCACGACGACAAGAAGGCCTTCTGGCGCCTGCCGACGCTGTACAAGTCGATCCAGGACAAGAACAAGGACATCGGCAAGACCTTCCCGATCGTGCTGACGAGCGGGCGCCTGGTCGAATACGAGGGCGGCGGCGAGGAGACGCGGTCCAACCCCTGGCTCGCCGAGTTGCAGCAGGACAATTTCGTCGAGATCAATCCGAAGGCGGCGAACGACCGCAACATCAAAGACGGCGAGTACGTGTGGGTGAAGACGCCGACCGGCGCGCGTCTGAAGGTCAAGGCGCTGGTGACCGAGCGCGTCGGACCCGACCACGCCTTCATTCCGTTCCACTTCTCGGGATGGTGGCAGGGCAAGGACATGTTGCCTTACTACCCTGATGGCGCGGCGCCGATCGTCCGGGGCGAAGCGGTGAACACCGCGACGACCTACGGCTACGATTCGGTGACGATGATGCAGGAAACAAAAACCACCGTCTGCCAGATCGAGCGGGCATAACGAGAAGAGGATAAGGAGACCACCATGGCCAGAATGAAATTCCTCTGTGATGCCGAGCGCTGTATCGAGTGCAACGGCTGCGTGACCGCGTGCAAGCAGGAGAACGAGGTTCCCTGGGGCGTGAACCGCCGCCGGGTCGTGACCATCAACGACGGCATCGTCGGCGCCGAGAAATCGATCTCGGTGGCCTGCATGCACTGCTCGGACGCGCCCTGCATGGCGGTCTGCCCGGTCGATTGCTTCTACCGCACCGACGAAGGCGTAGTGCTCCACGACAAGGACCTGTGCATCGGCTGCGGCTACTGCTTCTACGCCTGCCCGTTCGGCGCGCCGCAGTTCCCGCAGGCGGGCGCCTTCGGTCTGCGCGGCAAGATGGACAAGTGCACTTTCTGCGCGGGCGGTCCTGAGAAGGACCTGTCGAAGGAAGAGTTCGCGAAATACGGGTCGAACCGCTTGGCCCAGGGCAAGCTCCCGGCGTGCGCCGAAATGTGCTCGACCAAGGCGCTTCTGGGCGGCGACGGCGACATCATCGCCGACATCTACCGCGAGCGGGTGCTCAAGCGCGGCAAGGGATCGGAAGTCTGGGGATGGGGAACGGCGTACGGTAAACCCGACCAGAGAGCCGCACCGGCGGGGGCCAAGTCATGACTGCACGCAAGCTGCTGCTCGCGCTCGCCGCTCTTTTCTTCGCCCTGGGTCTTGGTGCCTGCGGCGAACGTGAACAGGTGATCGTCTACAAGCAGGGAAAGTACCAGGGCAAGCCCGACAGCAAGCCCTGGGACAGTGACCCGGCTGCCAGCCTTTACACCACCTCGAAGTGGACCAAAGGCGACCAGACCTCCTGGGAAGCCGCGGTCAAGACACGTAACCTGTACCAGAGCGAGTACACCCGGGCGAAATAGGAGCGCGACGATGAAACCGATTGTGGTTCTCGGGCGTTTTTTCGCCTTTGTATTGGCGCTTGCTCTGATACCAGCCGGCAGCGCGGTGGCGCAACAGGAAACCCAGCAGCAGCGCACCCAGTCCCAACCCTATAACAACGCTCCGACCTGGCGCGACGTGCGCTCCGGGAAGGAAGAATACACGTCGATCAAGGGGCGTGAGACGGGCGTGCTCGTCCAGACGTACGGGGAAACCTGGAGGCAGCTCAAGAACGGCTGGATCACCCCCATCGTCGGCTGGCTGTTCGCCGCCGTCGTCCTGATCATCGGCGCGTTCTACAAGTGGCGCGGGAGCATCAAGGTCCACGGGGCGCCGACCGGGCGGCTGATACAGCGCTTCACGCCGTTCGAGCGCTACTTGCACTGGGTCGTCGCGATCAGCTTCAGCATTCTGGGCGTGACAGGGCTCATCATCATGCTGGGCAAGTACGTGTTGCTTCCTGTGATCGGCTACACCCTGTTCGCGTGGCTCACCCAGCTGTCCAAGCATCTTCACAATTTCGCCGGCCCCGTGTTCGTCGTAAGCCTGCTGATGTTCATCGTGATGTTCGTCAAGGACAACCTGCCGCGCCTCTACGACATAGGCTGGCTCATGAAGGCGGGCGGAATGATTTCGGGGCAGCACGTTCCTTCGGGCAGGTTCAACGCCGGGGAGAAACTTTGGTTCTGGGGCGGGGTCGTCGTGTTGAGCCTGATCGTGAGCGCCTCGGGCCTGATCCTCGATTTTCCGAACTTCGATCAGGTTCGCGCGGTGATGATCGAGGCCAACCTGGTGCACGCCGTCGCCGCCGGGGCCGTGATGGCGATCTCCCTGGGGCACATCTATCTCGGCTCGATCGGCCTGGAAGGCGCGTACGACGCGATGCGCTACGGCTACGTCGACGAGGCTTGGGCGAAAGAACATCACGAATACTGGTACAACGACGTCAAGTCCGGGAAGGTCAAGGCTGGAACGGCGATGGGCCAGCCCGCCGCCGTACAGGCGCAGCATTGAAAAAGAGGAGAGGGGCAATGAACGTTCGGATCCTGATCATGAGCGTTGCGATGGCCGCAACGGCCGGCACGGTGTGGGCCAAGCTGCCTCCGCTTTCCGACGAAGCCAAAGCAAAAGCCGCCGAGACGAAGGCGAAAGCCGACGATGCGGCGAAGAAGGACGCCGAGCTGCTGGGAAAATCGCAGGACAAGGCGGCCGCCAACTATCGCAAGAACAAGGGCATCAAAGGCTCGCCCGCCTCGATGGCGTCGAAACAGAAGTAGTAGAATCCTCCGGTCCATCACCGGAGGCCGCAACATGAAGATCCTGGGAATGTGTGCCGTGTTTTTCTCGGCCGCGCTGGTCTCGTCTGTCGCTCTCGCGCAGGTCCCGAAGACCAAGTCCGCCGATGGCGCGAAGGTCTACTTCATCGAGCCTCAAGACGGGGCAACGGTCGGGCAGGAATTCACCGTCAAGTTCGGGCTGGTCGGCATGGGAGTCGCGCCGGTCGGCGTGGACGTCGAGAACACCGGGCACCATCATCTCCTGATCGACGACGCCACCGCCGACATGAACGCGCCGATCCCCGCGGATGCGACGCACGTTCACTTCGGGAGAGGGCAGACCGAAACGAAGATCAAGCTTCCGCCCGGCAGGCACACGCTTCAGTTGCTCCTGGGCGACAAGAACCACATTCCCCACGACAAGCCTGTGATGTCGGACAAGATCACCGTCACCGTGAAGTAACCGCGGTCCGGGCAGAAGGGGCGCCTTGGGGCGCCCCTTTTCCTTGGTGGAGCTTCTCAGCCGGCGAGCAGCCGGTACACCAACCCGGCGGCGCCGCAGGCGAAGATCACCGGGATCATCCCGTTCCTGTAGCGCCACAGCGCGGCGAGCGCCGCGAGGCCGACGAGCAGCGAGAAGGCGTCGAAGCGTCCCGCGAACCCCTCGGGCCACAGCACGTGCCAGGCAAAAAACGCCGCGAGATTCAGGATCACGCCGACCACGGCGGCGGTGATCCCGGTGAGCGGAGCGGTGAATTTCAGGTTTCCATGCGTGGACTCGACCAGCGGTCCTCCGAGAAGAATGAACAGGAACGAGGGCAGGAAGGTGAAGAACGTCGCCACGGTCGCACCCGCGCATCCGGCGAGCGCCAGCGCGTTCACGCCGAGCGCCGCCTTGGTCCACGCGCCGACGAAGCCGACGAAGGCGACCACCATGATGAGCGGCCCGGGTGTGGTCTCGCCCAAGGCGAGACCGTCGATCATCTGCGTCGCCGTCAGCCAGTGGTAGTTTTCGACCGCGCCCTGGTACACGTAAGGCAGCACCGCGTACGCGCCGCCGAAAGTGAGGAGCGCGGCCTTGGTGAAAAACCATCCCATCTGCGCGAACGTGCTTTGCCAGCCGGACAGCGCGATGAGCGCGCCCAGCGTGCCGACCCAGATGAAGAGGAACACGCCGAGGATTCCGGCGAAATGCGGCCAGCGAAAGAGGGCGTGCGCGGGCGTGGGCGTCGCGTCGTCGATCAGCGCCGCGCCGTAGCGCTTCTGAGCCGACCCGTGGCCTCCGGTGGCGAACTTGTCGGGCGCGATGCGCCCTCCCAGGTATCCGAGGACGCCGGCCCCGAGCACGATCGCGGGAAACGGAACTTGAAACGCGAAGATCGCAATGAACGCGGCCGCGCTGATCGCCCACAGCCAGGCGTTCCTGAGCGCGCGCGAGCCGATGCGCCAGGCGGCGAACAGCACGATCGCCGTGACCGCGGGCTTGATGCCGTAGAAGAGCCCGCTGACCAGCGGTACGTCGCCGAACGCGAGATAGATCCACGTCAGCGCGATCAGGATGAAGAGCGAGGGCAGCACGAACAACCCTCCCGAGATCACCCCGCCCCAGGTGCGATGCATCATCCAGCCGATGTAGGTCGCGAGCTGCTGCGCCTCGGGGCCGGGCAATACCATGCAGTAATTGAGCGCGTGCAGGAAGCGCTTCTCGGAGATCCAGCGTTTCCGCTCGACCAGGTCCTGGTGCATGATCGCGATCTGCCCGGTCGGGCCGCCGAAGCTGATGAAGCCGAGCTTGAGCCAATATCCGAACGCTTCGCGCAAGCTGACCGGGTCGGGCGGCCGATTTGTGTCGGGAAGAGCGTCGGTGTCCATGATCTGTCCTCGATATGATGAACCGATTGCAGCGCTTGGACGGGACACCGTCTGACGGGAGTCTGCAACCCCGGTCGATGCAATATACTTTCCCCTCGAGCGAGTGACAAGGCTTGTCCATCTCTCATGACAAAGGCGCAAGCGCAGTTCCACCTGCGCGTGGTGAAGGGCAGAATCAGGGCGATCGGTCCGGGGAAAATCGCATTGCTGGAAGCGATCCGGGACACCGGCTCGATCTCCGCGGCGGCCCGCAAGCTGCGGATGTCGTACCGGCGCGCGTGGATGCTCGTCGACGATCTCAACCGGCGCCTGTCGAGCGCCGTCGTCGAGGCCGCTCCGGGCGGCAGGGCCGGGGGCGGGGCCAGGCTGTCACCGACCGGGCACAAGGTGGTCGGCCTGTACCGGGAGATCGAACGCAAGGCCATGCGGCACACCTCCGCCGCGATTCACAACCTCATCAAGCTCCTCGCCGAATAGCGGCAGCGGAAACCCGGACCTCGTGTTTATTTGTATCGCTATATATGTCAGGATATAGCGATTCGAGCCGAGGAGGAGTCCGCAATGCGTTTGTGCTGCGCCGCAATTCTCGCGCTGGGCGTCCTGGCCTTCGCCAGGATCGCTGCAGCCGATACCGTCACCGTGTTCGCCGCGGCGAGCCTGAAGGATGCCCTCGACGAAAACGCCAAGGTGTACCAGCTCAAGGCCGCCGACCGGATCGTCGTGTCGTATGGGGCGAGCCCGGCGCTCGCGAAACAGATCGAAGCGGGCGCTCCCGCGGACCTCTTCATTTCGGCGGATCTCGACTGGATGGACTACCTCGAGCAACGGCGCCTCATCAAGACCGACACCCGGCGGAATCTGCTGAGGAATCGCCTGGTGCTGATCGCTCCCGCGGACAGCAAGGCGTCGGTGAACATCGCTCCGGGCTTCCCGCTCGCCACGCTTCTCGGAAGCGGCAGGCTCGCCATGGCCAATCCCGACGCCGTGCCTGCAGGAAAGTACGGCAAAGCCAGCCTCGAAGCGCTCGGAGTCTGGAAAGACGTTCAGTCGAAAGTAGCGGCCGCGGAGAACGTGCGAGCGGCGCTGGTGCTGGTTTCGCGCGGAGAGGCGCCTTTCGGGATCGTGTACAAGACCGACGCCGCGGCCGATCCCAAGGTGCGCGTCGTGGGGTTGTTCCCCGAAAACACCCATCCGCCGATCATCTATCCCATCGCAATTACGGTTACCGGCAAGCCCCCGGCGGAAGCTTTCTTGAAGTGGCTGAGCCAGCCCGAGGCACGCGCGATTTTCGAAAAGCACGGTTTCTGAGCGAGGATTTCACGGGGACTCTTCCATGGGCGTGACGCCGGAGGAGCTGGAGGTCCTTCAACTCAGCCTGCGCGTCGCGTTCTGGAGCGTTTTCGTCAGCCTGCCCTTCGCAGTGGCGGTGGCCTACGTCCTCGCGCGCGCGAGCTTCCCCGGGAAAACGCTGTTCGATGCGGTGGTGCACCTGCCGCTGGTGCTGCCGCCGGTGGTCGTCGGCTTTTTCCTCCTGCTCCTGTTCGGCCGGCGCGGGCCTCTGGGTGAGATCCTCGAGCAGTGGTTCGGCATCGTCGTCGCGTTCCGCTGGACGGGCGCCGCGCTGGCGGCGGGCATCATGGGCTTCCCGCTGATGGTGCGCGCGATCCGGCTGTCGTTCGAGACGATAGACCGCAAGCTCGAAGCCGCCGCGAGCACGCTGGGCGCGGGCCGGGCCGGCGTGTTCGTCACCGTGACGCTGCCCCTGGCGCTTCCCGGCATCATCACCGGGGTGCTGCTCTCCTTCGCGCGCAGCCTCGGCGAGTTCGGCGCGACGATCACGTTCGTGTCGAACATCCCCGGCGAGACGCGCACGCTGCCGCTCGCGATCTATACCTATACGCAGACTCCAACTGGCGACGAGGCTGCGATGCGCCTGAGCGTCATCGCGGTGCTGCTGTCGCTTGCCGCGCTCTATGTTTCGGAAGTCATGGTGCGCCGCGCCACGCGGCGGATAGCAGGGGAAGATGCTCTCGGTCCACATTGAGCGCGGGTTGGGCGATTTCCGCCTCGCGGCCTCGTTCGAAGCGGGCGAGGGCGTCACCGCGCTTTTCGGCCGCTCGGGAGCGGGCAAGACCTCGGTGGTCAACGCCATCGCCGGTATCCTGCGTCCCGATCGTGGGCGCATAACCATCAACGGCGACACGGTGTTCGACTCCGCAGGCGGCGTCGACGTGCCGACGCCGAAGCGGCGCGTCGGCTACGTGTTCCAGGAAGGACGCCTGTTTCCGCACCTGAGCGTGCGGCAGAACCTGAATTACGCGGGACTCTTCTCCCGAGGCATGCCGGCGTCCGAGTTCACGCGCGTCGTCGAGCTTCTTGGATTGAAGGATCTTCTCGAGCGCCGCCCGGGGAATCTGTCCGGCGGCGAGAAGCAGCGCGTCGCGATCGGGCGGGCGCTGCTGTCGAGCCCGCGGCTACTGCTGCTCGACGAGCCGCTCGCTTCGCTCGATGCCCATCGCAAGAGCGAGGTCCTGCAGTACATCGAGCTGATCCGCGACGAAGTGAAGCTGCCGATCGTCTACGTGAGCCACGCCGTGGAGGAAGTGGTCCGGATCGCCGATACGGTGGTGCTGATGTCGGCAGGCAGTGTCCTCGCGGTCGGCCCGGCCGAGGACGTGATGGGCCGCCCGGATTTGCGGCCCGGCGAAGGGGCCTTCGAAGGTGGCGCGGTGATCGACGCCAGGGTTGTCGAGCACGACATGGAGCACGATCTCGCCACCCTCGCTTTCGAAGGCGGAACGCTCGCCGCCACGAACGTC
>Ga0137403_10002754_pt1 | contig 21366 bp, 24 predicted proteins | sample CZOMad2_1_16fung_FD_122057 | JGI IMG/M metagenome (GOLD analysis project Ga0137403, IMG submission 122057) | Vadose zone soil fungal communities from Angelo Coast Range Reserve, California, USA - CZOMad2_1_16fungal (Hybrid Assembly) | ecosystem: Environmental > Terrestrial > Soil > Vadose zone...
TAGGAAAACGGCTCGAAGTGCTCAAAGAAATGATTCCTAAACTTTCGCGGGCGACCTTTCGGAGCAGTAGCGGCGCGCCGCCGACTACGTGGATAAAATTCTCAAAGGCGCTAAGCCCTCCGATTTGTCCGTCGAACGACCGAAGAAGTTCGAATTGGTAATTAACCTAAAAGCGGCGAAGCAGATCGGCCTGACGATTCCCCCCCCCAACGTGCTTGCGAGAGCGGACAGGGTGATTAAATGAATTTTGGATTTGCGATTTTCGATTTTGGATTGGAGAAACTGCATGAACAAAACTTTTTGGAATCGATGCTTCGATTCTTACTACGACAATCGGAAATCTCAAACCTGTGCTGAGCCACGTCGAAGTATCGGAAATCCCAAATGGGTGGGGATCTTCGCCATCGGTATCACATTCGCGAAAAAGGCAGGGCGTGAGGGTGAGAATTGTGAGCTTAGAGCTTATAGAGAGGAATTCGCAGGGCGCGGGCTCCGTCAATAAGTCGGCCGTCATAGCTGGCGAGCGTTACGATCTGTCCCTGTTTCTGGAGAAAGTCGATAGACGCCAAATGAAGCGCATCCAGAGTTCGGACCGCCCTCCGGAAGGGCTCCAGGGCTCTTGTGAGTACTGGCGGGGAGAGTTCAACAAGGGCGACGCGGCTCAGCAGAGAACGCACTTCATCCGAATGCGATCGGGTGAGCTTGCGCGCGTGAATCCGAGTCCAAATCTCATACTCAAGGAGACGACTGGAGATCAACGGTTCTTGCCAGAGCTTTCAGGGGGCGAGCGGTCTTCGGCCAGAAGATGTGCGAGCGCAACCGAGGTGTCGAGATAGATCAACGCTCGCTCCGGTCTTGGTCCAATTCACGCTTGAGGTCGCGGAAGGACATGACGGGCTTGCGCGAAGGCGGGCCGGCGGATGAAAGCGCGGGTGGGGTGATGCGCCCCTGGCGTACCGCCTCGGCAAGTAATGCATCGGCCAGCACCGGACTTCGGTGCTTTTCAGGAGGCACGAGTTCGGCAACCACACGATCGCGATCGGTCACGAGTACGGTTTCCCCGTTCGCCGCTAGGCGGACGTACTCGCTGAGCTTGTTCTTGAGGACCTTTAATCCTACGGCTCTCATGGCAAGTAATGTAGCTTCCAGTAGCTACCGATGTCAAGTAGATAAGCGTTATCTCTTCGCAACAGAACTATTACTCTTATAAGTCCGCCGAGTGCGTTGGCGCGCGCGGATAAAGTGATCAAGTGAAACAATGGTTAAGCGTACAGCGTGAGAGCATGAGACGACAGGAAAGCGTTGTGAATTTTAGATTGGGGAGGAGAGAGAAACGATGAGACGAATGTTTGTCTTCCTGGTGACTAGCCTAATCGTCACTTCGTTCCATTTGGCCCATGCGCAGCCGGCGGGCGGACAGAGTCATTAAATAATTTCAAACTTTGGTTTGCCGATTTTGGAATTAAACGAAAGTGGGGACTTCTCGATTCTCAGGAAAGCGCAAAGGGAGCTGGATTAGATAAAAAGCGCACGAGGCGGGGAGTTTCCTTCAGTCAGCTCACTCGCTCCTACATTGACATTGGCCGGAATTTCTAATATTTTTAAAAAAAATCTTGCATTTACGGGTGCTTAACTTTTATGGAAGAAGTGAGCGGTTGGCATAATTTTTTGGAGATCTTGACCAAGCCGGACAATATCCCGATCGTTGCGATGCTTATTCTCGTCATTTTCTTTACCTGGCTAGGGCTGCGCGAGGCCTTCAAGCACGACAAGCTCATCGAGGAAGGTAAAGAGGACGAGATCCCTAATGACATGTGGAAATAGGTGATGCTGAGAGGTTGGCTGGCGTTATTAGCCGTCCTCGTGGGCATAGGTTTTTCTTTTGCTGCTGATTCAAGCTCTCCCATAATAAACGACAATCGGTGGCAGGAAGCACGAAAATCTTTAGCGGACGGTAAGGCGGCCGAGGCAAGGGCGACTTTTGAGGAGCTGCTCAAGCAATACCCCCAAGACGCTGATCTTCATCTCTTTCTGGGGATTTCATTGCTGAGATTGCGCGAACCGCACGCCGCTGAAGCTGCTGTTAAAAAAGCCCTGAGCATTGACCCGAATCATGTCGAGGCCAGGACCCTCATGGGCTGGATCGATTCAGAAATCCGCGGGGACTTTGAGGCGGCGATCAAAGAATATTCAAAAGTGGTCGAGCTGCGCCCGGATCTGCCTCAAGCTTATAACAATCTCGGGGTGGCCCAAAAGCGCAAGGGAGATTTAGCGAAGGCGGCGGAGAGCTTCGGCAAGGCGCTGAAGCTCAAGCCCGACTATAGCGCAGCCATCAGCAATCACGGCTGGGTTCTAGCAGAGCAGAACCAATGGAGCGATGCGCGCCGCGAGTTCGAGAGGGCGCTAACAATCAATCCCGGTGACGATGGCGCGCTTTACGGGTTATCCCAAGCATTGCGCGAGGCGCGTGATTATGCGGGCGCACAAAAAGTCTTAGGCCAGCTGATCGCGCGATCACCCAATTTTGTTTACTGGCTCGAGTGGGGACGGATAGGATTAATCCGCTACTGGTGGGTATTGCTATTAACTGCCATAATGTTGTTTCTGAAGGGACGTTTCAAGAAAGCGAGGAGCCAATCTAATGGCGGATGAAACGATAAAAAAGCCCCGCAAAGGAACGGCGCTCTTGGCGGTGATGGACGAGAACTGCTCGAGCTGCGCCGGTTCGCCGATATGCGAAGCCCATTGTCCGGTGGATGATTGCATCAATCTGGTCTACGAAGAGCTGCCCCAAGGGGGACTCAAGCCCTATCGCGTGTTTGTGGATAACGACAAGTGCATCGGTTGCCAAATGTGCTACAGCGATGATCTCACGAAAATCCATCAGCACAAAGAGACCGGCGAGATCTACTACGAATACGCGAACCGGTTCTATGACAGTGATAAAAAGCCCGTCCCGCCCGATGCGATGCCAAAGAAAATCCAACTTCAGCTGATCGGGACTGAGTCCGAAGATCGACTGGACAAGAAAATCTGCCCCTGGGACGCCATCAAAATGTACGAATTCGAGGACGGCCTCGAAGTCGCGGAGTTCTTTTATAACAAGTCGAAGATTAAACAGGTCAACGGCCTGTTCGTCATCGATGCAAAGGAAAAAGAACGCTTAGAAGAGAAGCAGGCAGAGTTGTACGAATAATCAATTCATTGCCGGCAAGGATTAAGATGGAAAACAAAGTCCATATAACAGAGACGGTCTTGCGCGACGCCCACCAGTCGTTGCTCGCCACTCGGATGCGCACCGAGGATATGCTGCCCATCGCCGAGAAGCTGGACGGTGTGGGTTACTGGTCCCTGGAGACTTGGGGTGGGGCCACGTTTGATGCCTGTCTGCGATACTTGAAAGAAAGCCCGTGGGAGCGTCTACGAAAGCTGCGCGCCGCGATGCCTAGGACACGTTTTCAGATGCTCCTGCGCGGGCAGAATGTAGTCGGCTACCGTAACTACCCGGATGATATCGTGCAAGCATTTGTCCAGCGCGCCGCTGACACGGGTATCGATGTTTTTCGCATCTTTGATGCCATGAACGATGTCCGGAACATGAAGACCGCCATCGAAGCGGCGCTGAAAGCAGGCAAGCTCGTCGAAGGAACGATCTGCTATACGATCAGCCCGGTGCATTCCGTCGACTATTTTCTGCGGGTGGCCGAGCAACTGGCGGCCATGGGCGTGCAGATTATCTGCCTCAAAGACATGGGTGGGCTGCTGGCGCCTTACGTTGCCGATGAGCTAGTGAGAAAACTCAAGGCGCGGATCCCCCTGCCGCTGCACCTCCATTCTCACTGCACTGCCGGGTTGGCGCCCATGAGCTACATGATGGCCGTCGAAGCGGGGGTCGATATTATCGACACCGCGTTGGCGCCTCTGTCCCAGGGGACATCGCAGCCGGCCACTGAGCAAATGGTCGCTGCTCTGAAAGGGACACGCCGTGATACGGGACTGGATCTCACGGTGCTGGATGATATTGCCGGTTATTTCTATGCCGTGCGACGCAAGTACGCCGAGTTCGAAAGCCCGGTCAATAATCAAATCAAAACGGATGTGCTCATATCGCAAATTCCCGGTGGCATGCTGTCGAATCTCGTGGCCCAGCTGCGCCAGCAAAATGCCGAAGACAAGCTCGACGCCGTGCTGGCCGAAATGCCTAATGTGCGGAAGGACTTGGGGTATCCGCCCTTAGTGACGCCGACGAGCCAGATTTGCGGCTCCCAGGCGGCGCTCAATGTCATGACGGGAAAACGCTATTCCGTCGTGGCGATGGAGACAAAAAACTACGTCATGGGGCTGTATGGCGAACCACCGGGCCCGATCAGCGATGAGATCAAAAACAAAGTCCTCGGAAAGAAGCAACCGATCACTTGTCGTCCGGCAGATCTCCTGAAGCCAGGCCTCGACCAGGCCCGCAAAGAGATCGATGGTCTGGTGACCAGTGAAGAGGACGTGCTTTCGTATGCGCTGTTTCCCGAAATCGCCAGAGATTATTTTCTCTCGCGGGATGGACGAAAGACTAAGCATGAGGCGGAAGGTTCCAATAGTTCTTCTAGTGTCTGATCCTATTGTTCTCCGACCAAATTTTTGCAGGCTGCTCAAAAAGGTTCAGAGGCGAGGCGCGCGAAAAATCGAGGAGCGGAGGCGTACTTACACAGTACGTTGGAGCGAGGCGATTGAGCGCAACGAAGCCTATGAGGCTTTTTCAGCAGCCTGCTAGATGATTTTGTTTAGCGGGTATTCAATAATTCCCACCGCTCCGTTTTGAATCAGCTTCGGAATTAAATCCCGCACCACATTTTCCGCGATCACGCTTTCCACCGAGTACCATTTCACGCCCTTGAGCGCGGCGGATTGATACAAGGTTGCGATGGTTGGGGCGGTGATGCTCGGAATCAGTTGGATGACCTTATCGAGATCAGCCTCGGGGACATTCAACTTGATGCCGACTTTGTTCTCGGCGGAAAGAGCGCCTTGAAGTAGCAACTGGATCTGCTCGATTTTCGCTCTCTTCCAGGGGTCTTTCCACGCTTCCTTGTTGGCAATGAGCTGGGGACAAGACTCCAACAAATCGGCAATAATTTTCAAGCCGTGCGCCCGAATCGTCGTGCCCGTCTCGGTCACTTCGACGATGGCGTCGACCAAACCCTCAGCGGCCTTGGCCTCCGTGGCGCCCCAGGAGAACTCCACTTGCACGGGAATATTCCGCTCCGCGAAGTAGCGTTTGGTGAATTTGACCATTTCCGTCGCGACATGCTTGCCCTTCAAGTCTTCGAGCTTGGTGATAGGGGAATCGTGGGGCACGGCGAGGACCCAGCGAGTTGGCCTGAAAGTCACTTTAGAATAAACCATCTCGGCGACGACATGGACGTCCGATTCGTTTTCCTGGGTCCAGTCTTTGCCGGTGATGCCGGCATCCAGCGTTCCGGATTCCACGTAGCGCGACATTTCCTGAGGACGCGCCAGGCTGACACGCAGCGTGTCATCATCAATCGATGGAAAATAACTCCGGCTGGAAGTGGTAATTTTCCACCCGGATTTTTTAAACAGTTCGATGGTCGCCGCTTCCAAGCTTCCCTTAGGGAGGCCCAACTTCAACTCGCTCACTTCTTGTAAACCTCCTTGGGATCGAAGACTCGTTTGGCGATAGTCTTCCAATTGCCGTTGGCGCGTTTACGGAAAAAACAGCTCCGATAACCTTCGTGGCAAGCCGCGCCGCCGATTTGTCGCACCTGAAGCAGGAGCGTGTCGTGATCGCAATCGATGAAAGCGTCTTTCACTTCCTGAAAATTGCCGGACTCTTCGCCCTTTAACCACAGACCTTTGCGGGAGCGGCTATAGTAGTGGGCCCTGCCGGTTTTTTTGGTTTTTTCCCACGCCTGTTTGTTCATATAGGCGACCATCAGAACTTCGCGTGAGCGGTAGTCCTGGACAATGACCGGCACAAGGCCGTCGCCTTTCTCAAAATCGATTTTTTGCATGCGGCAAATTCCTGGAAATTTAGTGAGTTAAACACATACCTTGGGCAGGTTCAACACGAAAACTAAGCGGCATGCCTAGGGTCTAACATGGCGGCAGTGCCCTTCCCTTTAGGATCTATCTCCGCACCTTAAACATAACAAGGATGAGCGTTCAAAACCAACTGAGCGGCGAAGCGAGGCTCTCCAACCAGGCTAGCCAAGCGTCTTCGACGACGGATTCGGTGAAGCCAGCCATTCGTTCTCCGGCTCTGACGCGGTCGCCGCCGGATTCTCCCGGTCGAATGCCCAGCGGGCAGGGTTATCGACGATGTATTGCCGGATACGATTCAGAGAGTCCTCGTCGCGGATGATGTGTTCGTAGTAGTTCCGTTGCCACAATCGTCCGTTGAAGAAAGGCCATGACGCGGCTTTCACGCCGCGGATATAGTCGTTTGTCGTCATCGTTTTAAACCATTGGATGACCGTTGGTAGGGGCGCACCTGCGTGTGCGCCCTGATGGGCGGTGCGTGCGCCTTTCAATCCAGGGCCGACGCGCAGGTCGGCCCCTACAGGAATGACGACGATGCCGTGACAATGATTCGGCATGACCACGAATTCGTCGGTCTCGACCGTCGGAAATTTACGGTTCAATTCAAACCACCATTGTTCAATCATCCGTCCCGCATCGTTCAACCGCATTGTGTCGTCCGCCACGCTGCCGAACAGACACGCCCGATCCTCTGTGCAGACGGTCAAGAAATACGCCCCCGGTAATGAATAATCGTAATTTCGCAGCCGGATCGAACGCCGGTGATGAATATCAGGATTGTACTTCATGATCCCCCGTACGTCCCGAAAGCAATATGCATTTCTTGCATATTGCACCGGAACGGCAAAGTCTATCTGCCGTTCTTTGTCTTCGATACCCCGCAGCTTGCTGCGGGAAAATTCATTTAGCCAACCGTTGTTTTCTGTTCTTCAGTACCGGAATGGCCTCGATCTTTTCCGGCGGTAATATTTCCCAGTAGATTCCTTTCGGTCTTGGCAGCGGCGATTGGATCTCGATGAATTTATTCGGGGTGATGATCGCGTTCAGCGGGATGTCATGTTCGGTCATGGGGATCCGCTCATTCACGATCTGCAGGGGATGAACCGACGTGACAATCGGGGTATGGCGACCGACCTTCTTTTCTTCCGTTAAAAGGGCAAACTCCAGATCGGAGTAGCCGCCGCCCTTGCCGACGCGGGCGCCCTTTCGATTGACCGCTACGGAGCCGCAGACGATCAGGTCGATCTTTCTGACTTCTTTCAGGTTCACGGGCCGGCCAAATTTTGCCGCGCCCTTGATCGATGAGGCAACGTAGGCCGAGCATTTAAGTTTCTTGGGATCTAATTCGATAAAGGGTTTGTCGCTGTGGAGGCGCGGCACGGCCATGTAGATGATCTTGCCTTCCTCCAGGGCCTTCTGACGGATGGCTCGCTGGGGCGAATCGGGGTTTACTTTGAGAACTTTTGCTTTCTTCCAAAACTGGATCTGGCATATAACCCGGGCGCAGGCCTCGGCGCCGATGAAGTTAGGAATCCGGCCTTCAGCACCGGGAAAACGCGCGACTTTTTGTTCTTGTAGCCGCAACCAGACCTTTTCCCGTATCTCGTCCTTGCTGTTCATTTGAGTCACAACCCTTCTGACTCTCGCTACTTTCCCTATATCGTTTCTTGCGGCTTTTGCTCAAGACGTTGTAAGATTGCCGCAATGCAGGAATTCATCGTCGTTTATGTCACCGCCGGATCGCCAGCCGAGGGAGACCGTTTAGCGCGGGCCCTCGTGGACGAACGGCTTGCGGCTTGCGTCAATCGCATTGCTCCCGTGCAATCGGTTTATCGTTGGGAAGGCAAGCTTGAACAGAGCGAAGAGCAGCTTCTAATCATTAAGACCCAAAGGCGCCTTTTTGCTGCTCTGGAGAGGCGGGTGCGCGAGCTGCACAGCTATTCCGTTCCCGAGATCGTTGCGTTGCCGATCATCGATGGTAGTCAAGATTACCTCCGGTGGTTGGGCGACCAGACGACTGACGGCACGGTATAGCGCGAGCTGTCATGCGGGCGGTGCGAGAAGTATCGGCCGGCGGTGTGATTTACCGAAAGCACGCAGGTGCGATCGAAATCGCGTTGATCCATGTGCGCAATCGCTGGGGACTTCCCAAGGGGCACGTTGAGGAAGGCGAGAGCATCAGCGACGCGGCGATCCGGGAGGTGCGGGAAGAGACCGGTTTAGAAGGGCGAATACGAAAGAAGCTTGGAGACATCCGCTACTCCTACCGCGACAAGCGGACGGGTCGGGAGCCGATCCGGATTTACAAGCGGGTTTATTTTTATCTCTTGCGCTATATAAGAGGCGACGTGCGCGACCATGACCACGAAGTGGACGAGGCCCGTTGGTTCCCCATCGAAGAGGCGATCCATACTCTAAAATTTGCCACGGAGCGCAGGATGGTGAAAAGAGCGCTTGCCGTGCTCACCGCTCGTGACCCACAACCAACGCGGCCCGAAATTGCAAAGCAACCTTGATGGGAATCGGGTTGAAGTTGGAATGTCGTGTGATTCCACGATTGACTGATAGAAAGGTTTTAAATGAAGGATAGCTCCGCAGGCGTTCTTTTCTCCATCCCTTATGAGATCGCGGTGGTGCGACCTCTGAGACAGACCACTCTGCGAGAACGGGAAAATGCGCTCAAGGCTGCTTATTACAATACCGAGCTTGTCCCGCAAGAAATGATCTACGTGGACTTGAAAACGGACAGCGGCGTGAGTTCGCTCAGTACGGCCCAGCTGTCAAAGCTTACCGGGGTGGGGCCGCTGGAATCAGGAATGGAAATGGCGCCGGAAGGGAACCGGGCTTTCGTTTCGCTATCGGAAAAATTTCGAGAGATCTTTGGCTTCCCCTACGTGGTTCCGGTCGCCCAAGGCCGGGCTGCGGAGCGCATCTGGGCAAAGTTGCACGTCAAAGAAGGCGCCGTGGTGGCGGGCAACATGCTTTTCCCTTCGACCCGCTTTCACATCGAGTCCAATGGCGGAAAAGTAGTCGATGTGATTGCCGAAGCGGCCCACGACCTTTACTCCACGCAACTTTTCAAGGGCGACATCGATCTAAAGAAGCTGGCGGCGGTTTTCGCGGAGCACGGCGCGCAGGTCGGTTGCGTTTATGTTGAGCTCTGCGTCAACTCTTGCGGGGGCCACCCGGTCTCCTTGGGCAATCTCAAAGAGATCAAAGCCATCGCCGATGCTCATAAGGTTCCGCTGTTTCTCGACGCTTGCCGTATTCTAGAGAATAGCTATCTGATCAAACAACGCGAGCCAGGCTATCAGAACCGTTCCCTCCAAGAGATCGTTAATGAGACCTGTGCGCTGGCCGACGGCTGCACGATGAGCGCCCTCAAAGATTTTTTCGTGCCGGTGGGCGGCATCATTGCCATGCGTGACGAAGCGAACTATCAGAAGGCTTCGATGCAGAATTTTCTTAACGGCAGCCAACCTCCCAGCGTGGCGATGGAAGCGATGGGAGTCGCCCTGCAGGAAATTTTTGCCAGCGATTCTTATGTGACCAGCCGGGTGGAGCAGGTGAACTACCTGTGGCGCAGACTCAAAGATGGCATTCCGATTCTCACTCCTCCCGGCGGACACGGAGTTTTCATCGATGTTAAAAGCTTTCTGCCTCACGTACCGGCAGAAAATCATCCGGCGGAAGCGCTGTCGGCTTTTATTTATCATATCTCCGGAATACGGTTAACCAAGGGGCCGCCGCTGGCTCCAAGCCAAACGGCTCGCGGTGTTGAGCTCCTGCGCCTTGCCGTGCCCGCGCGCCGATACGTGCAAGGGCACATGGATGACGTGGCCGAGGCAGTCCAATATGCGTATTCACGGCGTGACGAGATCAAGGGGTTGAAAAAAATCGAAAAACCAGGCAGATCCAGATTCGAACCGGCGCTTTTTGCTGCATTATAAGGATGGAATCACCCCAAAATCCTCCATACACAAAGGATCGTCATCTAGGGGCGATCTTTTTTCGCCGAGTCGCGGAATTGGGTGATCGTACTTTCGTCAAGTTACAGCGGGACGAACGCTTCGAGGAAATCTCATGGCGCGACTTCGGCGCGATGGTGCAAAACGTTCTACTGGCGCTCTATGCTATTGGCCTGGCGCCGGGCGAGAGGGTTGCGATTGTCGGTGAAAACAGTCTCCAGTGGCTGTGCGCCGATTTGGCGACACTCGCTGGTGGGCTGCCCAATGTGATCGTCTCGCCGACCCTGTCGGACGTGATGCTTCTCAGGATCCTCGGCCATTCCCGCTGTCGTGCGGCCTTTGTGCAAAACCCCACGGGCGTCGGTCGGCTGCTCAATCTCAAAAGCCAACTTCCCGCACTTTCTCACATCTTTGTTATGGAGGGGGCTGAGTCGAACCTACCGAATACGTTGTCCTTTGCTCACTTGATCGAACGGGGAGCCCGCGTCGAAGAAGCGCGTCTTTTCGAGATTCTCGAATCGGTGCATGGAAACGATCTGGCGACGATCATGTACACCTCCGGTTCCACGGGTGAGCCGAAGGGGGTCATGAGAACGCAGGATAACCTCTTATCGAACATTTCCAATGGCGGGGCAATCGTGCGTGCTGCGCCGGAGGAGCTTTTCATCATCGTGCTTAGCCTCAATCATCTTTTTGGCCGATTCGGCTTTCTCAAGAGTGCCGTCACCGGTAGGACGACGGCGATTATCGAGGCGACCGAATTGGAGTTGAATGTCAAACTGCTGGAGCGCCTCGCCGGGACCTCCTTGGCAGTGGTGCCCCGCGTCATGGAGCGGGTTTGGCAGAGCATGCTGGAGGAAGACGGCAATGGCGGGCTTTGGGAGCAGCTAGAAACCCTCGACCGCAAAAAAACAGAGCGAGCTCAGCTCGACGACGATCAAAGCCGGCAATTGGATGACCTGAGAGCAACGCTCAAAAATATCGTCCAAAAATCTCTGGGCGGTCGGATGAAGTATATGTCCTATGCCGGTGCCGCCATGCCGCCGAGGATCATGAGATTTTTCGAGTTGATCGGTATCCCGCTCATCGGCTCTTATGGTTCGACGGAGTGCGGCGGCGTCACTCTCAGCGGGATCGGCGAGACGAAGCCGGGAAGTTTGGGCAAGCCTTTTCCCAATTGTGAGATCCGTGTCGCCGAAGATGGAGAACTTCTCGTCCGCGGCCCTACCGTAACGCCGGGGTACTTTGAAAACCCCGAAGCGACCCGTGAGGCCATCGACGCCGAAGGCTGGTTTCACACCGGCGATCTCGGCACCATCGATTCGGATGGCTGTCTTTTCATCACCGGCCGGAAGAAGGACGTTTTTAATTGCTCCGACGGCTCCAATATTTATCCCGGTTACATCGAGCTTCTTCTAGAGAATGAACCCTTCGTGCGGCAGGCGATCCTCCTGGGCGACCGGCGGCCTTTCATCGCGGCGTTGATCGTGCCGGACAAAAAGAAAATTGCCGGCGAGCTTCACAAAGAAAACGCAGCACTGACCGAAAGAGAGATAGCCACCGCGCTTCAGTCCCGCATCGATCAGCTGAATCAGCGCCTGGAGCAATTTGAAAAGGTTCGTAGATTCGCCGTCATGCGGGACGACTTTTCAGACGAGGTGAGAACCGTCACTGTGTTTCAGAAAATTAAGGTCGATCGCAAAGCGGTGGAGCAGCGCTATCAGAAAGAGATCGACGAAATTTATGGGCTGGCGGAAGAAAGGGGAGCATGAGCCCAATTGCGTTGATCACTGGAGCGGGAGGCGGAATCGGCGGGGCCGTAGCGCACAGAATGGCGGCCGCTGGGATCACGGTTATCGTGGCCGATTTTGACCACGGCGCTGCCGAAAAGGTTCGCGGGGCAATCGCCTCCGCAGGTGGAAAGGCGGATGCGCTGTCGGTGGACGTCACGCAGGCACGCGAGGTCAAAGCGGTGGTGACCGACGTCGAGAAACGATTTGGCCGCATCGATGTCCTGGCGAATATTGCCGGCGGCAGCTTCTATACCAAACGCATCGAGGAATTCACTTGGGCGGAATGGAAAGAAGTCATCGACGTCAATTTAAAAGGCACGTTTCTCATGTGTCGCGAGGTGGCGCCCGTCATGCAGAAGCAAAAAAGCGGGCGCATTCTCAATACCGCGTCGAACTACGGGGTCACGGGCTCGGCCCTGCGCACGCCGTATTCGGCGGCGAAGGCGGGCATCATCGCCTTTACAAAAACGCTCGCGCAGGAACTTGCCCCGGACGGGATTTTGGTTAATACCGTGGCGCCGGGTCCCACGGATACGCCGCGGGTCATGGGCAAAGAATCTCCTGAGGCGCGCAAGCAGCGTTGGTCGCAAATTCCTATGGGCCGAACGGGACAGCCGGAAGATCTCGCCGAGGCCTTCTACTTTCTGACGACGCCGGAAAGCAATTGGATCACGGGCCAGACCTTTCATGTGAACGGCGGACTGGTGACGCCATGAGATTGCAAGGGAAAGTCGCTGTCGTAACGGGCGGCGCGCAGGGGATCGGCCGCGCCATTGCCCTTGGTCTGGGGCATGAGGGAGCCAAAATTGTGGTTGCCGATCTCCAGGCAGAAAAGGCAAAAAACGTTGTCGACGAACTTCAGGCATTGGGCACGGAGGGGCATCCTGTGGAGGTGAACGTTGCCAACGAGTCCTCCGTGAAACGGCTGGCGAACGCCACATTCGATCGCTTTGGTAGGGTGGACATTCTCGTCAATGACGCCGGGGTATATCTCAAATCTTTGATCGTCGAGATGAGCGAAGAACTCTGGGACCGCACCATCAACGTCAATCTTGGCGGCAATTTTCTCTGCTCGCGGGCTTTTATCCCGTCCATGCGGAAGCAAAAGAGCGGGCGGATCATCAGCATCGCGTCGGGCATTGCGCATTACGGCGCGAAGGAATTCGCCCCGTATGCCGCGTCGAAGGCGGCGATTATCGGCTTCGTCAAGGCGCTCGCCCGCGAAGTGGGTGCGGACGGAATCACCGTCAACGCCATCTGTCCCGGCGCCGCAAATACCGCCATGCCGCGCACTCACCGGACCGAAGAGGAGTTAATGGCGCGGCTGCGCTCTAACCCGCTGGGCCACGTTCTCGAGCCGGAAGATTTCGTCGGCCCGATTCTGTTTCTCGCCAGCGACGCGGCTTCATACATCACCGGGCAGGCGATTAACGTCAACTGCGGCAGCTATATGATTTGATAATTCGCGGCGGGCTGACAAAAGATCGCGGCTCAGGGAGGCTGATGGCGAGTTTGGCGTGGGTGGGACCAAAAGTACGGAGTTTATCACCGGCCAAGATCGGCGATTCGAGTCGAGGAAGGGATGACGATGAGGGTTAAGAAATCGGCGATGGGTTTTGAGGAATGCGCGGATCTTATCAGCGATCAGAAGTACGGCTACGCGTTGCAAAGCTTCAAGCAAGCGGTGGGCAGGCTTGTGGAATCTAAAAGTTTTCCTAAGCGAAGCGAAGTCGCGCGGCAATTACTCGAGGTGGCAACGGCGCTGGAGGAGACCCTCAGGAAAACTTATGGCGATGGATGGGACGCGGGCATTCCTCGATTTGTTGAAGAGGCCCAACGATCCTCCTGTTCCTTTTGCGGCAAAGAGCAACACGAAGTAAAAAAGCTGATCGCCGGTCTTGCCGTTTTCATCTGTGATGAGTGCGTAGAGCTTTGCAGGGGCATCATCGCCGAGGAGGGTGAACGCGACGCGAACGGAGCCGCAGGCTCCACAGTATCCGATCAAAACCCCAAAGCGGAACGTCTGTGCGGCATCTGCATGGAGCCCCGCGAAACCGAAGAATTAGTCTTCCTGCCCCACGCCGCCTACCTCTGCGCGACATGTCTAGACGAAATTCAGACGGTTAGAGACAAGCAGACGGGAAAATAAGCGAGCACTGGCTGTCGTGTGCCAGACGCGGCCCGTGGTCGCGTCGGTGAATCTAGAGACTTGCACGAATCAGGTTGACAAAGCCCCGTTCAGCCCGCGGGGTATATTTTCTTTCCCGTCTCCTCCTCTTCGAGGCTGATCGCTTTGGTGGGGCAGATTTTGGCGGCGAGGAGAATTTTTTCATCGCTGTCACCCTTGGAGTCGATCACTTCGGCGATCATCGTCTTATCCAATTTGAACACCTTGGGCGTTGCCTGAATGCACTTGGCGTAACCTTCGCATTTCGTTCTGTCCACAGTGATTTTCATATTGACTCCCGGTATTGAGTTCGAAATTCCTCTATCCCTCGCTCAAGCCATAGAGCTTTGCTGTGTTCGTGCGATTGATTTTTAGCTTGATAGCCGGATCAATGCCTGCGCAGTTGCGATCTACGGTTTCTTTGGAGTAAGGCCATGTGGTGACTCCGTGCGGATAGTCACTGGCCCAGAGGAAATTGTCCGCGCCATAGACGGGTGTGGTCAACACGCCGGCACGGTCATCTTGATAAGTGAAGAAAATATTTTTCTGGAAGTATTCGCTAGGAGGCAGCTTATTGATGTTCCGGTCGGCATCGAAAGTGCTCTGGCGACCGAACCAATAATCGACTTGTTGTACCAGGTTGGCGACCCAGCCGATGTCGAACTCCGCGCAGACGACTTTGAGTTTTGGGTGACGGTCGAAAACGCCGGACAGGATCAAGTTGCCGAGAAACTGCTGGGCCGGCGCTTGCTTGTCGGCGAAGCCGAGGCTCTGCTTCTTCGGTTCCACCGGCCGGGGCCCTTCGTAATGAGTGCGCGCAACGCCTTGGGTGGCGCTGGTGTGCACGTTGATGATCATCCCGGTTTCTTCCAAAGCCGCCCACATCGGCTCATACTTCGGCTCGTAATAGCCGCTGTCTTTGATTCGCGTCGGAATCTGCACGCCACGAAATCCTAGCTTGGCGTAGCGGAGAATATCTCCGACCGTATGGTCAATGTCCAGGATTGAAATTGTCGCCAAGCCGATCAATCTCTTAGGATGGTAACTGCAGAACTCGTGCAGCCACTCATTGTATGAATTGAAAATGGCGCGCTGAAACGGTTCTTCGATAATGCTGTACAACTGGCGGGTCGGGCTGGAAAAAAGCACCTCGGCCTCGATGCCGTCTAGATCCTGATCTTTCAGCCGTGCGGCAGGTTCCCAACCGCCGAGATAATCTTCGTAGCGGAATTGCTCATTGAAGCGAATGGTTTCGAAGTGCTTTTCCTGTTCGACTTCGGAGATACCTTTGTCTTTGCCCACCGCCTGTCCCTTCGAGTAGTGGGACAGACCAACGGGTGGCAGCCCGTCGATCAGCAGCCAAATACCTTTGGGGACGCCGGTTGGGTCTTTGGCTACTTTTGGCGCGCGTTCACCGTATTCTTTTTGCACGCGCTCCCATGCGGCGGGCGGCTCGTTAACATGACTGTCGGCTGAGATGAGCTTGAATTCCGGCATCGTTTTCTCCCTGTGTATCTACGCGGCGCGAATGAGTCCCCGGCCGTTTACCTGTTCTATCCGGGTCCCGAAGCGTTCGGACACTTCCCCAAGACGATCCAGGATGATTTTGCCTAGTTGCTCGTCAGCGAGCAACGGTCGGCCACGTTGCGCACGGGGGCGGCCGAAACCGAGATCCACGGGAAACAATTCTATCTTCCGCAGACCTTGCTTCTCAAAACGACAGACGGCCACGATCGATTGCCAAAACTCCGGTGACGCTGGATGGCCCTTCGTGCCGTTGGCCGTGCGCATGTCAAAAAAATCCGACGGTGTCGAACGAGGATCGAGTCCGAAACGCTCCATCGGGTTCGCCGGGATATGGCGCAGGGTTTCGTTTTGCATGATGAGATTTCCGAGACTGTAAAAGATCGGTTTGCCGCGGTAGATCTCGACACCCATAAAAATGTGCGGGCCGTGGCCGGCGAAAGCGTCCGCCCCTGCGTCGATGCAGCGATGGGCGAAGTCTTGAACAAACTCAGGCTGCTCCGTGATCTCCGTGCGCTTTTGCGCGGTGAGCCAGTTTTTGCCGATCATGTCCTGATTGTGCAAGCTCACGATGACCCAGTCGGCCTGGCGGCGCGCTTCACGGATTTGGCGCAGATTTTCCGCTACATCATCTTCATTGCAGGATGTGCGGATATCGAAAGTTTCACCCAGCTGATAACGGTCGCCGCGGTAGTTATACTGGATCGCGTCGGAGGAACCGATTTCCGATGCCGTGTGAAAGCCATGATCGACGACCCGTTGTCGTTGCCGGTCAAAGCCGAATCGGGCGCCGAGGTGCTTGAGAGCGGCGAAGGATGCTTGGTCGACGATGAAGGTGATTTCGAAGCCTAATCCATTCACTCCCGGCTTGCCGCGAAAATCGATTCGCTGGTTTCCGGCGCGGTTCTGCGATGAGGGGAGATGGGCCGTTGCGGCGATCAACGCCACGCGGCCGTTGGGCGTGTCGAGATAGGCTGGGCTGCTCGCTTGCCGCAAGTTTTCTCCCGTGCCCGCGTGAACTATTCCCGCAGCGTCGAGATAACGATTTTGCAGCAAGAGGCCGTCTTCGCCGAAATTAAGCGAGTGACTGTTGGCACAGCTCAATAGGTTGAAGCCGAACCATTTGAGGTCTTCCAGCAGCTGCGGCTCGGTCACCATGTGGGTGCCGGTGCGTAGCGCAGGGATCCCTTCGCCATAGCGGACCACCATGCTCTCCAGGTTAGCAAAGCAGCCGTCCGCGCCCTTCAAGACTTCGCGCAATTCCAAGAATTTCGGTTCCCGAAAAACCGCCAGTCGGCGCGAAGGCATAATGTCTCCGCACAGTGCCAGCGTCACTTGGCCTTGTTCTGCTTCGTATAGCATGGTGATTATCGTGAAGGAGTATCGTGCCTACAGCAAACGATATGAGAGGTGCGGCGGAGTTGTCAAGTTGCACCCACGCGAATCACGCGAATTGTCCTTGTAAAGCCGTGTTGACAAGGGCAACTCGACGGTGGTTAATCTCTGGCCGAAGAGAGGGATTGTGAGATGGCTTTTGGATCACCACTATTGCCGGCTTCGTGGATGGTTGTCCTTACATCACTTGTCGCATTCTTACTTCAAAGCGCTGCAGCAAACGGAGCTTCAACGGATCACGAGAGAGTCCTGGAAGGCGCGAAGAAGGAGGGAAGACTGGTTTTGTACACTGGAATGGACACCGAGGAAGCCAACCAGTACGCCAAAGAATTTTCCAAAAAATATCCTTTCGTAAGGCCTGAGGTGTTTCGCTCCAGCGGGGAGAAAGTGCAAACCAGGTTCCTGGTCGAGCATCGGGCCAATGTCCACAACGCCGATATTTTTCAAACCAGTATCGTCCAAGTCTATCAACTGAAGAACGCCGGCTTGCTGGCAAAATATATCTCTGAAGAGAGTGCTGCTTATACGGACGGCTTCAAGGACCCGCTGGGCTATTGGACTGCTTTTTATCTGATTCCTTACGTGATCGGTTACAACACGAAGTTGGTCTCGGCCAAAGATGCGCCGAATAGTTACGAAGAACTTTTGAATCCCAAGTGGAAAGGCCAGATCGGTTTGGAGACCGAAGAGTACCAGTGGTTTTATCATCTCGTGCAAATCCTGGGTAAAGAAAAAGGGCTAGCCTACATGAGACGGCTCGCCGGGCAAAACCTGCAAATGCGAAAAGGTCATACGCTTCTCGCCCAGCTGGTGGCTGCGGGTGAAATGGCGCTAGCGGTGGTCGTATACTCCAATCGGGTTGAGCGCATGAGGATGAGCGGCGCGCCCATTGATTGGGTGAGGTTCAAGGGGCCAACGATCACCGCCATCAACGCGATATCGATTCCGGAAAAAGCTCCCCATCCAAACGCGGCAAAACTTTTCGTTGATTTTGTCTTGTCCAGGGAAGGACAGAATCTCTTGAGAGGGCTCAGAAGAATTCCCGCCCGGCCCGATGTCCTGCCGGATCCACCGAGCCTGACAAAAGGCCTGAACTTATACGCGGCCCGGCCCGAAGGAATGATCGAGAACTACAACGAGACTGTGACTCGCTTCGACGAGATTTTCAACAAGGCAAAGTAATTTTGGACGCTAGTCACAGTTGAGCACCGAAATCTTCGTTAATAACTAGTTAATCCGCCATGCAATTGATCTTCTCTCGCTAAGATTCGGCAACCTTTCTACTTGAGAATCTCCTTGAGCTTGGTGATCAGGTTTTGGTCCAGCTTGAAGATGTTCCTGACGTTTTGTTCCAGCTCCACGCCATCGTCAGGATTGATGTCCAGATTCGCCTTACTCGCTTCAGCCAATAACGCCGGATCTTTCATCGTGTCCATGAACGCCTTGCGAAGGATCTGGACGCGATCCTTAGGCGTGCCCGGCGGAACAACGTAGGGGCGCACAGAGGCGCCGTGAACGCGTGCCACGGTTTCGATGAGCCTTTTGACTTCCTCGGTCTTCGCAAAGCTGATCGCCAAGGAAACCTTAGCCAGTTCGGGGTGGGGTTTGCTGGCGGTTTGTAGTACGGGAATCAAGTTGCCGCTATCCAATTCTTGCTTCCAAGTCGACTTGGTGGACTCCCAGGAGTTGCTCAGTCCAGAGACCTCGCCACTGTTGAATGCCAGGCGGACATCAGCAGTGCCCTTGTAACCCGAAACCATCTGGATCGGTAGGTTAATAGTTGCCTTGAGCAGGTTCGGAAAATCATCGGTTCCGGAACCGGTCGCCACGCCGCCAAATTTGACTACTTGCTTGGATGTGATCCATTTTTCCGGGTCGGTGATACCGGTGGATTTGGCGACCCCGAGGATAAAATGGTCTTGCGCCGGGACGCCGATGTACTCGAACTTGAGTGAGTCGAACTCGATCCCAGGCTTGGCCAAGAGCTGCTGCAGAAAGAGGCCACCGATAAAGTGGCCGATGGTGAGCCCGTCGGGCTTAGCGACCTTGTAAACGTAATTGGCGGAGATCATACTCCCCGCCCCAGCCATATTGTCGACAACGAAGACGGGATTGCCGGGAACATATTTGCCCATATGGCGGGCGATCAGGCGGGTATAAGTGTCGTAACCACCGCCCGCTGAGAAGCCCACTATGAAGCGGATCGTCTTGCCTTCGTAAAAGTTGGCTTGCGCAAAAACCGGTTCAACGGCCCCGATTAGAATAAGGCTAAGAAGAACCGCTGATAGCTTGACGCTACTTTTCATAGTCACTCCTTTCGTAGCTCGTTGTGCTGGCAAGATCTCTTAGGCAATCGGCACGCCGGTGTCAAGTTAGATCTTGGGGAATGTTGTGCCGCCTTTGGCGGATGGTCGGAAGCAATTTCTCCGCAAGTCGGAAGAATTTTCAGTGATAGAGCGAGACCCTTCGCATTCGCTCAGGGTGACTCACCCCTCAGGAGAATTCGGAACGTTCGGCCGATTTCTAGCCGACTGGTAACGAATCTGGCATTTCAAGCTCGGGGTGAGTCAGTTTGACTCCCAGGCGGAGCCGCAGTAGATATTGAGCGGTTATACGGGGAACTCGAGGAGAAAGATCATGCTCAAGCCCATTGCACTGTCAGCGACTCACATGGAATGCCAGAATTTGAGAGACACTGTGCCGGTGCTCACGGATCTCTTGGCTTTCGAAAAGCTCGCGGAGAATCCGGGGGAGGTGAAACTTAAACACCCCAATACTGACTGGGTGCTGTATGTGCACGAGACGGGCGGGGATGCGCCGGCCAAGCAGATGCACAATCACTGGGGCGTCCGAGTGGCGACGACGGGGGAGGTTGATGCAGCTTACGAATATATCAGGGCCAATAAGGAAAAGTACGGCATCAAGCAGATTGCCCAACCCCTCTTTAACCACGGTTCTTACTCGCTCTATTTTCTCGAGCCGGGAACCAACGGCTGGGAAATCGAATGTTACGAGTCGGCCCTGCGCAAAGAGTCGATGACTCGCAAAGCCGGCGGTGTATACGCACCCCATTGGACGATGCCTTATTCGGCGGAGCGATTTCCCGGTCGCGGATACGTGCCGCAGGCTTTCACCCACGGCACTTTGGCGTGCGAGGACATGGAAGCGTCGCGAAAATTCTACACGGACACCCTCGGGCTGGAAACGCACCAGGCCAACCCAAACGTCTTCTACATCAAGCATCCAAGCACGAAGTGTTACGTTGTTTGCGCAAGACGGCAGGATTTCAAACGATTCTCGCCCAACTTTCGTTTCACGATCACGGTCGGCTCTCAGGATGAAGTAGCGACGGCGCATGACTGGTTAAAAACCTCGGCAAAGGAGCGCGGCGTTAGCGAGCTGGCCGACGTGCAAACCAGCGGCTCGGTATCTTCGTTCCTGGTGGGCGATCCCGACAATAATTGGTGGGAAGTCACGTCGCCGAATTGATGTTCACTGGAAGATTTTTGTTTACTCGTGACCAAGCTTTGGGCCAGCGCGCTGGCGAGTGAGGATCAGCATGACGGAAAAACCACTAGAGCAGATAGGGCTTCGGGAGCTGCGGGCCATCGCGCGCCAGCAGATGCCGGCCGAGGCGTGGCACCACTTCAATGGCGCGGCGGAGAGCAAAGCGACGTTTTACAGAAACCCACGGTCCTTTCAAAGATATCTTTTTCCGGCAGCGAGTTTTTCACGACATCGCCGACCCCGATATCACCACCGAGCTATTCGGTCACAAGCTTCCTATTCCAGCCCTCATCGCGCCGGTGGGAAGTTTTAGCTTGATCGGGGATCAGACGGAGCGGGAAGTGGCCGAGGGCGCAGGGCGCGTCGGGCACGATGGTATTTTGCAGTCAAGCGGCCAAATTCAATCCGAAGAATTGGCGCGACGCCACGAAGTCGCCGCTGGTTTTCATGGCCTATATGAACCGCGGGCGAGAAGAAGTCTCCGAGTACGCAAAGCTCGCCCAAGACTTGGGCTTTGCCGCGGTCGGTATAACTATGGACACGGTGCGGCCGGTAAAAATCGGCGATGAAGTTCCGCTCTCAACCAAAGACGGCAAGCCGCGGCGAGGCCACGTCGCGTCGCCGAAAGACATCGAGTGGATGAAGCAACAGGTTTCACTGCCGGTGGTGATTAAAGGAATGATGAGCGCTGAGGACGCGCGCACGGCCGTCAATGCCGGTGCCGATGCCGTATTGGTCTCGAATCACGGCGGGAGGATTCTCGATTTCAACCGTGCCGCCCTGGAAGCCCTTCCTGAGGTCGTCGATGCGGTGGGCGCGAAGGTTCCCGTGCTGCTCGACAGCGGCATACGCAGCGGCGGCGATATTGTCAAGGCCCTCGCCTTGGGTGCCAAGGCCGTGCTCGCCGGCCGCCCGGTTGCGTGGGGCGTCAGTGCCTTCGGTCCCCGCGGCGTCGAGC
>Ga0137403_10002756_pt1 | contig 21357 bp, 16 predicted proteins | sample CZOMad2_1_16fung_FD_122057 | JGI IMG/M metagenome (GOLD analysis project Ga0137403, IMG submission 122057) | Vadose zone soil fungal communities from Angelo Coast Range Reserve, California, USA - CZOMad2_1_16fungal (Hybrid Assembly) | ecosystem: Environmental > Terrestrial > Soil > Vadose zone...
GCTTGCAGGTGCTGGACAAATTCAGCGAGCCACTCGCGACCGTCATTGAGCGCTGCTATCACCGCAACCTGCGAAAGCACAGAGACGCCGTATACGGTGCTTTCCGCGTCCGAGGCAGCGACAATCTCTTTTTTCCATTCCGGATCTGGACAGATCAGGCAACCCACGCGCAACCCAGCCAAAGCAAAGTTCTTGGAAAAGCCATACACCGTGACGGTGTTTCGGGCAATTTCAGGCGAGATCGAGGCGAGGCTGACATGCCGGTGCGGTGTGTAAACGATGTCCGACCAGATCTCATCGGAGACAATGCGCAAGCCACGGGAGATGGCCCATTCAGCGACGCGCTGCTGCCACTCGCGTGAATACACCACGCCGAGCGGATTGTGGGGATTGCAAAGCCAGAGCATGCGTGTCCGCCCCGTCAGGCAAGACTCCATGCTGCGAATGAATTCTTCCGCGCTGGTTCCCGGCTTAACCCTTACCCGAACGGGCACAGCGCCTGCGCGCTGTACGGTGTGATGCAGCAAAAAGTCTACGGGGTCCGGAATGAGGACTTCATCGCCAGCCGCGAGACTGGCGCGTGCCAGCACGGCCATGCCTGAAGCCGCGCTGTCCGTGGCGAAGACTTCTTCAGGCTTGCAGGCCATCTGGCGCGTCTCGCGCATCCAGCGGGCCACGGATTCGCGGAACTGGGGCAAGCCTTCGGTAGGGCCATAGCTGAGCACACCATCACGGACGTGGCGGACAAGTTGTTCCTGAATAGCGGGGCAGATAGGAAAGTCAGGATCGGCAGCAGTGAGCGGGATAACGTCGGCAGGTTGCTGTGCCCACCGCATGTTGAAGGCGCGTTCGCGCAACAGATCGAGCCGGACAATGTTGTCGGAAAATGAACCAGGCTCCCCATGATCCGCTTCCGCTATCGGCAACAGAAAGGTGCTGCCGATTTCCGGAGTTAGGAAGTGCCGGGCCAGTTCACGTCCCTTGGCCACGTAGGGAGCACATTGCTTTCTTCGCTCCGAAGAGTAGTTTGAAAGGACATGTTCCAGATCAAGTTGCGTCTTCAAATTTTCTGAGCGAAGGTTTTCCGCCAGAGCCACGGCGTCCGTCACCGCGGAAGAGACGCCCTGGCTGGTAAAGGGGGAAAGCGGATGCGCAGCGTCGCCTACGAGAACCAAATTTCCGCGATAGAACGCAGGAACCAAGTCTGTATCCAGTGGACGCCAAAGATGCGTGCGGGAGAAATCAGCGATGCTCAGAAGATGCGGAATTGGGTCCGCCCACTCTCCCACCAGCGAAGTAACGAATTTTTTCCGCGTCTCGGCGAAATTATTGGCGTCTTCTGGAGGTTGGGGGAAGCGCTGGGAATCGAATTGCAGATACCAGATCACGTGCTCAGCGTCGACCGCCAGTGTGCCCAGCGCGATGCCGCCGGTCACCGCGTGAAATTTATTGAAGTTGTTGCTGGCCCATCGCACCGTGCTGTTGCAGCTCACCATTCCCACGATTTCAAGCACCTGCGCCTGCGGCGACGGCCAACCGGGATATATAGTCTGCCGTGCGCGCGAGCGGATACCTTCCGCGCTGACATACAAATCTGCTTGAACGTTCGCGCCGGTGTTAAGCCGTGCCTGCGTCACGTTTCCTGCATCGTCACATTCAAGTGCAGCGAGTTCGGCGTTAAACAGCGGAGTGCTGTTCGGCGGCAACGCGCCCATCAGGGCGTCAATCAATTGGCGGCGGCGGATACTCCTGGTGCCTGCGGGCAAGGGCTGCTCATAAAGTATCTGCCCGCCGGAGCTGCGGCAGAAATAACGTTGCAGCGGAGCGCCGCTATTTTCGCCGGTCAAGTCCACGCCAAAACTCTGGAGGCAGTCAATGCCATCCGGCATCAAGATGAAGCCCATCCCGGTCTCATGGCCCTGGCGCATGCGCTCATAGATGCGGCAGTGATGACCTTGAGCGCGCAAAGTGATTGCGCTCATCAAACCGGCGATTCCAGCGCCGAAAATCGCGATCTCCATGGTGCTCCTTATAAGTAATGGCTTGAGGTCTTACGGTTGGCGTGCTGATTAAAAACAAAATACTCTTTTTATTCTTGAAAGAGCCGGTCACAGCGTGAAGAGTTCAGCCGCAACCACGGCCCGATCACGGTTTTCTAGTTGTGAACCCAGGCTTAGGAACGTTGCAAAATTTCTAATAAGCACAACTTGGCTGATCTTCGAGCAAGCACAGGCATGTGATCATGGTCTGGCAAGAAATGGCAGACGGTAGTCCTCACACCCTCGCGGCCATCACCTTGTGCTTCTCGAATATCTGTTGCATGTTTTCCGGCGAAAAGAACTCCGTGACCGGAACGGTGTGCGCAAGCATTCCAAAGAAACGGCTGCGCTGCTCAGGATTCTCCCGCAGAGCTTCCAGAAGCTGTTGCACCTCCGGCGGAGGCGGCTCCAGCGCCGCCAACTGCGTGGTCAAGTCAAAGTACGGTAGCTCTGCCTGATTGCGCGTCTCCTCGTAGATAGCCAGCGCTTTTTCCAAGGGCTGGCGGCCGCTCAGACCAGCGTCAATCGCTTCCGCCAGCCACTCAGCGCTGCCGAATGCATCCGTAATGCCCGACGCGGTGCAAGGATCTTTCTGATAGCCTGCATCGCCCACCAGCGCCCATCCCGGGCCATAAGGCTTGCGGACGTGACTGGGAATGGCGCCGCCCACATAGCGCGACTCGCGCTTGCCCGCCTGCATACGTTCCCATAGCTCTGGCGCATGCTGGGCAATCACGCTGCTATGGTGTTTTTCCACGTTGGCCCGGACCGTGGGCAGATCGCGGGCAGCAAAGGCAACGCCGATCAGAGAAAGATTGTCATTGGTGTTGTAAGCGAAAATCACGTTGCCCGGATGCAGCCACAGATGCCAGCCAACCATCGGAACGCCGCTGAAGTAGGCATACCAGGAGCCTTCCAGCGCAGGACCAGTCTTGTATTCTGGCGCTTGTACGGCTTTGGCAATCACGCTGAACATGCCATCGGCGCCCACGGTAATCCGCGCGCGCTCCGTGACGGTGTGGCCATTTTTTTCGTGTCCGCGAATGCCAACGACACCATCATTTTCAAAGAGCACTTCCTGGACAGAAAAGCCCTCGCGCAGTTCTGCTCCCGATTTCACGGCGGCATCGACGAGAATGGGATCAAGTTTGAGCCGGCGCGGCGCAAATGCCTCAGTAACGCCGCCTTCTGCGGGAACCGGAGAACCTGTAAGCGAGAATGCGCCGTAATCAAAATGGTTGGTTATAATCGGCGGGCAGTTCGATGCCTTTAGTGCATCCAGCAATCCCCAGCGCTTCAGGCGCGCGGAGCCGGTTTGATGCACATAATGATTCGAGAAGGGCATGTCGCTGGGAAACGTGCCACGATCCAGCAGCAGAACTTTGTAACCCTTGCGCGCCAGCAGAAGGGCAGTGGGTGCTCCGGCGCAGCGCGCGCCAACAATGATGGCATCGTACATTCAAGATTCTCCTGGCTGGGATTCACTGCTTGCGCAAATCCGGTGAGCACTAAAAATGGGCTATAGAGGTTGTTTCCGAAATAGTCCTAGCGTTACAAATTGTCTAAGAAAAAGTTTAGAATTCCTAGACTTTTCTCAGAAATCGCAAGTACCTGCTTTCCGCTTAATCAGATACAGGAGGTGACGAATGAAGACGAACCTGGGAACAATCCAAGGAATTTACAAAGGCGATGCCGAGCAGATCGCAAAAAACCTTCAATCCGCGCTGGCCCCACGCTTTGAATGGACTGAAGCCGCCGGTTTTCCCTATGCCGGAACCTACCACAGCATGGAAGAGGTAGGAAGAAACGTGTTTGCGCGCCTGGCGACGGAGTGGGATGGGTACCGTGCTGAGGTTGATGAGTTTTATGACGCTGGCGATACCATTATCGTGACCGGCAGATATCTTGGCACCTACAAGAAATCCAAAGGCGTGATGGACGCGGTCTTTGCCCACATCTGGAATTTCAAGGACGGCAAAATCGTGAAGTACACCCAGAATGTCGATACAAAAAAGGTGTGGGATGCGATTGAGGGCAAATGAGCTGGGCATTCAGGACGCGATTCAAAAAAGAGATCGTGGCCGAATTTCTGCCGCCGATACGCCCACTCAAGAAGCAGAGAATCATCATCCTGTGTGACGGCATGCCGTCAATGCCCGGGAAACAACAGTTAATGACGTTTCTTGCGGCGAAAGGGTATTGGGTCTTTTATCCGCGATACCGGGGATCATGGGAGAGCGGCGGAAAGTTTCTGCAACAATCACCCCACAAAGATATTCTTGACGTGATTGATGAGCTTCCAAAGGGAGTCCGCGAGCTTGCTTTCGGCCAGAAGTTTGCATTGTCGCCGGCTGCGATATTTGTTATCGGCGGCAGCTTTGGCGGTGCAGCCGCCATTCTTGCGTCACTCGATGACCGCGTGAAAAAAGTGATTGCCAACTGTCCGGTGGTTGACTGGGCAATTCTTAGTAATGAAGAAAAGCTGGAGACTTCCAATCCAAACTATGCGGCGTATATTCGCGAAGCCTTTGGCAATGGCTATCGCCTTTCAGACAGCAACTGGCGCAAGCTGCATGGCGGGAGATTTTACAATCCGGCCCATCATGTGCGGGAAATCAACGCTTCAAAGATCATGATGTTCCATGCCAAAGACGATCCCTACGTTCCTTACAAGTCCGTCAAGGATTTCGCTGATCGGACTGGCGTAAAGCTGAATTCATTTGCGCGTGGTGGCCATCTCAGCACGGAAATGATTGTCCCGAAGTATTGGGCGCGCATAAAAAAGTTCTTTGACGCCAAGGCGATTTAAACAAACCGGGCGCACAGGATGGAAGATGCGCCGGGATCTACGAATTAAACGGTTCTTCCCTCGTCTGCCTACGATAGGGATTCCTGGGTTCGCCCAGAAAAAAGATTACTGCACGTTCTTGGTTTCTATCTGTTTATAGCCTGCGGGTATCTGGAATAAGCTAGCGTCAACGGCGGTAGTGGAAACGGACGTGACTTCGGTGGTGGTATCCATCAAGGATCCCGGGGTGCCGCTGGGCATTGAACCGGACTTATCATCCTGCTGGGCTGCGTCATCTTTCTTCTTTTTCCTTCCGAAGAGACCGCCAATGCCGTTGCTGAGCGGGTTGCCGCTGGATTGTTTTTGATCGTCGCGGGAAGTCTGCTGTGCCGCGCCGGGCTGGCCGGCCATCCCCACGCTTACCAGTGAAAGCAAGGGCATGCCATTCAACGCCGTGGCGCTCTTGCGGTATTCCACCATCGCGGGTGCGATCTGCGCATTGCCACCCATCATGGCCCCGGGTACCCAATCCATTTCTTTGGCCATGCGTTGGTAGAAGTGCTTTACTTCGTCATAGCCCTTCACTGGTGCGATGTAAGAATCTGAATCAACCCACATATTCGCGGTCTGGCCCTTGGCTTTAGGATCGTCCGAGGTCATTTCCATGTCCACCCGCATCTTCGTTTCTTTGGCGGTATAGTCGAGCAATTTTTTGGAGCCGGTGCCGGGTGTAATGGTGACTTTCGGGACAATTTTCACCTGGCTGGGCTGCTCTTTGTTGCGCTTTGCCTGCTCCGCTGCGGCTTTCTTGCGGGCTTCTTCCATGCGGGCGCGCATCTCGTCAAAGGTCATCGTCGAATAGGTTTTCTTTTTGGTGTCGATCTGAGTGATGCGGCGGCCGTCAAGGTCGATGATTTCAATCTGGCCCATGCTGTCTTCGCGCCTCATCTTGTTGCCCTTGAAACTGATGGTGGAAGTGGTGCCCTGTGTGGCCTGGCGCGCGTCCTTGCTGAAGACGCCAACGAACTTCATGGCGCCCGCCGCCGCGCCCCCGGTGATCTTGGTGGTTTCTGTGTATTGGAAATCGGCAAAACAAGGTGTGGAGAGAGAGAACAGCACGCTGGCGAGCATGCACGCAATGGCCCGTTTCATTTCGCCTCCTGGCGGTCGCAAATGATTATAGCTGGAGGCGGAGTAGAACCACACCTTAAGGCGGTGACTATGAGAGCCGACGGAAGACGAATCCGCTACTTAAAATCGGGGTCTTCCGATATGTGCGCGACCTCCTCTATCAAAGCGAAATGGACGGGAGCACCACAGCCAAGACAGGGCGGAAAGGGTGTTTGTTTGCGCAGCCAGATATCTCCCGAGTTGGGACATCGGGAATGGTCTGACTGCCAGATGCCGGAAACCGGAACCATTTCTCGACTGAGAAAGGGAACCTGCTCGGATTGTTGCTGGAATTTTTCTGGTAACACGAAATTTCTCCAATCGACGAATCTGTTCTTGCACAACAACGTAGGATTTAGGCAAGTCTAGTGCCACTGCCGCGACTGAAAGGAAACGACTAATCGATCTCGGGACAGCAGAGACTCGTAATTTTTCCTCAGCAAACATGAGCTTTCGACATCAGTCGCCGGAGTTGCCTGTAATGAGAGAGTTCCTCAGTTATTTCAGCATCCTCTTGAGGGCAGTAAGTGGCATCTGCTCGCCCATTCGATTCAGCAGCTTGCGATTGCGGGCGACATAAGGCGAACGAGCGGCTTCTAAAGTATGAAGCAGCCGCCACTGACTCATGATCTCGAAGTGTGCCAATCCGCAGTGCTCCAAGACGCTGATGCGTCTGGATGGAGGCAGATTTTTTGGCTTCCACACAAAAAATCTTCACGCAAAACATAAAGCAATTGAAAATTTCTGGCTGTGCGCCAATTGCGCGAAGAGTTTCACGTTGCATCAGGTTGAAGGAAAGGTTGAGTTGCGGCTGCGCGACCGAAAAACCGCCTAAATCATTTCACCGGCGCGAACCACACGCGAGTTCCCTGGACGCTAATACTAGATTGGAAGGAGTTCGCCGCATCCCCGGACACCAATCAGCCCCTGAATCATTTCGCATTCGAAAAGCGCAGGGGCTGAATGTTGTGTGCGAGAAACTTGTTACTTCTGGGTCTGCTGGGCCAGCTTCACTTTCGTGCTTTCCAGTTTCTTGGTTACCCGGGCGACGTCCTGCTGGTCCACATCTGCAGGTGCTGATTTATTCCATTCATCCAGGGCGCGCTCCCAATGAGCTGCTGCCAACTTGAAGCGGTTGGTGCGGGCATAGAGCTCGCCCAGGTGGTCCTGAACTGTGGGATCATTCGGAGTCTTATCGGCTGCGCGGCGCAGGTTCTCTTCTGCCTGGTCATAGTTGCCCAGACGAAAATAGGTCCAGCCAAGAGAATCGAGATAGGCGCTGTTTTGCGGATCAAGGTCCAGGGCCTTTTTGATCAGCGTGAGCGCTTCTTCCAGATGACTGTTGCGATCGGCGAGCATGTAGCCCAGGTAATTCAGCGCCATACTGTTGCTGGGATTCTGTTGCAGCACCTGCCGGAACGCCTGCTCCGCCTGGTCATATTTCTTCTGCCGTTCGTAGATCGAACCTTGCAGGAAGCGGATGTATTCCTTCTCTTCAGGACGGGCTGCCAGTTTCTCCGCCTGCGCAATCGCGTCTTCTGAATCTTTCCAGCGCTTCAGTCGCATGTATATCTGCGAAAGCATGATGTAAGAATCGCGGTCTTCCGGGCCACCCTTGAGGACCGACTTAGCCATCTGCACGCTCTCATCGGCTTTGCCGCTATCGGCCATCTGCTGGGCCAGCGTCAATTTCAGGCCTTTATCGTTGGGCAGCTTCTTGACTGCTTCCTGTGCGGTCCTGGTCGCGTCATTCCACTGCTTCTGCTCGCGATAGGAGTCGATTACGTCCTGGTAGCCGCGTGCCGCCTCATCGCCGCCGAGGTCGATGATCTTGCGAAACGTCTCCATGGCCAGCAGAGGCCTTCCGGCTTCGCGATACACATTCCCCAACCGTTCCAGGAACAGAGCACGGTTGCTCTTGTCGCCCGCGCGCGCATCCGGCGGCAGCGGACGGCCCACCAGCTTTTGCAGGACCGTGGCTGCGTCTTCATACTTGCCTTGCGCTTCCAGGATCAAGGCTTCGTTGTAAGGAATTTCGAGGGAGTCCTGCACCAGGGCGCTGGCTTTTTTCAGGTTTTCCATGGCCAGATCAAACTTGCCCTGGCGGCGGTAAATTTCGGCCACACGCAGCGCCGCGGTGGCATCCTGCGGGTCAGCATCCTGGATGGTCCGGTACTCGTCGAGCGCAGCATCAATCTGGTTGTCATTGGCCAGGTTCTGGGCCAGTCCCCGCATGGCGTCCAGGTTTTCCTTGTCCATGGCCAGCGCCTGCCGGAAAGAAGCAATGGCATTCTTGTAATCTTTTTGCTGCTCGTAGGTGGTTCCCAGCGCGACATAAAGCTTTGCCGACCGCCGGCCCTCAGGCACCGACTTCAATAATTCAGCGGCCTTGCTATTGGCGCCCTCGTCGTTATAGAGATAAGCCAGATTGGTGATGGTTTCTTCCGAATTAGGGTCGAGATTGAGTGCGGACTTGAATTCGGTCTCGGCTTTGACCGCGTCTTTGTTGAGAAAGTACAGCCTTCCCAGCAAGAGGTGATTGTCCGCGCTCTTCGGCTCGATTTTAGTGATCGCTTCATATTGCTCAATGGCAAGGCCAAGCACTTCGCGTGATTGCGTCCCCGGCTGGAGGTCACCCAGTGAACGCAAATAGATTCGTCCCAGCAGCTTGTGGGCTTCCAGGTTGTTAGGATCACGCTTGATGATTTCCTGGGCTTCCAGAACGGCGTCGCGGATACGTCCGGTCTTGGCGTATAGTTCCGCCAATGACGCGTTCAAATATTCTGACGACGGATCGTTCTCAATGGCCTGCCGGTATTCTTCAATGGCTTTGGTGGCATATTCCGAGCGCCCGTACATCGCCATCATCTCTTCGTACATGTGCGCCAGCGAGAAATGATAGTAAGCCGCGGCCTGATCGGGCTTCTTATCCGCTTTGGGCTGCTCTGGGACTGTGTTCTTTGCAGCCGGCGCTTTCTGGGCCGGGGCGGCTTCTTTTTTAGAAGGCGCAGCCGGAGTCTTTGGCGAGCTTTGCTGGGCTAACACGTTGGCGGTTGTGAGCAGAAGCAGCCCCGGGAGAAAAATACGATTTTTTATAAAAGTCATAGAACGAACCGAAATTTACCTTTTTAATTGGATGCACCAGCGCCATTTCCGGTAGCGGCTATTCACTTGCTAATTCTAGACCTTAGTCCCTGTTTTTCGCAGGAGATTGCAAATCTTGACTAGTGACGGAAGTGGCGCACACCAGTAAGCACCATTGCCAGCCCTAATCGGTTCGCCGTATCGATCACTTCCTGGTCGCGCATTGAGCCGCCTGGCTGAATAATTGCCGTTGCGCCAGCTTTGGCAATCTCTTCCACGCCGTCCGGAAATGGGAAAAAGGCGTCAGAAGCCGCCACCGTGCCCTGCAAAGGTAAGATCGCTTTCATAGCGCCAATCTTGCAGGAATCCACGCGCGACATCTGTCCCGCCCCCACCCCCACTGTCTGCCCCTCTCGCGCATAGACAATGGCATTCGATTTCACATGTTTGCAGACTTTCCAGGCAAACAGCAGCGCGCGCATTTCTTCCGCAGTCGGCTGCCGCGTGGTAGCGACCTTCAGGTCCGCGTCGGTCAACGGGCGGACGTCAGCGTCCTGCACCAGCATGCCACCAGAAACCTGCTTCATGGCAAACTTTTGCGCACTTTGTTTGACTTCGACGAGCCGCAGGTTTTTCTTGGCGGCGAATTTTTCTCGCGCTTCAGCTGAATAACCCGGTGCGGCGATGGCCTCGACGAAAAGCTTGGCCATTTCTTCTGCAGCCGGACCGTCTACCAAGCGGTTCACGCCGATCACGCCTCCGAATGCCGAAACTGGGTCGGTTTCCTTGGCGCGCATGTAGGCTTCCACAAGGGTTTTTCCTGTGGATACCCCGGAAGGATTCGTGTGTTTGATGATGGCGCACGCCGTTTCCTCGAACTCCTGGGCCAAGTCCCATGCCGCCTGCAAATCCACAATGTTATTAAAGGACAGCTCTTTGCCCTGAAGCTGTTTGCCGTTGGCTACGCCGGCGCCTGAGCCGTCGGAATACATGGCGGCGCGCTGGTGCGGGTTCTCTCCGTAGCGCAAGTCCATAGCTTTGTTCAGCGAAATGCGCAGCACCAATGGGAAATCATTATTTCCCTGTGGAAGCTGGAACTCGGTGGCATTTTCGTTGAGTGAAGTGCTGGCCAGGGTGGCGGCAATTGCGCTGTCATAGGCGGCTGTAGTGGCAAAGGCCTTTTGTGCTAGACGCCAACGAGTGGCCAGCTCCAGGTCTCCGCCGGACGCCACCATTTCCTGAGCGATGGCGGCGTAGTCGTCTGGAGAAGTGACAATCGCCACATCGCGAAAATTCTTGGCCGCCGACCGCACCATTGACGGGCCGCCGATGTCTATGTTCTCAACTACCTCATCAAAATGCACGCCCGGTTTGGAAGCCGTCTTCTCAAAGACGTAGAGGTTCACCACCACCATGTCGATAGGCTGTATGCCATGTTCTTTAGCTGCCGCCACGTGTCCCGCATTACCACGGATTTGCAAAATTCCGCCATGCACCTTGGGATGAAGCGTTTTTACCCGGCCATCCATCAGCTCGGGAAAACCTGTCAGGTCAGAGATATCTTTTACGGCGATGCCGGCCTCACGCAGCAGCTTGGCCGTGCCTCCGGTGGAGACCAATTCCACCTTCAGGGACGCCAGTTTTTGGGCAAACTCGACCAAACCGGTCTTATCGGTAACGCTTAGGATTGCACGTTGAATTTTGGGCACTATTGTTCCTCGGAAGGGATGAAAGGTCTAACGAATAAGGTATCAGCGCGAATCGAGGGAGTGCAACCGAAGGACGCAGTACTTGGTATTTGGTCCTGCTCGATTGAGAGATGATGGGCTGAGAGAGTTGCTGCGGTTTTATGAACGGGCCAAATACCAACTACGAAGTACCGAGACCTAGGTTTTTGGTTTCGCCTTCAGCTTTGCCTGGCCGTTTTGCAATTCGACCGTATATTCCACGGCCTTACAGCCATATTCTTTTTGCAGCTGAGCAGTTTTCTGTTTGACGAATTTCTTGAATGAGGCAAGATTGGCGGCGCTGCTTTCGCCAGTTTTCTTGCGGGCGTCGGTGAGTGCCTGAAACAGTGACTCCACGTGCGCCTGATCTGACCCGTCAGAGAATGACATACTGAATGGGCGTTCTCCCGCCACCACGCTGTGGTGCTTCATGGCCTTCTGTGCTTCATGCTCTTCGTCCGTTCTCAGGCCCTGGATTCCCAGCACCGCGTCCTGCGGCCGCCGGTAGCCTTCTTCCTTGATTACAAGCTTCTGCTGCCACAGGGCGTTGTAAAGCGCGTAGCGTTGCTGGATGGTCGTATAGCGGAACCGCTGAGCATAATTCATGCGGTTGCCGTCAGAAAACCTCTTCAGGAGATTCTTGACCTTCCACTCGACATCTGCCGGCGGCTTTTTGGAACCCCCGCCAAAGTACATGTCGTACTCGATCTTCAGCCGGCGCAGCTGGTCTTCGAGCAAGTTGAGTTCGTCATCAATCGCCAAAGGTGCAGCTCCATTTCCAAGGGGGTCGGCTCGCTCCGAAGGGAGCATTCAGGCGGAATATACCATAGAGAGGCCGCCCCTCCTACGTGCTCAAGGTACAGTCCGGGCACCCGCACTGCGGTACTTTGCCGGCAGCAACTTGCCTCCATAGGGGGCCTGAATACCGGCTTACGGCGATTTTATCCTGCCTGTTGAGCCAACCTGAGAGGGAGGCATTTCATCATCCCTCTGAATTGCATCTAAGAATAGGTCATCAAAAGGACTAACTATGCTTCCTAAGGTCGTCTCCAAAAATCGAACCCGGATCGTTATCGCAGACGATCACACCGTTTTGCGGGAATCCCTGGCTGCCCTGCTTTCAACCCAAGCCGATTTTGTAGTGGAAGGCCGCGCTTCTAACGGTCAGGAGGCTTTGGCAATCATGAAGGAGCATCCGCCGGATGTGTTGCTGCTGGATCTCTTCATGCCCGATGGAGATGGCTTTGAAGTCCTGCGTACTCTGGACCGCGCCGGCAGCCGGGTAGCCGCCGTGGTGCTTACAGGTTCAGACAATGAACTGGATTACGCGCAAGTGGTAAAACTGGGCGCTCGTGGCCTGGTGCTGAAGAGTGATGGCCCAGAGAAACTTTTTGCAGCCGTCCGCACCGTGGCCAATGGCGAGCTGGCATTCTCAGATGAACTTGCCCAGCAGGTCCTTACCACGATGACGGCGGAATCCAAAACCTCTGCCAATACCATGAGCCGTCTTTCCACCCGCGAGCGCCAGATTGCCTACCACGTGGCCCGCGGCATGAAGAACAAGGACATCGGCGAAGCGCTCACCATCAGCGAAAACACTGTCAAGCGCCACCTGCAAAGCATCTTTACCAAGACCGGCGCGCGCGATCGCCTGGAACTGGCCGTGCTTGCCCTGAGCGAGGCGAGTAAGGCAGCGTAGGTTCTGGAACCCCGAATCCTGCGCATCATCAATATTCGTCCGCTATTCAGATGAGCGGGTGAGGAGACGCTATGGGCTTAATCGCTTTGGAGCGTTCCTGAAGCGTTTAGAGCGGCGGTAGGGATTCCTCGCTACGCTTCGGGATTTCAGAAAAAGCTAGCTGCTATTTGCCAGCTACTTCCCCGCGCCCGCTGCCATCTTCTTCACCATGGCCAGCACCAGCTTGCGATCGCTGTCATTCAGCCCCATGGAGTAGCGACGAATCTGGGTAAGGAAGCGCACTTCATCTTCAGTAAGCGGCGGCAGATGTTTGGTGCTGCCATTAGAGAAATGGTCAGCAAAAAACTGGCCCAGGGGCAGTTCCATGGCGCCGGCAATTTTGGAAAGTGTATCCAGGGAAGGGATGGTGTGTCCATTTTCCACGCGCGAAAGGTAGCAGCGCAAAAGCCCGGTACGCTTCTCAATGTCACCCTGTGACATGCCCTTCTGCAGTCGATAAGTCCTGATTGTTTCGCCAATATTCATGCTGGAACCAGCTTTGGATCATTCGTTCCCGGGGTTGCTGGGATAGTAACCAGATGAGCAACTTTCTGCAAGCACATTTTTTGTCATCTTGAACATTAGCTGTCTGCGAATCCCAACTTTTACCGCCTGATATGGGTCATCGAAGCCCGAATCATCTCGCGCTCTATCAAAAACCGGCTATTTACCACTTAGATATAAGGCGACAGCGCGGGACTTGGTTATTGTTCCGATTTTTCGCAAATAGCCTGATGCCTGCTGGCCGATCTTGCGCTCTTTTTTGGCGCTAATTTCAATTCCATAAATAATGTTTGTCCTATGGGAGTCTGGTAATAAGGGGTGGTTTCCGCGAATCCCAGTTCGCGATACATGGCAATAGCGCTGTCCATTTGGCCGGCCACCGTGTCCAGCCTCATCCGTGAATAACCGGCTTCAGTCGCGTCGTGGATGATCCGTTCCGCCAATAACCAGCCTATCTGGTGGCCGCGAAACTCAGGCCGCACATAAAGCCGTTTCATTTCGCACAACCCCGGCTCGTCCAACGGACGCAGAGCAATCACTCCTGCCGGCTTTCCATCCCAGAGGGCTATCAAAAGACGCCCGGCCGGCGGCGAGTATTTGCCCGGCAATGACCGCATTTCCTCTTCAAAACCCTGGAAGCAAAGTTTGAATTCCAGCCAAGCAGCGTATTCTTCAATCATCTGCCGCGCTGTGTTCACGTGTTCGGATGTTTCGGCTTGTAGGATTGTCAGCATTGAACATCAGCTTTGAACTTTCACTGGGCCGCTTGCGATGCGGCCTTGTTCTCTTCCATCCGGTCGATCAGCCGGTCATGCCAGCGCGAGAAAAACAACAGAGCTGTCAGCGCGCCGATAGCTGCTGTCGCCATGTCTTCCTGCGTATCCCAGGGGTCACCTTGTGTTCCCAGAAACGCGTCCGCTGCTGATCCGGTGCCCACCGCAACCCGCCATTCCAGTAACTCGTAAGCCGCGCTCACCGCCAGGCAGATACTCAATACGATGAAAAACAGCCACTCGCGTCGCAAAACAATTTTCCTCCGCAACAGGACTTCACGTGCCACCAATGCCGGTACAAAACCCTGGGCAAAATGCCCCACGCGATCATAATCATTCCGTGCGAAATGAAAGTGGTCACGAATCCAGTTGAACAGCGGCACTTCCGCATAGGTGTAATGCCCGCCCACAAACAGAATGCAGGCATGGAGCATGATCAGCGCATAAACAAACGGGGTGAATTGGAACTTGCGATAGGTGACGGCCAGAGCCACGAGCGCGAGGATCGCCGGAAATACTTCCAGTATCCAGGTGAAATAATCGTGGGGATGGATGGCCGACCACAATAGGACAGCCGTGAATCCGGACAGTAGAACGATGAGAACAAATCTCTGTTCACGCAGCATTGGGCTGCCTAGCCCATCAGCATTCCGCCATTCACCTTGAGCACATGCCCAGTGATATAGCTTGCCTCTTCTGAGGCCAGGAAACGGACTGCGTGCGCCACTTCCATGTCAGTTCCGGCACGGCCCAGCGGGATCATTTCATTGACCTTGGACTTCAAGTCCGCCGAGAGCGCTTCCGTCATGGCCGTGTCAATATATCCGGGCGCCACCGCATTGACGGTGATGTTGCGTGAAGCCACTTCACGCGCCATCGCCATGGTGAAGCCGATCAGCCCGGCTTTGGAAGCCGCATAGTTTGCCTGGCCCGCCTGGCCGGTCTGCCCAAAGACGCTGCTGATGTTGATGATCCGCCCCCAGCGCGGTTTGAGCATCGAACTGATCACAGCTTGCGTTGTATAAAATGCTCCGCTCAGGTTGGTCTGGATCACGGCGTCCCATTCTTCTTTTTTCATCCGCATTAACAAGGTGTCTTTGGTGACGCCGGCATTGTTGACCAGGATCTCTACCTTCCCAAAACGCTCGATTACGGCTTTCACCGCGCCTTTGACCTCAGCTTCATTACTCACGTCCATGCGAAACGTCGCGGCCTGGCCGCCCTTGCTTTCAATCTCTTGGGCCACGGAGGCCAGCTTCTCTTCATTGCGTGCCGCCAGCGCGATTAGGGCTCCGCCTTCCGCCAACGCAAGCGCGCAGGCGCGGCCAATTCCCTGGGAAGCCCCCGTAACCAGCGCGACACGTCCCACTACTCCCGGCATTTTTGCGTTGTTCTCCTGGTGAAAGATAACTGCGAATTATACCCAAAGACTGCTTCGCGGAAGCTTACATGGCGGTGCTTCGTCGCTCTTCCAGCGCCGGCGGAAGGGAAACTTCATCACGAAAAGCCAGCTTCATAATTGGCGCCGCTACCAGCGTGGTGATACCGGTCATGAAGATGACCAGCGCATACGCCGACTCGGAGACGATATTCATCTGCAAGCCCACCAGGGCCACCACCAGTCCGACTTCGCCGCGTGGCACCATGCCAATCCCAACCTTCAATGCTGTTCTCCAGCCGGAGTGCAGGACCGGCAGCCCGCAGCCGACCAATTTAGAAATGATTGCCAGCAGCGAGATCACGATGGCCGAAACCATCAGTTTCCCATCAAAAACTGACATATTCATGCGGGCGCCCATACTGAAGAAGAAAAAGGGCGCTAGAAATTCGTTGATGGAGAACACGCGCGACCGCAGGTTCCATCGCGGCGAGTATTCGGCAAATGCCAGCCCGGCAAAAAATGCGCCGATGATGGCGGCCATGCCGATCTTTACCGCAGCATAAGAGAGTCCAAGGCAGATGGCTAGCGCAATGATCAGCGGCGCGTCCTGCGTGGACATTCGCTTCATGCCCGGCTCCATGCGTTTGACCACGCGCGGCGCGTAAAACATCATGATCAGGGCAAAACCTATGGCTTCAATCGCCGTGATGAGAAGCTGTGCCCATTCCAGGCCGGTGGAAGAAACCAGCCCAACCACCACGGCCAGCACAATCATTCCCAGCACGTCGTCAAACACGGCGGCGCCGAGGATGATCCGCGCAGAGACAGTGTGCAGCAGATTCATGTCGCCCAGCACGCGAGCTGTAATGCCGACGCTGGTGGCCACCATGGCGGCTGCCACAAAAACTGCCTCGTGCGTCGGGTGATGACGCAACAGCATGTAGGAGACGCCGAAGATAAATGGCACCGCGATCCCAGCCAGCGCAACGTACAGTGAAGTGCCCCCAACGCTGATGAGGTCTTTGGGCTGCGTTTCCAGGCCGACGGTAAATAGAAGAAAGATGGCCCCGATCCCGGCAATGGCATAGATCGCGTCTGTGGGCACCACCAGGCGCGCACCGTACGGGCCCAGGAGCACGCCGGCAAGGATCTCACCCAGCACTGCGGGAAGGTGCATGCGCTCAAAGGCTTCGCCAAAGAGTTTGGCCCACACGAAGATGAAAAACAGCTGAAAAAGAAATGGATCAGCAGTATGCATGAAACTGAATTTTGTTCAGGGGCCCAGCGAAACCTTAAATCTATACGATGCGGGATTGCGAGCCAAATCCAGAGTAGATGCTGGATTCTAAAACTCATAGTCCAGGCGAGTCCTTATCAAATCGGCTGTAGCTGATCGCCACGCCCATGTGCCTTTCTGACGCACCTTTCTGACGCAGCTCTCGAATTCTTTCAATCAGCTCTCGATTTATCCCACAGCAACCCTGACTTTTGTCATCCTAATTTCAAGAGAAAAACATGCAGGTTATCCATCTAATCAGTAAAACCGGAATGAAAACAGTAGCTGGAAAGCTCTGGACAATTTCGCTCATGAATGCCGCCATCGGCGGGCTGGTTTGTGCACTGGCAGCGCTTGCTTTTAGCGCCGCCGCCAATGGCCATGCATGGAAAAATCTGGCCCCTCTCATTTTCACGGGCGTGCTCTTAATCATTGCCGGTCTATTCGGGGCACGGGCTGGAATCATAGGTACTGTGCTTGCCGGCATGATATTTGCGAGTTTCCTTTTCAATCCCATGGGGAACATCCAGGTAGCCGATGAATCAGCCCGCGGCAACCTCGGGTGGATGATGCTGATAGGGATCGGTTTTTCATTCTTGTTCGCGCCTCCAACTTCCGGAATCCGCCGCCACTGATTTTTTCCCTTCTGGAAAGCATGCCGATAGCGCAACAGCGTCTGCCAGCCGGGCATCCTAACACTCTCAGTTACAAAAATTCGGGCCAGCGGGCCCGATGGTGACAGGAGTTTCCATGGCTACCGCACCTCAGTTGCCCATAACTCGTCCGCGGTGGGCGCGTTCGCCTTTTTACTTCAACTCCGCGTCGCACCTGCTGAGGATCGGGCGGGAGAAGGCAACCACGCTTCAGGAGTTACTGGAAGCTATACGTACCTGCCCGGAATCATCTATCTTTCAACACACTTTTCAGACTCTGGCGGAACACCATTTTATTCGCGAGGGGTTTTCCAACGACTTTTCGCACTGGGCCTTTGCCTCCTGCAATGAAGTCGAACTGGCGGAGCAGCTGGCTGCGATCGATGTCCGTGAATTCACCTCCATCGCCACGCTGCGCGAGCGCTTGATCCACATGATTGAGACCTATTTGCAAAAGAACCCAAGGGCGGCCACGCGTGTGGCCATGGAGCCCTTTTACCTGATGGCTTCAGATCTGGTTGTGGTGCCCACGCCGTACGTCGCGCGCAATCTGGAAGAGTTTGCTGACGGCCTGCGAAAAGTCAGCATTCACGCCATCTATTACCACTTTATCGATGCACGGCTGCGCCTTAAGCTGAACACCAACGATTTTTCGGTATGGCTGGAAAAGGAGTTGGACATGGGCCAGGCTGCCGATAAGCTCAACCGCATTGATATTTACACGTCCACGCTGGAAGGTGTGCGACGCAGCATCCTGAAAGTCGTGGAAACCGAAATGGGCCGTGCGTGATCAGCCCGTAGCCTGACATAGTGAGGGAAATCCGCGTGAGGGAAATCCGCGTGAGGGAAATCCGCGAAGGTTGGAGAGCAATCGATGAAGGATAAAAATCCGGAGTGGGAGACAGCGGTGCTTGAGAACCGAAAGGCCGGCGAGAGCAGTCAGAAGCAACAGGAAAAGATGAAGATCGCAGAGAAGCCGGTGACGCAGAACGGGGGCCAGCCTGCGACTGGTGTCAGCGAACGCCGCTTCCGCCAAACAGATTTGCCGGCGCACTTTATTGAACGCCGCATGCGCCCGCGCATCAATACACAGCAGCCTCCGCCGCAGGCTCCTCCACGACTGGAAGACTACGAACCTATTATCGGCAAGCCGGAGTTGGATGAGATCCGTTTTCTGGCCCGCCATCTTCGCGGCAAAACGGTCAAGATGGTTAACTCTACTGCTGTCGGCGGCGGCGTGGCCGAAATCCTGAACCGCTTGATCCCTCTGATGAGTGAGCTGGAAATTCCCACGCGCTGGGACGTGATTACCGGGGGCAATGACTTTTTTGAAGTCACAAAAGGCTTCCACAACGCACTGCAGGGCGGCGAATATAACCTTACGCAGCAGATCAAGGACATTTTTATGGCCTATAGCGAGCAGAACCGCCAGCGTATGGAGTTTGCCGAGGACCTGTTCGTCATACACGATCCGCAGCCGGTAGGGCTGGTCCGCTCGAAATCGCAGAAGCGGGGCAAGTGGATATGGCGCTGTCACGTCGATCTTTCCAATCCGCACCCCGGGGTTTGGGATTTTCTCAAGCCGATGGTCGAGCAGTATGATGCCACTGTCTTTTCTGCGCCGGCGTTTACACGCCAGCTCGCCAGCCCGCAGTATCTTTTCTATCCGTCGATCGATCCGCTTTCAGAAAAGAACAAGGACCTTCCCGAGGAATACGTCAACAAGGTCTGTGACGACTTCGGCATTGACCGCTCTCGTCCTGTTATCACGCAAATCTCCCGTTTTGACCGGCTGAAAGATCCTGTGGGCGTGGTGGAATCGTACAAGCTGGTAAAGAAATATGTTGATTGCCAATTGATCCTGGCCGGTGGAGGCGCCACGGACGATCCAGAGGGCGCCGTGGTGCTTCAGGAAGTCATGGAGGCAGCTGGCGACGACCCTGACATCATCATCCTGAATCTGCCCCCATGGTCAGCTTTGGAGATCAATGCGCTGCAGCGGGCTTCGACGGTGATTGTGCAGAAGTCGCTGAAAGAAGGCTTTGGGCTCACCGTGACTGAAGGTCTATGGAAAGAAAAGCCTGTAGTCGCGGGAGCAGTCGGTGGTATTCCCACGCAGATTGTCCACAAACTTACCGGCGTACTGGTGCATTCTGTGGAAGGCAGCGCTTACCAGATCCGCTATCTGCTCACGCATCCGGAATTTGCCGTGCAGATGGGTAAGAACGGCAAGGAGCACGCCAAGGAAAACTTCCTGATCACCGTCAATCTGAAGCGGTGGCTGCTGCTGTTCCAGGTTTTGCTGGGCATGGCCAAGCCGAACGCGGTGCTCTAAAGCAGCTTGTCCGGTGTAATTGGCAGTTCGCGCACACGTTTACCGGTGGCATGATAGATCGCATTCGCGATTGCCGCCGCCACGCCTGTGACCGTAATCTCTCCCGCGCCGCGAGCCCCGATATAGGGATCGATGTATGGATCCGGTTTGTTGATGAAATCGACTTCAATCGAGTGGATGTCGGCGTTTACCGGGACTGCGTAGTCCGCCAGGTTGCTGTTCACGATGCCGCCATCGCGATGGTCATACACGGTGTGTTCCATCAATGCCATGCCAACGCCCATGATGATTCCGCTGTAGGCCTGGCTCTCAACGGTCTTGCGGTTGATGACCTTGCCAATATCAAACGCGCTAACTACGCGTGAAACTGTCGCGCGAGCGATCTCCGTATCTATTTTCACTTCCACAAACTGCGCTCCCCAGGACTGGAAGGCATACTTCTCGCGCTCCTGGCCGGGCTGCAGCGTGCTCTCGCCTTCTACCGCTGCTTGATTCTTTGACGCCAGCACCTGCGCGTATGTGCTGCCAGATTCCGGCGCCGAGCCCTTCAGGTAGACCCTGCCGTTCGCTGCCAGCACTTCATCTTCTTTCTTCCCGTGGAACGGTGACTTCTCGTCTGCGATTGCTGCTTGCACAATTTTCTTAAGCGCTTCTGTCGCGGCACGGTTCACGGCGGGCAGCACGCTGGCGGTTGTCATCGATCCGCCGGAGACCGGCGCGGGAGGCATGCGGCTGTCTCCGAGTTCCGGCCGGATTTTATCCACTGGAATTCCCGTCACGTCGGAAACCACCTGCGTCATGGTGGTGTATGTTCCACCTCCCATGTCCTGCGTGGCGCTGATCACCTGCGCCGAGCCGTCCTGGAGAATGCGCACCTTGGCCGCCCCGGGGCTGCGCATGCCAGGATACGTGGCCGTCGCCATGCCCCACCCGACCAGGTATTTGCCATCGCGCATGGAGCGCGGCTTGGGATCGCGTTTGGACCAGCCAAATTTTTCTCCCGCCGTCTGGTAACACTCTTTCAGATACTTGCTCGACCACGGCTGGTTCGTGTGCTCGTTTTTGTCTGAGTGATTGATGATTCGTAGCTGCACCGGATCTATGTTCAGCTTGTATGCCAGCTCGTCCATCGCCGATTCCATGGCGAACAGCCCGGGATTTTCTCCCGGCGCGCGCATCGGCGTTGGCGTGGCAATATTCACCCGCACGGCATGGTGCGCAATGCTCATATTCGGGCAGCTATAAAGAAAGCGCGTGGTGGCGCCGCAGGTTTCCACGAACTCATCCACCGTTGAAGTCTGCACCATGGTGTCATGCTGGATCGATGTGAGCTTGCCGTCTTTGGTCGCGCCCAACTGGACCTTCTGCCGCGTTTCTGAGCGATGCCCAGTGCCGCTGAACATCTGCTTGCGTGTAAGATTCAACTTTACCGGGCGCCCAATTTTCCTGGCGGCAATGGCGCTCATGACAGAATGCGGCCAGATGAATCCTTTACATCCGAACCCGCCGCCGATAAAAGGCGAGATGATGTGAACGCGCTCTTCGGAAATACCCAGCGTCTCCGCCACGGTGTTTCGCGCGCCGACCACCCACTGCGTGGTCTCCCACAGGGTCAGGTCGTCGCCATCCCAGGCCGCCATGGATGCTGACGGCTCCATCGGGTTGTGGTGTTCAATGGGTGTAATGTAGTCGGCTTCATGCTTGACCGCCGCGCTCTGGAATGCCCCGGCAGGACCGCCGCGCTGGGCTTTCAGTTTCTCCCCAAAAAACTCTGATGGATCGTAAACAGTGTTCATTGCCTGCTCGGTTTCCACCAGCGGCGACTCGGTTACGTATGTGATCTTCACCAGTTCAGCTGCGTGTTGCGCCTGTTGCAGCGTTTCCGCCAC
>Ga0137403_10002757_pt1 | contig 21357 bp, 20 predicted proteins | sample CZOMad2_1_16fung_FD_122057 | JGI IMG/M metagenome (GOLD analysis project Ga0137403, IMG submission 122057) | Vadose zone soil fungal communities from Angelo Coast Range Reserve, California, USA - CZOMad2_1_16fungal (Hybrid Assembly) | ecosystem: Environmental > Terrestrial > Soil > Vadose zone...
GCGAGACGGGCGCGGTCACGCGGCGCAGACGGCCGCGACGCTCGAGGTGCGCGACGAGCTCGCGCAGGTCGCTGAAGCCCACCGGCCTACTCGTGGTGGAAGGTCGCGACGAGCCAGCCGGCGACGACGGGGAAGGCGAGGCTCGGGATCACACGCACCCAGACGAACTTCCACCCCATGAGCGGCGCCTCCCACGCGATGATGCGCTGCAGCCCGAAGAGCGACCACGCGGTCATGTAGGTGACCAGCGCGGGCAGCGCCGCGCCGGAGTGCGCGAGGGCCACCAGAAACGGCACGCTCACCATGGGCCCGCCGGGCGTGATGACGCCGGCCACCATGGCCATCACGAGACCCTTCACTCCCGCCTCGCGGCCGAAGTAGCGCGAGACGATTTCTTGCGGGACGACGACCTGGAAGAGGCCGGCCAGCAGCAACGCCGGGATCAGTCGCGGCAGCACGAAGCCGAGCATCGAGAGGCCGTTCCGCGCGCCGATCAGCGGGAGCGACGGGTCCTTGAAGTACGCGACCACGGCGAAGACGACGGCAAGTCCCGCCAGGACCAGCGTGGAAGGATCGAGGCGCATCGCCCGGGATTATGGCACATCGTACCCCGGCGGTTTGCCGGGGCGCCGGGCACGGCTAGGCGGATGCCGCGAGGTCGGGGTGCTCGAGATACTCCAGGATGCGCGACCACTCGACGGGTTTTGTAAAGACGACGTCGGCCCCCGCCTGGCGCGCGCGTGACAGGAACGGCTCACCGTAGCCGGTCACGACCAGGACGCGCGTCGCGTGGCCCGACCGGGCCCGAAGCTCGCGAATCAGCACGTCTCCGGGGATGTCCGGCAGCCCGAGGTCGCTCAGCACCACGTCGAACCGCCGCTGGGCGACGAGGTCCGTCGCCTCCCGCCCGTTGGCGGCAGATTCGACGTCGGCGCCCTCGGCCCGGAGGAGGAGCGTGAAAACCTCGCGGATGTCCTGAGCGTCTTCGATCACGAGGATGCGAAGACCCCTGAGCCCCATGGGAATCCTTGTGGGGGCCATATTTAGCAAGGGGGATGCCAGTGGCCCCGGCCCCGCGGGGAGGATCAGGATTGCTATACTGACCAGACGTTGGATCCGCTGGGCGCGAGCCTCATCGAGGGCCTCGAGGACGCGGTCGTCGTGACCGACTCCGCGCTGAACGTGGTGGCGTGGAACGGCGTGATGGAGCGTCTCACCGGGGTCGCACGCGACGCCGCGCTGGGCCGTCCCGCCGCCGAGGTGCTCGACTTCCTGCGCGACGCCGACGTGGCCTCGCACCTCTCCAGGGCGCTCGCCGGCGAGCCCTCCACGACGGGCGACATCCGCTACGAGTTCGCCCCAGACGCGCGGGGCGGCTGGATCGCCGCGCGCTATGCGCCCTGGCGTGACGACGGCGGCACGATCGGCGGCGTCATCGGCTTGCACACCGTGGTCACCGAGGGCCGGCGCCGCGCGATGTTCGTGCGCGCGCTGGAGTCGATCGGCCAGTCGCTGACGTCCTCCCTCGATCTCAACGAGACGCTCGACACGATCGTGAACCGTGCGCTCGAGGTGATGGCCGCCGACGCCGCGCTGGTGGTGTCCTGGGACGGTCACGCCCCCGTCTTCACCGTGCTGCGCGCGGCCGGCCGTCTCTCCGACCAGTACGCGAGCGCGGGCTCGGTGCCCGTGGGCGGCGGCCCCATCAGCCGCGCGATCCTCAAGGGCATCGCCGTGACGACGCCCGATATCCTGCACGACCCGGAGACGTGGCTCGTCGCCGAGCGCCGCCTCCAGGTCGAGCGCGAGGGCTTCCGGGCCGTCGGCGCGGCGCCGCTGCGCAGCAAGGGGCGCGTGCACGGAGCGCTCGTCGTCCACTACTGGACGGTGCGGACGCTGAGCGAAGAGGACATGGCGGCGCTGCAGCTCCTGGCCGAGCACGCCGCGCTCGCCATCGACAACGCGCGCCTGTACGCCGACGCCACGCGCCGCGCCGACCGCCTGCGCGAGCTGACCGACCTCGAGCAGCTGGTGGCCGAGTCGCTCGTCGTCGACGACGTGCTGCGGCGCATCGCCCAGGCCGCCGCGCGGCTGCTCGACGCGCCCCTCGTGCAGCTGTGGGCTGCCGATCCCGCCGAGCGCGTGGTGCGGCTGTCGGCCTCCAGCGTGGAGCCGGGGCTGCCCGAGGTGCGCATGCCGCGCACGGTGCCGTTCGGCGAAGGCGTCGTCGGCCGCGTGGCCGAGACGAAGACCACGATCTACGTCGCCGACGTGGCGGGCGATCCGCGCGCCCTGTCCTCGGACTGGGCGCGCGAGACCGGCATCGCGCGCATGATGTCGGTGCCCATCCTGGCCGGCAACGACGACCTGCTCGGCGTGCTGGTCGTGCGCTCGCGCGACGAGAGCCTGTCGAAGGACGAAAACCGCGCGCTGGTGACCTCGTTCGCGGCGCGCGCGGCCGTCGCCATGCAGCACGCGCGGACGTACGGCGAGGCCGTGCACCGCGCCGCGCGGCTGCGCGACCTCGTCGCCGTCAGCCAGTCCATCACCGGCTCGCTCGACTCCGCCGACGTCATGCGCCGCATCACGCAGGCGGTGGCCGGCATGCGTCCGGGCGCGCTCGGCGCCGTGCACCTCTACGACCGGGAACGCGGCGTGCTGCGCGCCGAGGCCGTGTCCGGCGCCGAGTGGGAGGGACTGCCGATCGAGCGGGCGGCCAACGCGGGGCTGCCCGGCGTCGTCTTCGAGGCGCAGACGCCCGTGCTCGTCCCGCAGCCGCTGACGCATCCGCGCACGCTGGCGCCGGCGTGGTGGCAGAAGCGCCCGAAGGGCACGTACTACGGCGTGCCGATCGCCGTGGGCGACACGTTCGTCGGCGTGCTCGATTACGTGCTGCCCGAGGGCCTGCCCGACGCCGAGGAGCAGGAGGCGCTGCGCCTGCTCGCCGCGCAGGCCGGCATCGCGCTGCGCAACGCCGACCTCTACCAGACCGAGCGCGTGCAGGCCGAGCGCATCCGCGCGCTGGCCAGCGTCAACCAGCGCCTGTCGAGCGCGCTGGAGCTGGACGAGCTGCTGCGGACGATCTCGGAGTCCGCGGCGTCCCTCGTCGGCGTGCGCTTCGTCGCCTTCTGGCTGGCCGACGAGGCGACGCGCACGCTGACGCTGGCCAGCAGCAGTGACCCGGCGATTGCGGGCGACTGGCCACGCCGGACCATGCCCTACGAGATGGGCGCCACCGGCTGGGTGGCGCGTCACCGCGAGCGGGTCGTGATCGACGACATCACCGGCGACCCGCGCATCATGGACGGCGAGTGGCTGGCGCGGCAGGGCCTCACGTCGTACATGGCGTACCCGATCGTCTCCGGCGACGAGCTGCTGGCCATCGTGGCGCTCCTGCACTCGGCGCCCATCCGCGTGCCCGACGACGCCGTCGACGTCATCGACATGTTCCTGGGGCAGGCGAGCGTGGCCGTGCGCAACGCGCAGCTCTACCGCGAGGCGCAGCGCCGGCGGGACGTGGCCGAGACGCTCGCGCGCATCGCCCGCGAGCTGACCGGCACCCTCGAGGTCGAGCGGATCGCGGAGCTGGTCACCCACGGCCTCGTCGATCTCCTCGCCAGCCGCGGCGCCGCGCTCTACCGCTACGACCCGGAGACGGGCGGGTTGCGCCAGCTCACCGCCTACGGCGGTGACGCCGGCGTCATGCGGGGCGTGGACATGGCGCCGGGCGAGGGCGTCGTGGGCTGGGCGGTGGCCGAGCGCAAGATCGTGACGACACCGGACGTGCTGCGCGAGCCGCGCGTGAGCCTGTCGGCAGAGCTGCGCCGGCGGCTGACGGCGGTCGGCGGCTGCGCGGTGGTCGGCGTCCCGCTCCTCACCCGCGACAGCATCGTGGGCGCGCTCTCGCTGGGCGACAACGTGGGCCGCGAGTTCTCCGCCGACGAGCTGCAAGCGCTCCAGGCCTTCGCCGACCAGACGGCGCTCGCGCTGGAGAACGCGCGGCTCTACGCCACCGCGCAGGAGAGCCTGGCGCGGCTGCGCGAGACGCAGGCGCAGCTGGTGCAGGCGGCCAAGATGTCCGCGCTCGGCCAGCTCGTGTCCGGCGTGGCCCACGAGCTGAACAACCCGCTCAGCGTCATCATCGGCTACGGCCAGCTGCTGCTCTCGCGCGACGTGCCGCAAATGCTCAAGCGCCCCCTCGAGCTCATGGTCTCGCAGGGCGACCGCATGGCGAAGATCGTGCGCAATCTGCTCTACTTCGCGCGCCAGCGCCCGCCCGAGCGCGCCTCGGTGGACATGCGCCAGGTGATGGAGCAGACGCTCGCCCTGCGGCTCAACCACCTGACGCTCTCCGGGATCGTCGTCGAGCGCGACTTCCCCGACGCGCTGCCCGTCATCAACGGCGACGCGCAGCAGCTCGAGCAGGTCTTCCTGAACCTGCTGCTCAACGCCGAGCAGGCGATCCTCGAGACCAAGCCCGGCGGCCGCATCGTGCTGCGCGCGCGGCTGCGGCCCGACGGCCGCGCCATCCTCGCGCAGATCGTCGACGACGGCCCCGGCATTCCGCCCGACGCGCTCCAGCGCGTGTTCGAGCCGTTCTACACGACGAAGACGGTGGGCATGGGCACCGGCCTCGGCCTCTCGGTGTCCTACGGCATCGTGCAGGAGCACGGCGGCCGCCTGAGCGTGGAGAGCCGGCCGGGCGAGACGACCTTCACCCTCGAGCTGCCGGTCACCCCGCCGCCGGTCCAGGACCCGGCGGCCGGCGATCGTCGCGTCTATCCCGGCGTCGGCAAGGTGGCGCTCGTGGTCGAGGACGAGCCGAGCGTGCTCGATCTGGTCGTGACGCTGCTCGGCGAGAGCGGCTGGCGCGTGGAAGTGGCCCTCGGCGGCCACGCCGGCCTCGACAGCGTGCGCCGCAACCGCTACGACCTGATCGTGTCAGACATCCGCATGCCCGACGGCGATGGTCAGGAGTTCTACGAGCACGCGCTCGCCCACGATCCCGCGCTGCGGCGGCGCTTCATCTTCATCACCGGCGACACCGCGGGTGACAGGGCCCGCGCCTTCATCGACGGCGCCGAGGTGCCGGTGGTCGAGAAGCCGTTCTCGCCGATCGCGTTCGAGCACGCAGTGTGGCGCCTCATGACCGCCTCGCTGTGATATCGTTCTGACCTCATCGTGACCAAGGCTGAGCTCGTGTCCGTCCTCGCCAAGACATCGGGTGGCTCCCGCGCCTCCGCCGATCGCGCCTTCGCCGCCTTCGTCGGCGGCGTGCGCGAGTCGCTGCGCCAGGGCAAGTCCGTCACGATCTCCGGCTTCGGCACGTTCGTGGTCGCCCGCCGCGCCACGCGCAACGGCCGCCATCCGCGCAACGGGACGGCCATCACGATCCCCGGCGCGCGCGTGCCGAAGTTCCGCGCCAGCCGCGCGCTCAAGATCGCCGTGCGTTGACGCGCCACCGGGCGTCGATCGCGTTCGGCTAGCGCTTGCCGACGCGCTCGGGGCGCTCGAATTTCTCGATCTTCTCGACTTTCTCGATGCGTTCCGGCCGCTCGATGCGCTCCGGCCGATCGACGCGTTCAGGACGCTCGATGCGGTCGGCACGCTCGAGCCGCTCCGGCCGCTCGACGCGCTGCGGGCGTTCGATGAGCCCGTCGGTGCGCTCGGGGCGGGCGGCGCGTTCATGGCGGTCGCGCGGCTTCGGGCGCTCGGCTCGGTCGAGCCGCGCGCCCCGCTCGGACCGCTCGCCGGCCGCTTTCTCCGCGGCGTCGAACTGGATCTCGGCCTTCTTCCCGACGTTGGCGGGCTCCGGCCCTGATCCGGCCTTCGCGACCTTGCGCGACTGCTCCGAACGGTCGCTCCTTTCGGGCTTGCCGGTCGGCTTGCCGACGTCGGCGTCGCGGTCGTGCGGCTTGGCAACGTCGCCATCGCGCTCGCGCGCGTCCGCGCGGTCGCGCGCCGGAGGCGCCGCCGCGGGCGGCTCCGGCCGCGAGACCTGCGGCGCCGTCACCGGCGGCGCGCTCAGGGTCGGCGGAGCCGGCGGCCCGGTCGCCGGAGGCGGCGCGATTTCGACCGGCGCCGGCAGGGGTGCCGGAGGCGCGACCGCCACCACGCTTCGGATCTCGGTCCGGACCATGCGACGCTCACCGCGGTGGCTGGCAGGCCGCGGCTCCACGTTCGCGGCAGGCTGCGGCCGCGGCGAGGCGGGTGGCGCTCCGACGACGGCGCGCCCGCCGTCGGCGGGCGTCGTCGCGCGCGCGGGGACGGCGGTGGCGATCGTCGAATCCGCGGCCGGACGCGCGGTCTCAACGCGCGCGCGTTCGGCGCGCATCCGAGAGGTATCCGTCCCGGCGCGCGCCTGCCGTCCCTTCTTCGCCCAGGCGCGCGACGGCGTCTTCGAATTCGCCGAGGCGGCCTCGCAGCGCTTCCAGGCGCGCCCGCAACGCGTCGCCGAGCCCCGGGTTACCTTCCATGCCGCCCAGCGGTATCGCGGTCAGCGCGAGGATCGCGAGCACCACGCCGGTGCCGAACAGCGCCGCGGCGACACCGTGGCCGGCGCGCGTCGGTCTCCAGCCCCAGCGGCCGGCGGGATCGGAGTCGCGCGTGAAGCCATAGCGGACGACGAGTGTGCAAACGACTACAGCGGCGAGGACACATGCGATCGCACTCCAGAACAGCGCGTGGCCGTAGACGCTCATGCCGTTTTGGGGGAGCAAGCGCCGGGCCGAATCAGCGGTTCGATGGCCTCGCTTTTGTCGAAACGGTGAATCGTCCGCTCGAGCGTCTCTGTCATCTGCCTGACGAGCGCTTCCACGCCGTCGAGCCGCCGCTGGACGGCCTGCACCTCCTTGCGCTGCGCATCGGCGATCGGCGCGGCGCCGCGGTCGAGCATCAGTACCGTGCCCCCGAGCATGGCGGTGAGCGCGAAGGCCACGACGGCAAAGGCATGCGCGAAATGGGTAACGAACAATCGCCGGTGCGTCAGCTCGATCGGATCGTCCTCGGCGGGCGGCACGAGGCCGTACTTGAAGCCGACGACGCACACGGCGATGCCGCCCAGGCCGCTCGCGAGGACACACCCGAAGAGCGCGTAGCGGGCGAACACTTCCATGTGGATCGTCCGCTGCAACCGCTGAGCCACACCTGCGCGACGTGCAGTTGTCTGCGGGCCCTGCGCGCGACATGGTCAGTAGCGGCCGAACTTCCAGGACACCTCGAATCCGAGCCCGAAGTCGGGGCTGCCGTCGGTCAGGCCGACGAACACGTACGGCGACACGACGAGCGTGGGCGCGACACGCCACTGCACGATGCCGGTGAGCTCCAGCGCGTCGTCCTGCTTGGCGACGATCGAGCGCCGCCAGTCGAGCATGACCGTCCCCGCGATTTGGGTGGTGAACTGCCGGCCGATGCCGATGCTCGCCGCCGGCCGATTGCGAAAGTCCTGGTGCGGCGGCTCGCCGATGAAGGTGTAGCTGAGATCGCCCAGCAGGAAGAACTCGCGGAAGCGTTTGTCCCACTCGATGCCGAAAGCGACGTCCCACTCGCCCGTGCCCAATCCCTTGTCGGCGTCCGCCGTGGGCGCCTTGACCTTGAGGAAGGGCGCCAATCCCGGCACGACCGAGTCCGGCCCGGCGTCGTCGAGCAGATAGTAGCGGCCCTTGAAGTAGAGGTCGCCGAAGCCAGCGTCCCGGCTGCGCCGCAGGCGGTCCGACGGCGTCGGCACGCCCTCGATCACGACCACGCTCGATTCGGTGTCGAGATAGATGAGCGAGGCGGTCACGCCGACGTCGAATCGCTCACCGAGGTAACGAAACGTGACGGGCGCGTAGAAGCTGCGCGTGGTGTCGCGCGTGCCGAAGTCGCCCTGATCGTAGCCCGCGCCGACCTTCAACTGGAAATGCTCGCGTCCGGCGGGCGGCGATGATTCCGGCTTGTCTGCCCCTTTCCGTTCCTGCGCGGCGGCAACACCGGTCCACAACACGAGACCACACAACACTGCCGCGGCGGCGCGACCCTTGTGCATGACGCCTCCATCTCACGGCGCGGCGGATGATGGCGCCTCAGCAGACCACACGGCGCGCACGATGGTCAACTCGGTGCGCGCGTTGACGGTCCCGAACGCGTGTGGTCTAATCGTGCGTCGTTGCGGTGATCCTGGGGGATCGTCTAATGGTAGGACGCCGGGTTCTGGCCCCGGTAATGGGGGTTCGAGCCCTCCTCCCCCAGCCACTCACCGTCGACTGGGCGGCCCCATCGTCTAGAGGCCCAGGACACGGCCCTCTCAAGGCTGAAACACGGGTTCGAATCCCGTTGGGGCCACCAAGTGAACTTCGTTGATGTTTAACGCTCTCGTGTTTGAGGAACTCCGAAAAGTTCCTAAAACACGGAGCCGTCGTCACCGTTTGTTAGCTGAGCACCTCCAGGGCTCGCGCCTCGTAGAAGCTCACTGCGTCTTTGAGTTGCTGTGGCTGAATCCGCGCGTACACCTGCGTCGTCTCGATCCGCACGTGACCGAGGAGCGCGCGGACTTGCTCGAGGTCGTGATGCTGACTGTAGATTTCCATCGCCACGCCGTGGCGCAGATCGTGAGGCTTGAGTTCCGGATAGCCGATTAGGCGGCCGTACGTCTTGCAGAGCCGCCAGATGTTTTTCCCGCACATCGGCATGCGCGCCTTGCCTTGGCGGGGCCGTCCCCAGTTCGACCAAAAGAGCGGCGTGTCGGGGGTAAGCGGGCCGTTTTCCTTCGCGACGACGTTGTCGACGTACTGCTCGAGGTACTGCGTGACGACTTCGGGGAGCGGAATGTCGCGCGTCTTACCGCCTTTGACCAGCACACCGCGGAGCCCCCAGCCGGGGGCGAGATTGCGGACCCGCAGTGTGGCGACTGACTCGCGGCGCATCCCGGTGAAGCGGAGGATCACGAAAATGGCCACGTCGCGAGGGCGCCGGCGTTGACGCGCAGCGCGGATGAGTTGGTCCATGAGATCGGACCCCGGAATCTGCCGGGGCGTTTCCTTGCGATGCGGCGGGCGGTCGAGCGTGGCGACAGGGTTGACCGGCAGGACACCGCGCTTCACGAGCCAGGCGCAGAAGCTCGAGACTGTGCACTGGCGCGACCGCATGGTGCTCAGCGCCAGATCGGCGCCGGCCATGTCATCCATCCACGCCTGAATCCTCTCGCGGTCGAGATCTGCCACGCGCGCCACACGTCCCTCTCGGTTGCGAAGAAAGGTCAAGAGTTGCTCGAGGGTCCAACGGTAGGTCTTCACACCTCCTTCGGTCTTGCCCTTCTGTTTGCGTTGGTAGGTACAGAACTGTTCGACGAGCTCCATGAGGGGTTGCGCCATGACGCCGGTCCTCCGGCCCGGACCATGGCCACGTTTTCGCCGAGGCCCAGTATCAGGAGTCACGAGCCAGGGGTCAATAGGCCGCTCAGGGTTTTTGCCCGGCCCGTCCGATTCAGAACGGAGTGTCTCGTCGGGCCGCATCAGGCTTCACAGACCCCAAGTGACCGGAGCCGTCGGCGAAGGGTCGACCGACTACACCGAAGCTGCCGCGCCATGGCGCCGAGCGAAAGTCCTTCCTGGCGCAGCGCCCCAAGGGCGCGGAGGTCAACCGTGACCGCAGGACGCCCGAGTCGCTTTCCCTGCGCCTTTGCCCGCTCGAGGCCGGCGCAAACCCGCTCGCGGATAATGTCGCGTTCTAGCTGCGCCATGGCGGCGATGATGGTGAACATCGCCTGGCCAATCGGAGTCGACGTATCGAATTGTTCCTGTAGTGAGATGAACTGGATGTTAAGCGTCCGAAACGTCTCGAGGGCGCCGACCAGGTGTTTCACTGATCGTGCAAAACGATCGAAGCGCCAGACAAGGACCGCCTGAAAGCGACCGGTCCAGGCGGCCCGCATCAGTCGATCGAGCGCGGGTCTCCGCTCCTTCGTCCCCGAGAATCCCTGATCGGCAAATTCCTCGACGATATGCCAGCCACGATTCGCGACGTGGCTCCGCAGGGCGAGCAGCTGGCCTTCGGGGTCCTGCCCATCGGTACTCACGCGTGCGTAGAGCGCGACGTTCATTTGAAAGTGATGAACCCGCCGTGGCCCGTGTCCCCGCCTTCGTACCAGTCCAGCCGTCGTCTGCCGCGGGCAGCAAGCTGAAACGACAGGCTGCCGATACGCTCCCCGGGCTCGAGCCGGAACCGAAACCGCGCCGGGCGGGGCGACGCGGCCTCAATCAGCCGCTCGCGCCAAAGACGCCGCAGGTGGCCGGCGGCGGCCTCCGGCGCGATCCAAAACTCTTTAACGATCGCCTCCACGCCAGTGCGGCGGCCGTCGTCCGTCCGGTTCTTAATGAACTCGAGGACAGCCTGCTGCGTCACCATCGTGGATTTATCCACGCGATTTTTGTCCTCAGAATGGTATTCACCGCGAATTCCGAAAATTCGGAATCGAAGCGCAGAACTCTGCCAAAAACAGCTAGCTGTTTTCGCGCGAAGTCCGCGATACCGGTCTGTGGCGTCATGACGTGCCTTGGGGTATGTCGGTGGTTGGCAATTGTCCCCGGGGCTCGGGTATCCGAGCTGGAGGTGATGTGGCGCGGCGTGAAAAGAACCACCCGACGAGGAAGCCTACGAGCAGCGCGAGGACCGCGATGAATACCACGGCGGCCAGAGGAACAACGATACCCGGTGTCCTCTGGACTCCAACGAGGTCAGGCTCCACGACGTCTGCCGGTTCGCGGCGGCGCGACCGTCCGTGTGCTGGCTCTTGTTGAGCCTGCGTGACGGTTCCAGGGGTGTCCTCGTCCTCTGCTACGCAGGCGAACACCTGTCGCAGAAAATCAGCGGGCGGCATGTCGCCCGCGAGTTGCTTGAGGTGCGCAAGCGCCTCGGGACTCAAGCGGAGATTCAGCTTCACGCTGGGCGCCTGAGGAATCTCAGCGACGAGGATTTTCCCGAGATCCTCAGATGTGACCGCATTGACGATCCGCTCAACGAGATCGCTCCGTGAGGAGTGCTGCTGCTCGGCGAAGGCGTCCAGCATCTCCGCCAGGGGCGCCGGAACGCGGACTGAGAACGCAAGGCGGGATGGTGGTTTTGGGGTCTGTTTCTGGACAGTGCTCACCGTAGTTCCTCCGTTGGCTCGTCGGCGGGGTCCCGCCGTTCCGGCTGCTGTGCTGGTTCGCTAAGGGAAGGGGGGCGATCGTCCCCCGGTGTCTCGACTGCAGCCGTGCAGGCCCATCGCTCGGCCACGGCAACGGCCGTTGGCAGGATCGGCACGTCGTCGGGAAGGGGTTCGCCCGGAACGAGTTTTGCCGGCCGGTTGCGGCGCGACTCGTGGTTCTCGAGATGACCGGCGTTGATCGCGACCTTCGCCCGGCGCAACGCGCTCGAGTCATCAATGTTGAGATAGCGCGCCAAGGCGACGACCGTGACTTCCGTCAACGTCGTGTCATGCAAGCGACGAAGAGCGTCGACCGTCTCTCGTACGGTCGGTGGCACCGTCGTGTGAAGCCCGTCAGCGATGAGGTCGCCGACGAGCTCGCGGACCGCGCTGTAATCCTCGACCGTCGCAACGACTGCGCCCGCGCCGTTCCGTCCGCGCTGCGCCTGGTGCAGCAATGCGTGAGCCCTGATCAGCGCGAGGACCGCGGGAAAGTCCCTGCGGAGACGTACTGCGACGGGTGGCACCATGTCTGCGAGGACCTCGGCGTATGGCACGACCACCGGGTGACGATTCAGCGTGAGCCACGCTTGCAACGCGTGCCAGGCCGTAACGTCGATGGCAGGGCCGGCGCCGTGCTTCGCGACTTGCCGAAGCACAGCTCGAGTGTGCTCCGGGGTGTCCGTGACGGGAATGGAGAGCAGCCGGGTTTCATTCTCGTCGTGAAGTCTCACGGCCGTTGTTGTTACGACGAGCGCAGTAGGACCTTCACGTTCGATCAGCTTCGGCACGAGGCCGCGCGCCGTCCGCTCGACAGTCTCGTAGCGGAGGTGGCCTTCGCTGAGTAGCGAGCGGATGAGGTAACTGGCAAATTCACTACGGAGTCCGGCTGCTTCGTACACGACGAGAACTCGATGAGCGAGCGGCTCTCTCGAGTACGCCAACGCCTTTTCTGACATGGCCGAGAGGGCGAATGCCGCCTCGGGCGGAAAGAACTCGAGAACTTTGGCGACGAGGTAGGATTTCCCGGCAGAAGACGGCCCTTTTACTGCGGCGGAGACGGGACGGTCGAGGAGACGCGCGGTGACGATCAAGTAGAGGAGTTTGCCGACGCGTTCTTCGCCTGCCACACCCGCCGACGAGAGCACTACTCCGAAGCGGTCCAGTATGGCGGGCTCCAGAGCCAGTGCGCTGCACTGCTGCCACAGGTCCCGCTCGCGGAGCTTGGCGGCGGCGCTTGCTTCGCTACTCCACCCCGATGCCGAAGCTAGCGTCTCGGCCCACCGCTCGCGGAAACGGTCCGGCTCAGCGATGTAGAGCGCGCTCGGATCTTTCGCCCCAACTAAACGCACGAGCCGCAGGCGGTCGGCGATCACTGAGCCCGAGACCTTCCGAAGCAGGCTTTCGCCACCGTCGTCGGGTTCGATGACGACGTAGACGAGTGGAATGCGGCTGAGGCAATCGGCCCACTCCTCTTGCCAACTCGCGGCACCAGGCAGTCCCAGGGCGGGTTCGTCGTGAAGCCACAGGGTTTGCGCGTCCGACTCGCCTTCGACGAGAACGACGTAGGCCATGGCTGGCGCCTGCTCGAGGCGCCAGAGTCCGTATGGATGGAGTTGGCTGCCGCGCTTCCACCGGAATCGATCAGCGCCGTCCAGTGACGTCCGGAACCGAACCGCGATTTCCTTACCCTCGGCGTCCAAGTAGGGGATGCGGAGCGCAGGGCGGCCTTGATAGGAGATCTCGCTGACACCGACTGAGTGGAGAAAGTCCTGAGGCAGCCGCTTCGCCCTCGCGTATTCGATTAGCGTGCAGCCAGCCGCGGCCTGCACGCCTGCATCAGCGCTCGAGGGTAATGGACGCCCCGTCGCTCCAGACCTTGCCGGGGCGTCGGGAAACAGATCAGCCCACGTGAGATCGAGGCGAGCCAGGATCATCTCGGGGGCGCAACCCGCGTGACACTTGATCAAGACGCGCGCGTCATCACCGATTCCGATGCTCAGGCTGTTCTGGCGGTCGTCGTGGGCGGGGCAACGTGCAGTCCATCCCGCACCGGAGCGTCGGACGTGAGTGAGGCGCGCGAGGACGGTCGTTGACTTCATGGCCGAGGCGCGTCGGTCGCTGGCTTTGCCGGCGATCCTCCCGGAGGAGCGACCGAGAACCGAAAGATGCCTCCCGCGTCTAGCTGCTCGATCGCTGTCGTCCCTGAGCAGAAAAACGCGAGCAGGCACACACCACAGCGGAAATAACGACCTCCACGCTTATCGGTTCGGAGCGGGAGTGTTCCGCCGCAGAGCGGGCACGAAACGGTCGCAGTGTTCATCATTGAATATTCAATACTGCGGACGTAGCATCCTTCACGGGCGCGATGCCGCTTTGTTTTCTCGGGACTCACCCGGACAAAACGGCTCGCACTGGCAGGTATTTAGGGGAACTCGCTCACTTCGGCGTATGGAAACTCACCCGGATTCGAACGGCGGTTCGGGATGAACCAAGCAGCGGTCGGCTGGGTCGTTCAGCGAGTCCGTGAATGGCGGAGCGCGGCTGGCATCTCGACCCGACTGAATACCGCGGCCTTGGTCGAGGTCGTCGAGAAGATCGAGGCCGCTGGAGTTCCAGACTCGCTGGCGTGCTTTGTTGTCCTCGGATGCGAGTGGATGTTCAGGCTCCGTGACCTCGGAGGGGCCGACGTCGAGCGCCGGCTGTTTCGAATCGAGCAAGGGCTGACAGCGAGTAGCTTCGAGCTGGAGGACGCATGGATTGTGACCGAAGCTCTGAGTGCGTCAATTCGAAAACTTATGAAGAGGCACCGCGTGCTTGCGGCCGAGATGGACATGCAACCGCCGCCTTTCGGCGGTCTGTTTGGTGGTGAGGTTGTGGTGCCCCAGGTGTCTCAGGTAGATCGAACAGCCCGGACCCCACCGAAACCGCTCATCGCGACTCGGCCGGGCCCAACTCCCTGGGTAGCGCCATGGATTGCCGGACTCATCATCGAAAAGCTGCTTGTCGAGGGGCGCGGGCAGTTGCCGCGGGGGCGAAAGAAGAAGTGCCGTCTGAGATGATTCCGCCGGATCAAAAACAAATGTTAGAGACCGTCGTCTCGAATGGGCGCTGAGCGCGACGCATCTTTGACGAAACTGGAATAGGCCGAGCGATGCCAGGCGAAACGTCGGGCAGACGGCCAAAGCGCGGACAATGGTTTCGGCATGTGCCTGCGGCCCCTGCCCCCCACCCCAAGCCTCCCGACGAAGAGGGTCAAGCTCCTTCACCAGACGAAATAGGGGCGTACCCGGTATGGCGCGGACGGGCTGCTCGCCTAGCAAATATCTGGCTCGGCGCCACGTTCACTTTCGGACCACGTGTCTCGCGGGTCTTGCGAGTATTAGAGAAATCTGCTCTCAGCCTCGTCGGCCTAGCATTCACGGTGCCGCTTCTCGCGCCAGCAGCGGAAGTACATCTCTCGGACTTCAAACAAACGACCGAGTTTTCGATTGCGGTAGGCGCGCTGATCGGAACAGTCTTGGTGTTGACATTCACTCTTTCGATGATCCCTGTGCAGCGCGCAGCCGAGGGAATGCCTGTCTCGGTCGTTCGGCTGTTAGCACGCGACTCGGTAAATGCGTTTTTGTTTCTCGTGCTGGCATTCGTGTGCCTGCTGTCTTTCTCTCTTGGTCTATACAAAGGGCTATGGCTGCGTGCCCAGACAGCCTTGCCACTGCAGTTGTTACTTATCGGCGTTACCTTCGACCTCGTTAGGTGGCACTACCGACATACGCTTGGACTGCTCGAACCCATTCGAGCCGTCAACAGCCTATTGGCGCAGGCGCTGGCGGCAATTAACTCAATCGACCGACGTGTGCGCCGAGCGGCGTTTGTTCAGTGGTGGCTCTTTCCCCGGCAGACTCGGCGCGAGGTCGGGGTCAGAGACAAGCTAATTGCGGCGATCTACAGGACTGTCCCGAACCACGCGGCGTTGATCAACCAATGGACTCAAGAACTGCAGGAAGCCGCGCTAAGGTCTGTGGAACAGGTTGAGACGCGCGTAGCGAGTGCGGCAATTGATGCGATTACTCTCATGGCTCGACGCTATTTGGACTGTCGCCGCCATACACTGACACCGATCCTCGTTAATATGTTGGGCGTATACGACTCCGACCTTCGGGGTGTGTTGACGCCCGTGTATGAGAGCCTCATGCGGATCGGCCTTGGGGCAATTGCGGCGAAGAACGAACCTGTCGTCATACGCGTCATCCAGGGCTTACAGGAGGTGGCGCTGACGTGTGTCACTCTTCAGTCGCGGGCTTTCCGCGAGGGGCGGGCGCCTCTGGCGGCGATGCCACTCGCATATCTCGAGAAGTGTGCGCTTGCCGCTGTGGCGGAAGGTCTCCATGACGCAGGACTCGAGGCGGCAAGATCCCTCGCTTCTGTGTCGGTCGCTGCGCCGGCAAATACAGATCTTGCCGACGTTCACACGCCTACGGCTGACTCCATCGTGAAGATAGTCGCCAGCTTACTGACGCGAAATCAGAGCGCATTGGCCAATATGTGCGTGGAAGACGCTTTGCAGTCGTTGTGGAGTGTTGTGATGAGCCGTCATTTCCGGGCGAAGTTCTATTTCGGACACGTCGTCCGTGAACTCTCAAGTCTCTTCCCGCTGGCGATAGTGCTCGATGCAGCAAACGGACGCAACTTGATGACGACGCCGTTAGCTCCCATGTACGATTTGTCGAGGAATGTTGCTTTGGCGCACCTTGTCGCGGCGATCGCCGCGCCGGACACGCACGAAGAGAGAGACAGGTATCACTATCTCGCAGAGCTCAGCGCAGAATTCCATCAGCACCTCTATTCTGTCGCGGAGAGGAGCGGGCTTAACGACAGCTCGCTCGTCTGGCACATTGTTAAAACGATCGGCTTCATAGCGGAAGTGTACGCCTCGGTGCTTTCGGATGCCGATTCCGACGACCTAAGGGCCGAGGCTGAAAAGCTCGTAACGAAAGAGCTGCCATGGTTTCTGGCCTTTCACTGGGTGCACTTCTCCAAGGCATCAGCAATCGATCTTCAAACTGCGAATGAGGCGACGGACTCTTTGGCGACTGTGGCATTCACTTACATCAAGTTGGGCATCCAGAAGGTCGTCGAATCAGCCGTTAATAACATAGGGTCGGTTACAGAGGCTTATGCAAAGCTCGGTAAATTTCGAAGCCCATACGACATCGGTGATTTATTGCGGCCTCTTCTGTGTGTGGAGAGATTCGCCGTCGCGACGGGTCAGCAGGAATTGCTTTACCAGATAGATAGGGAAGTGGATGAGATTATGAAGGTCTTTGACGGTGACCAGAAGACGGCCGTTGGTGAGGCGGTGGACGTTCGGAGGTCACAGATCGACGACGATCTGGATGATCGTTGGCTCACGCTGATAGAACGAGACAGCCCGGAGGGACTGCTTGCTCAAATGCTGAGTGAGCGCGGCTTACTTCGATAGAGACACCGCCGTCGTCGCGCCGGCCTCGGCGAACCGCTTCCAATCGCCCAAGGGTCCTTCCGCCGCATCTTACGTCCCCAGAGGTGAGCAGTCGAAACGGGGTGCACTCCACGAGCTTCTCAGCCTGGCAGTCCGTCCCTTGCTAGGCTCGTCGGATGACGAGCCTGGAACTTGTGCCATATGTGATCTTTAGCCCCTACCCGTGGGATATTGGCCTTGACAGGCGCCGGGGGGCCTGAGGTAACTTCACACTGGGTCGAACAGGCAGTAGACGGGCGCGAACTGAGCCTTCACTTGGCACGCAGGAGGCGGGGGAACGTAGGGCCGTTGGGCGTCGATCTGCTCCCGCAGCCCATACGAGACAAGTATGAGGTCGCCGAGCGTCATCACGCGTGCGCGATCCTGAGCACTGATTTCCCCGCCGAGTGGAAGGATCTGACCGACGCGCTGGCTCAATTGACGCTGCCGAAGTCGCACATCCTCACCGCCGGTGGCGCGAAGTCGCCGATTAGCAAAGGCATTAACGGGTTCTTTTTCAAGCGCGGATGGAAGGAGCGACAGTTCCAAATTCAGGTCAGCGTCGATGGGACCGTCACCCTATCGCCGACGCACCATGTGGACTACTTCAAGAACCGCGTTGCCATCGAGACCGAATGGAACAACAAGGACCCGTTCTACGACCGAGACCTCACGACGTTCCGGCTCCTGTTTGAGTTGAACGTGCTCAGTGTGGGTGTCATCCTCACGCGGGCCGATGACCTTCAGGCCATCTTCGACAAGTTGGACAAGGGCAAGTCCTACGGTGCCTCTACCACCCACATGTCGCGGCTCGTGCCGCGACTTCAAAACAGAGCGTCGGGCGGGTGCCCCGTCTTGGCGTTCGGGATGAGTGCGAAACTCTATGACGCCTCTTCATAGCGAGAGCGGCAGCGGCCACCTCAACGGGAATGGCAACGGCAACGGACACAGGCTGAAGTTTCGCTGCGTCTACGCCGACCCACCTTGGAGGTTCCTGAACCGAACAGGCAAGATGGCGCCAGAGCATCGCCGCCTGCACCGCTATCGAACGATGACGGTGGATGAAATTTGCGCGCTGCGCGTTCGAGAGGTGGCTGCGGACCCGTCCCACCTTTACCTCTGGGTTCCGAACGCGCTGCTCGCGGATGGCTTGGCAGTCATGAAGGCGTGGGGTTTCACGTACAAGTGCAATCTTGTCTGGTACAAGATCAGAAAAGACGGTGGACCCGACGGTCGCGGAGTGGGGTTCTATTTCCGCAACGTAACCGAACTGCTTCTCTTCGGTGTGCGTGGTCACATGCGGACATTGAAACCGGGGCGTCGGATGGTCAACATCGTATCCACTCGGAAGCGAGAACACTCGCGCAAACCCGACGAGTTCTACCGGGTCATCGAGAAATGCAGCCCCGGTCCTCGGCTCGAACTCTTCGCGCGCCACCACCGAGACGGCTGGGAGCAGTGGGGAGACGAGATTCATCTGGGGCGGTACTCTCCTCGCAAGCTGCTTTTGGAAAGAGCGGGCGAAACAGTTCGCATAGACTCGCGCGTCACCTCATTGATATTGAGTTGAGGCGTCACCCCGGCCTCTGGTCCTAAGCGTTGCGTCCTCTTAGCTTCACTAAGAACCTCGGTGGCTTTCCGAAGGCATACGATGCTATCCGACGCGGCTACCGCCTCGGTATAACGACCGAGCAATTCCGCGAACGATCGGGGCTTGGCTCAGGACTGTCGCTCTTGGTGGTGGAGTTTTTTCTCTTCACGCAAGTCCGGGACGGAGAGGAATACGTCGTTGAGGACACTCTTATTCGGGAAACCTTCACGCGCCGTGAGTTCGACGCAACGCTAGCGCGACTCTATTTCTTCGCTCTGAATCTCGCAATGCCCGGTGAGCGGCTCAGCGCTGAACAACGTGAGGCTGGTCGCCTTCAAAAGCATGTCCTCACCCGACATGTCTACGCTCGCCGTGGATGGGTCGGGGAGCGGCTCGACAAAGATGACAGTCTCGAGCCGTTCGTCCGCGACATAGAGACTTTCGACTCCGTGCGGAAGTGGGTCAACAACTACTCGTACATGATGAAGCAGTGCGACTTCGTGATGAGGCCGGACGGTACAGTGGAGACATTTCCGGACACCTGGGGGCCGCTCGCGCTTCGCCTGTTCTTCGATCGCTACACAACTCTGCATCCGACGGATGATGTTACGGAACTAGTCCGCGCGGCACATGCCGCGGACCTGCACAAGCTAATCGGCGTGCCTCGCTCCTGGTTGGATGATCGAGTTGACGGGGCCGCCGATATGTTCCTCCAGGAGGAGTTCTACGTATTCGATACACCGCCAGAGAGCGAAGAAGAACGCGAAGCAGCTCGTGAGGAAGGGCAATTGCCCCCGCCTGCTGCCGGAACCGAGGCTGAGCGGCGCCTCGCCAAGATCAGACAACTGATTAGAAGGGGCGACAACCGGAGGTTCATCCAGAACCTCTACGGCGGAACGTGCCAACTATCGGGAGTGATTGTTCGGCTGCCTCAGAACAAGTTCTCTGTTGACTGTGCCCACATCCGGCCGCTCGGCCTGCCTCACAACGGTCCTGACGACGTGCGAAACATGTTATCGCTGTCTCCCACGATGCACCGCTTGCTCGATCGCGGCTGCGTTCGTATCCACCCGACGACTCTCGCCGTTACTCTGCTTCACGGCAATGACATGCCTCATCGCGGAACGCTCCTCGTTCGGCCGGGACACAACATTTCAGCGGATCATCTGCGCTACTACCGCGAACGGCTCGCCGGGCGGTAAGGGTTGCATAAGCCCTTTGGTCCCGAATGTGACGGGAACGTGTTTAACAGTCGGGCCTCTTCGTATGTTTCAGTCGCGTGCGCTTCTTTAGAGAAGCGTGCTTGCGAACTACTGAATCCTTCGGCGAAAACGTGGCGCGACCATGACACGGGTTCGGGTCGTGACCTCGAAGGCAAAGACCCTGGTGCGTGCCCTGTTTGAATGAGCGATTTTCGTGCGTGTTTCAGTCGCGTCGAATTTTCTTGAGGCCAGCGAGACGGAGCCTGTTGAAAAGCTTGGCGAAAACGCGACCATGATCAAACACGGGTTCGAATCCCGTTGGGGCCACCACCGTCCGGCTGTGCGCCAGTCTTCAGCGCTTCGAGCACGTCGCCCCGCAGGAACGACGCGAAGGTGACGTGCCCCCTGAGCCGGTAGCAGCGCCGTCCGCCCACCTTGATCGGCTCAGCGACGATCTGGCCCGCGAGCACCTTGCGCAGCATCATCCGCGTCTGGGGCGTGAGATGATCGCGCAGCACGCCCGTCACGTCGCCGACGAGTCCGAGCACGTCGCGCTTGATCAGTCGCGTTCGTCGTCGATCGGTTCTCATGTTCGAGCGTAGACGAACGTCGAGGCGGATCAAGATCGAAATCGGCCTGTAGCCGAGCGAGTTAGAGCGCGCTGGCGGAGCGATTTCGCGACGCGGCGAGACGAGCGCTGACTTCACGCGCGAGTTGCTCAGGGAAGCAGGGCTTCATGAGAAACGACGCCGCACCGACGGCGAGCGCGGCGGGCTTCAGAAATTCCTTGAGATCGTGGCCCGTGAGGGCGACGATCGGGATGGACGCCGTGTCGGCGCGGCGCTGAAGTTCGCGGATCGCGGCCCACCCGTCGAGGCGCGGCATCTGCAAGTCCATGACGATCAGATCGGGATGCAGCAGGCGCGCTGTGATGACCGCCTCGTATCCGTCTTGCGCCGTCTCGACGTTGTAGCCGAGCATAATCAGGTAGACGGCGTACATCTCACGCGTGTCGGTGTTGTCGTCAGCGACGAGGATGAGCGGCCGTGCGCCGGTGGGAGCCCGGTCGGGCATAAGTGAAGGATCGTAGACCTACGTAGAGGTCGCTGTCGAGACGGAAAATGTTTTCCCAGTTTTGCCCCGACCTAAAGGAAGAGGGCCGCGCGATGGTCTGCGCGGCCCCGCGTCCTGTGAAATCAGCCGGGGTACTGCGCGCGGCACTCCTTCCAGTGCGCGAGGTCAGAATTCCCGTGATAACTCTCGCGAAACGTCGCGATCGCGTCGAGTCCCGGTGACGGCGAGCGCCGTCCGTAGTACGACGCCCTGAACGCCTCAGCGGCGGTCCTGCGACGACGGACGAGCCGGTGCTTCGAGAGCGTCAGCCGATTGCTGGCCTCACAGTTTTTGCATTGCCACCGGAGACGGTTGGAGACCTTCGCCTCCTCTTCGTCGCCGCGCATCTCGGACAATTTCTGAAAGGCGTAGCCCTTGGGCGGGCTCACGGTCGCCGCCTCGCCACACTCAGCGCACGAGGCCCGCAGCCGGAGGAGTTTCTTTCTGAAATCGTCGGCCATATCGCCACGCGCCTCGTCTTCGTCCTCCTGCTCGGCGTCGTCTTCCTGCTCGGAGTCGTCTTGCTGACTGGCACCGCGCCTGGAGTCGGCCATCCCAGCGCGCGCGTATTCCGACTCGCCATCTTCCGACTCACCATCCTCCATTTCGTCTTCGCCCTCGTCGGCTCTGGCCTGCCGCAAGGCGGCGGCAAGGCGCGCTTGCTTGTCGCGTGTCATTTCGATTTCCGCTTCCGGGCTCTCGTCCGAGATGTCTTCGTCGGGCCACGTGTCGCCCTTGGCAGGATCGTCGCCGTCGAAATAATCGTCGCGCGGATCGCGGCGCATGC
>Ga0137403_10002759_pt1 | contig 21355 bp, 17 predicted proteins | sample CZOMad2_1_16fung_FD_122057 | JGI IMG/M metagenome (GOLD analysis project Ga0137403, IMG submission 122057) | Vadose zone soil fungal communities from Angelo Coast Range Reserve, California, USA - CZOMad2_1_16fungal (Hybrid Assembly) | ecosystem: Environmental > Terrestrial > Soil > Vadose zone...
AGTGATTTTGGAACGGTGTAAATGGCCTTATCGCTGGGCAAATGCAAGCTCGCCCCTGCCGCCAGGTAGGGCCAAAGCTCCCAAACCGCGGCGTCGAAACCAACTGCCGCCATGAACGGCGCCCGATCCCTGGCGCTGACGCCAAAAACACGCTGGTGCCAGAACACCAAGTTCAAGAGGCTGCCGTGCGATATTTCGACCGCTTTTGGGCGCCCGGTTGAACCCGACGTGTAGATCAGATAAGCCAGATTGCTCGGCTTAATGGGTACAGCCGGGGTGCTTGTCGAGCCTCCAGCGAAACCTTGCGCTACACCGTCGAGACTTACGGTCTTCCACGGGCCGTTAGCGAGACAAGGCTGCTGACGCGAATCTGTGACCAGGAAAAGCGCGCCTGCATCTTCCAGCATCAGAGTAAGCCGTTCCACCGGATAGGTCGGATCAAGCGGAAGATATGCACCGCCAGCCTTGAGAATTCCAAGTGCTGCGATCACAAAATTGAGGGAGTGGCCGAGACAGAGGCCCACCGTAGCTTCGGATTCCAGACCCAAAGATAGCAGATGATGTGCCAGTTGGTTGGCGCTTGCTTCCAGTTCGCCGTAGGTTAGCACCGCCGATCCGTGCGCAACGGCAAGGGCTTGGGTATTGGCAGCAGCTTGTGCGCTGACCAATTCCCCTACACATCTCTGGAATCGTTGATCCTTAGGTGGTGTGTCACAGACAAGAGCGTTGCGGAAGGCTTTCATCGGCTTCCTCCTTATTTAGGTCAAGGATTATGATCTCCCGACCTGATGCCTCAAGCGAGCTGACAACGGGAAATAACCTCAGATAAACACGCGACTCCTCCAAAATGAGTTTGTCTGCCAACCCCACGTCGACACTACTGCCGCAGCGCAAACGTGAATAAGCAATTCCCTGCGTTGACTGCCACGTACTGCCTACCTTTCACCGAATATGTCAACGGACCAGACTGGACCGCCGCGCCGAGGGCGACCTTCCAAAGGAGCTCGCCATTGCGGGCATCGAGCGCAAAGAAATATCCCTCGCGTCCCCCGCTGAACAGCAGATCGGAAGCAGTCGTCAGGATGCCTGCCTCCGTGACATCGGCCATCTTGAATTCCCATTTCCTTTCACCGGTCTGCGGGTCAAGCGCCAGGACCGCGCCATAGCCCTCTTCCTCCTTCCGGAAATTCGGAGCAGGAGACCAATTAAATGGAACGAAAGACCTGGCTGTTCCACCGGAATAATCTCGACCCTCATGATAAGGGCCGGGAAGTTTGACAAACATAGACGAGGAGTTAACCCATGCGGGGATGTAGAAAAAACCCGTGCGCGGGCTGTAAGAGGGGGAATACCAGCTAGTCCCGCCGGGATTGCCAGGATACACAAGGGTCCCATCCAGGCTGGGAGTCTGGCCCGCTACTCGCACGGGTTTGCCCCTTTCATCGAATCCACTGGCCCAGGTGACCTTGACGAACGGTTTTCCCAGGAGGAATTGTCCTGTCGTGCGATCAAGCACGTAAAAAAAACCGTTCCGGTTGGCCCACAGCATGACCTTGAGCGGCTTGCCCTGCCACTCGATGTCGGCTAGAACTGGAACTTGAACGGAGTCAAAGTCGAAATCGTCGTGGGGTGTGAACTGGTAGTACCACTTCAGCTTGCCAGTGTCCGCGTCCAGCGCTATCACGGAATCGCTGTAGAGATTATCTCCGGGCCGTGCGTCAGAGTTCCAGTCCGGACTGGGGTTCCCTGTCCCCCAGTAAGTTAAATTGAGAGCTGGGTCATAGGAACCCGTCACCCACACTGGGGCACCTCCGGTTTGCCAGGAGTCGCCCCCCCAAGTTTCGTGGCCGGGCTCTCCCGGTCCCGGAACTGTGTTGAAGCGCCAAACCTGCCGTCCCGTTCGGGAATCGTAAGCGCCGATAAAGCCTCGAATGCCAAATTCGCCACCGGCGACGCCTACAAGCACCTTGTCCTTAATTATCAGGGGAGCGTGCGTGATGACATATGCAGACCTTGCCTTGGCTACCGTGGTTTGCCATATGGGGTGGCCATCTTTGGCGTCGATCGCGATCAGCTGCGAGTCGAGGGTACCCATGAAGAGCGTATCACCTAGTATGGCCAGGCCGCGGTTGACTCGGCCGCAGCAAGGGCGCGCATGTTCCGGATGATATGAGTAAGTCCAAAAAATCCGACCCGTGGCGGCATCAAGAGCAATCACGTCGTTCGGTGGCTGGACCGCGTACAGTACTCCATCCACTACCAGGGACGTGGCCTCGAACTTTTCCAACGACCGAGCCTGGTAGATCCACTGCAGCTCAAGGTTCTTGACGTTTGCGGCGGTGATCTGGCTAAGCAGGCTATGGCGCTGGCTGAAGGTAGTTGCGGAATAGGTAAGCCAGTTTTCCGGCTCCTTGTTGGCTCCAAGAATGTGTTCAAACGAAATCTGTCTCGACCAGATTGGGCTCGAGAGACAACCAAACAAGGTGACCGCAACTATTAACCGCACTCGTGGGCTCATTGACCGTCGATTCCTTTCAGGGAGGCAAGGTAACTAACAACATCCGCAAGCTCCTGGTTGTTGAGCTTGTCCTGGTAGGAAGGCATTAGAGATTTGTCAATGAAGCCGTACTCTTTCAGATTTGCCTTCTCGAAGGACTGTAGCCGCTCTTTCGAATCGATAAGTTGCACTGTGAAAGTGTCTTGGTTCAGAAGCCTCCCGATAATCGTGACTCCGTCCTGGGTTACTATGCGGATAAATCGATTCGAAGGAAGAACTTCCGCGTCAGGGTCGAGGAGAGAACGTTGCAGATCAACTGTTCTCCGAACCGACCCGATCTCAGTGAGGTTCGGCCCCACGCGGGAGCCTTTATCCCGAACTCGGTGGCAGTTGAGACATTTACCCTTGCCTTCGAAAATGACCCGGCCTTGAATTGCCTCACCGGAAGCGAACGTGGCACTGGATGTGGATTTCATATAACGCAAGTAAGCAACAATCGCCCTCATTTCGATGTTCGAAAATGACTTCGAAAACGCGGGCATCGAAGTTCCTGGGACTCCCCTATTGAGAATCTGAATGAGATCGTCGTCGGACGACGCTGTCTTGAATTTGCCGTGACCCAAATCCACTCCGTAGACAGAATCACCGTCTGGACCATGACAAACCGCGCAATTGGCCAGGAAAAGTTGCCGGCCATCCTCCGTCTCACTGAGAACGGAACTTTGCTGTTGGGCTAGCAACGTGCGAAATGCCAACGCCGTGGCGAGGAGCAAGAGGCAAGCTCTGACAACCCGCATAGGGTTCCCCTCCTTTCGCGTTCGATTACGTTTACAGCTCACCCGACCATATGCTCCGCAAGACTGGCTGTTGGCCCGATAGAAACCTTCGCCGCCTTCCTCAGGTCGAACATTACGATCCGCTCATTTTCACGAACGCAAGGAAACTGCGCACGCAGGTAGTCGCGCAACCCTACATAGTGTTCAAGCCACCAGAACGTCGACGAAACGAAACCGATAAAACTGGCCCCGGTTTCTCGCAGCCGTTCGAGTTCTCGAATTGCTGCGGCGTCATCTGAGGGTTTCCCCCAGTACCCTCCGTCCTTTTCGACGAACGGTATGCAGCGACGTGGGGCGACCAGGGAGCACGTCTCAGAGCTCACTTCGCCCGCTAGGATAAAAGCCGCTTCCGTCGGAACGATCTCTGTGATCTCTTGGGTCGCCGCATAGAGACGATGCCAACCAGGGTCCGCCCTGCAAGGCAGAGAGATGCCACTCATAGATTCTCCTGCCACACGGAAGACCTCAGCATAACGACCCGCCCGCGCCATGACGCCCCTATATCTGTTCATGGCACGAAACGCCAGATCATAGCGGAACTGTCGTATCTGCGAACGATACGCCCACATGGCCTTCAGCTTGCGTCGCATGACCGGGCTAATGTCCTCCGCTCGATCAAATTCGGCGAGAGGAGTCAGCACCTCATAACTCAGCAGAGTTGGTTCTGTGATTCCGGCAGCGCGAACCGCCGCCTGAACTATCGACACAGTTGCGCGGTGATCCGGATGAAAGTCGCGCTCGTGCGTCAGGTAGAGGACCTCCGGTTTTTCCCGTTGGAGGATAGGTTTGAGGGCGCACGCAGCATCAATCGTATTCTCCTGAAGATATTGGTCGGGTCGCCTCAAGAACTCTATGGAGGCAACTCCCAGGATTTCTGTGGCTCTTTCCGCTTCTCGCTCTCTTACGCGCCAAGCTTCTTCTTTTGATAGTTCAGGTAAACCACATTCCCCGGACGTGAGAAACACCGTCGCCACCCGGTGGCCCTGATCAGCGTGCAGGCAGATCGCCCCACCGCAACCGATCGACTCATCATCAGGATGCGGGGCGATCACCAGAACATTCATACGGGCGCTCCCTTCTTCCTCAGGTCGAACATTAGTATGGAATCGTTTTCAAGAACGCAGGGAAACTGTGTACGCAGGAATTGGCGCAGCCCGACATAGTACTCAAACCACCAAAAAGTCGACCAAGCGAATGCGATGAATTGCGCGCCCGCTTCTTGTAGCCGTTCCAGTTCCTCAATCGCACTCACATCGTCTCGAGGACTACCCCAGTATTGGCCGTCGCGCTCCAGGAACGGTATACGCTTACGCCCGGACAGCAAGGGATCTGTCTTCCACCCATCGTCATCAACGAGGATGAACGATCCGCCGAGCGGTACCATCGACACGATGTCCCGCGATGCCCGCTGGACTCGATGTGCCCAGGAGTTGGCCTTCCACAGATCTTGATTTACACAGATCCCGAGACTGTCGCAGTGTTCGGCGGCAGCCTTCGATGTGTAATCGAAAAGCGCCAAATCGAACCTGAGCCTCTCTTCAAATTTCAACGATTGGTAGCCGTTGCCTCCATGCATCCGGTAGCACGCCTGTGGTTCCTCGACCTGCTTCATGCGCCCTTGGAGCGCCGCCAAAGTAGCTAGATACAAATCTGGGCCCGGCCTCGCTATCCAAAGTGTTTCACTCTCAGACGAACCGCGGTCCGCGCTGCGCCGCACGTCAGGCAGAGGAAAAACGCTTTGCAGAAACTTACGGGGATATGCGTTGCCTGATGGCAGGTAACCTGCCATCCCCTCGGGACCCTCGCGCAGAACCAGATCACGCATGTCCCCATCGGGAAGAGATTTCCACCAAACCTTGCCGGTTTCCCGCGAGGAGTCGTCCCATTCCACCCATGGCCAATGCACTTTGACAACATCTGGCTGAGAAAAGGCCTCTATAGCCGTTCTCACCGCTGTTGGGAACAGGACATCATCCGAATCGAGGAACAAGATCACATCCCCGCGGCTCAACGAGAAGCCCGCATTCAACGCCGAGTTTTGGCCGCCGTTTTCCTTCAGTACAGGAATGATTCGATCGCCGTAACTCGCAATGATTTCGCGCGAGCCGTCTGTGGAACCGTCGTCTACTACAATGACCTCTGTATTGCGGTAGGTCTGGTCGAGAGCGCTGTCAATGGCTTCGCGCAGGAAACGCGCGTAGTTATAGTTATTGACGATGACGCTGGCCAAGTCGTTGCTCATGCCCGCCTCGCATGACGGAATGAGAGTTGTCTGTCGTCGCCCTCGCTGATAACGGATTCATACGCCTTAAGGTATCCGGTCACCATGTTCACGTGGCCGAACCGCTGTCGGGCATGGTCCCGAACAATTCCTCGGTCAAGGGACAAAGCTCGTGGAACCATGGAAATCAGCGCCTGCTTGGAGCCAGCGTAAAAACCCGTTTTTCCGAAGTCGATTACTTCTCTGACAGAGCCTCTCTGGAAGGCGATTACCGGCGTGCCGCAAGCCATGGCTTCGATCATCACAACTCCGAAAGGCTCATCCCATTGGATGGGGAACAAAAGAGCACCAGCATCTTTCAATAAGGCCACCTTTTGCCGATGATCCGCCTGCCCCACGTAGATGACATTCTCGCCGTCGATCAGCGGTTCGATTTTCTCCTTGAAGTAGGTCCGCTCCTCCTGATCCAGCGGCTGGCCCGCTATAACGATAGGGAGGCCAGCTTCCTGCGCGATTTCAATGGCGTCCAGTGGTGACTTCTCCATGCTTATGCGTCCCAAGAAGGCCAGATATTTGCCGGGCGACGCAGAGAACTCATAGGATTCAAAATTGCAACCGTTATAGATCACGCGAATCTCGCGTCGTCGGTTTTCTGGAATTTCAGCAATCTGCCGTCGGCTGACAGCCGTGACTGCAGCGTTTGCATAACGGTTCAATAGCCAAATGGCATCGCGGGTGATCGGATTATGAAATGTGTGAAGAACTGGCACTCGAGAAAAGGTTCCAAGCGGAACCGCGTAGCACCCCACGTGAAAGTGGATTACGTCGAACGAGTCGCTTTGTTGGAGTGCTTCGGCGATATTACATGTCTCGTAATACTCATATTCCCAGGCCAAGCCCCATTTCATCGCTTCGATCATGTTCCGTTTACAAATGGCCTTGATTCTCGCGCTCGTGGGCGAATCGCTTGAGGTAAACACAGTGACTTCATGGCCCTGCTTCACGAGTTCCTCAGCAAGCAGGTAGACGATGCCTTCTACACCTCCGCTTGTACCAGGGGCTACTCTGGCCCAAAGGGGTGGAACCAGAGCTATTCTCAACCGGCGGGATGTGTTCTGCAGGTTCATTGTGTGGTAGATCCGGTCTCCGCAGATATAAAAAGGCCCGGAAGGGCGGTGAAACCACAGAGTTCGATTCCCATTTCGATTAGCGCCGAGCGGACCCTGGTGTCGCATAAGGTTTTCACCTCTATTGCGCGTTGACCCATATACGTCGTATTCGGAACTTCCCCTTCCCCTGGGTGACACCCTAGCTCCGTGACACCCGGTGGCAGTTGCGACAAGATTTCGATTAACGCATCTGAGGTGATCCCCTCTACATAGGGCGAACCCTCGGCGGTTTGCCCGTAAAAACGCCCACAATAACGTATCTCCTGCGTGCAATCTCGCACTGGGGCCCTCGACTCCAGTGCAGCTTCGAGCACCACAGTGCGTGCCGGCTCGCGAAGATGTGCGTGCTGATGAGAATCGATGTGGTCGGGATCTCTGCCCGTCAGAGTTCGGAAAACGGCAAGCTGGCGAAATACCTCATTACGTAACGCCGTCGCTTCATCCAGTGGCACCACATTGTAGACAGGTGTCCAGTGCTCGTCCTTATAGACCCATTCTCCGACGTCAAGGTGCAATCCCAGGCTAAGACCAGGGCGATTTCTAGCGTACTCCGCGGCTTCGACGGCTGCCGGCCACCGTACCATCAAGCTGGCGCTAGTCACGATGCCGTGATCATGCGCACGGATGACGCCGCGATTCACTGCGGAGCTGTGGCCGAGATCATCGGCATTTACGATCAGGTATCTCTTAGCGGACATGTCTCACGGTCCCAAATCGTTCAGTAGTCTTGACAACACGGTCTCGGCCTTGAAATATTCTTCGGCAATATCTCTGGCGGCGCGGCAGTGTCTCTCGTAATCGCACTCGATCGCCTCGAAAGCAGTCAAGATCTCGTCCATCGTGTTGAAGGCGAACAGTCCCTCACCTGTAGGGAGCATCGTGCCGAAGCCGGTGTCCTGAGTGATGACTGGTCGCCCAGCCGCGAGATAGCAGGCGCTGCGATCACTGAACCATCCAGTTTTCAGGCGCACGTTCGCGTCCTTAGCCACAGTAAATTCGCCGCGCGACGCCTGCAGGTAGTCCCTGTAGGAGCACACAGTGAGAGGATGAGAGTCCATCAGACGCCAGCCATTTGACTTCAGCACATTGCTGTCCTCGGGGGACAATTGGATCAATCCGGTAGCAAGCTCCACCGGCTGTGTCGTGCGTTTCGGCAGATCGATGAACTTCAAGTACTCGCGATGCTTGCTCCAGTAATAGGTGACCCCCTCGAATACGGAGTCGCGACCGTCTTGTCTCCAGTTTCCCACCGTCGTGAAATCCGTTTTGGTAGGTTGACCGGTCTGCCACAGATCAAGCACGACGGGCTGGCAGGTCTTCGCCCTGAGATTGGGTAAGGGAGGCAGGGAACAATCGGGCCCGCCGATGTTCAGCCCAAACGTCACAACATCGTCATGCTCCTCGACCAGCGTGCAGACAGCTTCGTCTCCCTGGGCGAACAGCACCTCGTGGATGACGGGATCGGTGCACACATACACGAGCCGTCCCACTTCTAAACCTTCTTCTGCCAGGCGGGTGGACCCTGTGATGCTGAAAACAACGTCAGCTTCTGCCAGCAATTCTTCCGCTGACTCTCGGTCCAAGCCAAACCATGCTTTGTCCCCATAGCTTCTCCGATAAGCCCAACGGTCGCTTAATCCGAACATTTCGGCAACCTGCGCCAGATACGACACGGCATATCCCGAAGTGTTGACTCTCGACTTTCGAATCGGATCGTATGGCCACGAAGACGAGGTTTCGAAGTAATACGAATCGTGGCCGAGCCGCCGAAAGCCAACTGCGTATTGCATTGCTTGCCACGCAATTCCGGGGTAGGGCTCGCATGCCATATTCCCGAGAACGACGATGCGAAGCGGCGTCACTTAAGCACGCCCGTCTGCACGAGACGCCCGTGCTCCAGTTCCAACATCACATCGCAGTTTTCGAGCGTGCTCATGCGGTGTGCGATCATGAATGTGGTGCGACCTCGCATGAGACGTTCTGTCGCTTTCAGGATGGCTGCCTCGGTTTTCATGTCAACCGAACTAGTTGGTTCATCAAGGAGAAGAATGGGCGCATCTTTCAGGAACGCTCTGGCCAGCGAGATGCGTTGGCGTTCTCCCCCAGAAAGGCGCGTCCCGCGTTCGCCGACTACCGTTTGGTACCCATGTGGTAATGCCAAAATGAAATCGTGCGCGTCGGCCATCTTCGCCGCCTGAACGACCTCCTCCTCCGTAGCTCCGGGCTGGGCGTAAGCTATGTTCTCGGTGATGCTCGTCGAAAAGAGAACGGGCTCCTGGAGAACGATCGCGAACTGGCCGCGCAGATCCGCCAACCGGTAATCGCGCAGGTCCACACCGTCCAGCAGGATCTGCCCGCTCGTAGGATCGTAAAAGCGAGTTAACAGAGTGAGTAGAGTTGTCTTGCCGGCTCCTGTCCGGCCAAAGATGCCAACACGCGCCCCACAGGGCACCTCGAAACAGATGTCTTGGAGTACCTGATGATCCTCCTCGTAAGCGAAACATGCGTGTTGGAATGCCACGGCCCCTGAGGCTCGGACCAGCGGGCGGGCATTTGAGCGCTCGGGAACATCCGGCAGCTGATCCAGAATCGAAAAGGCCCGTTCAAGGCCAACCCAGTGCGTTTGCAATGAGGTGGCTTTGCGGCCGATGGTTTTTAACGGTGAGTAGAGTTGGCCGAGGTAGCTTAATACGAGCAGCAAGCTTCCCAAAGTCAATGTGCCAGCCCGAACGTGATGGACACCAATCCAAAGGACGCACGCGGTCCCCAGAGCTGTGGTCAGTCCCACGAGCAAACTGTAATATCCGCCGAGCAACTCCAGCCGAATCCGAGCCCACATGCCTGCCTGCGATTTGTGGACGTAACGGTCCTCCTCATGCTTCTCCTTGCCGAACGCTTTAACGACGCGAAGGGCCGACAGAACTTCGTGCAAGACCGCCATCGCACCACTTTCCAGCTGCTTCACCTCTTTTGAACGCTTGCGAAAGCGTGGCCGGTACGCCATGGACAGCATGTAAAGCACAGGCGAAATGATCATCGCCACCAGGGCCAACGGCGGATCAATACGAAACGTCACGTAGAACATAACCAGCAGAGTAACGGCCGAAGTGACAAACGGACCTAACCCATCGATGGCGAGATACTGCATGGACGCCGTATCGTACTGTATGCGGTACACGGAGTCCGTCGTGCCTTTGACATCGTGATAAGCCAGCGAAAGGCGTTGTAAGTGAGAGAAAAGGCGAGCTCGAAAATCCAGAAGCAATTTTTCTGCGGTCCACGTACGGAGAAATGAATTCGCAAGCGCGAAGAGATTTTCGAGAGCTGCAACCCCTAAGAGCAGAAGGATCGCGATGGCCAGGATGGCGGCGGGCGATCGAACTGCGGATGCGGGCAGGACACGGTTAAGAAACCGTGGCAGAGGGTGCGTGCCGATAGCACTGTCTATTGCAATCTTCAGAGGCAGTGGCGTGAGCAGGCCCAGCGGAGTTGCCAGGAGGCCCAAAAGGAAAATGCCAACGACATGAACCCGGTAGGGTCTCGCCTGCTGCAGAAGCCTTCGAAAAAGCGCCAGGTCCGGATGCTGCATCTTACTCATTCCCATTCTGGTGTTCGTGCTGGACGAGCGCGAACTTGAATGTTGGATTCGCGTTGGTCCTCATAGCCAGTTTCGATAACCACGGTTTAAATTGCCGATCTAGTACGGCCTGAAGCCCTCGCAACCCTTGCTTCCTGGAACAAAACCTAAAAACCGCCGCAGCGATCGACGAATTTGCGTTCATCTCTGATCGTCCACCTAGAACTGAAAACGTATCAGCATTTGCAGGCGTCGAGGCGGCCCCGCGCTGATAGAACGTCCAAAAAAAGGCGAGCTTAAATTGCCCACGGGCCTGCCGAAGTTGACGTCATTGAGAACGTTGAACGCATCCACTGCTACGGTCGCGCTCGCGCCCGTATTCTCCTCTTTCTTACGTTTCCCAGTTTTGGCTTCGACCAACCTAAATGTCTTAGCAAGTCGAAGGTTGAGCGTCGTGGACCCTGGTCCTTCCAGGCTGTTTCGCGGGACGCCTGCCGGCCGAGCATTTGCAAACGTGGTCCCGTAATCGTCCGTTCCAGTTGTCATCGTGTAGGGTTGCCCAGAGCGGACCGACAACGACGCGCCGAGGCTGACACTCTTAGGAGCGGTGAAGGCGCCGTAGAAATAAAAAAAGTGCAGAGCGTCGAAGCTAGACCGAGACCACTCACCGCTCAAATCGTACTGATTCGCGGGAAACGCGGCGATTCCGGCAGTATCATCATAGGATCGGCTCAGCGTGTACTGCGCCATTCCGTTGAAAAAACGGCTGATTTTCGTACGCACGGACAGCTTCAAGGCGTTGCTCGTCAAGTTCCCCGCCGATTCGATCTCCCGGAGAGTACCGGTCTCAGGATCGGGGCGCTGGATATAGAGTGGAGGAAGCGGAGCATTGAGGTCGCGCGACCGAAACAAATCGAATCCACGCATCCCGACGTAGGTGGCCGTGAAGGTCGTCGATTTTTGTAGCTGCGTTTCCACACCGAAGCTGTACTGCAGGTTGTAAGGCAACCGAAGATCTGGTGCAAAGCGGACAATGCTGTTTGGAAGGGTCTGAGGCGCACCACCGGCCGTGAATGGATCTGGATAACTCGGATTCGGGAGTACGATCTGGCGCAAGGTTTGACCATTGAAGCGAAGCATATCCGCGATCGCCGCCTGGCCGGTAGTCTCGTAGAAGATCCCTGCGCCACCGCGAAATACGACCTTTCTAGTTTTCCCCGGAGCAAAAGCGAATGAGAGGCGCGGAGCAAAGTTCTTGGGATTGGAAATGTAATTCTGCCAATCATATCGGAGGCCGAACGCTATCGAAAGTCCCGGGCGAACGCGCATTTCATCCTGCACAAAAACACCCACCTCCCTCTGCCAGTAGACCAGCTGACTGGTTCCTTGCTGTAGTACGAAGGAGAAGGGTCTGCTCTGCAGGTAGTCTTGGAGAGAAGAGAACTGGAAAGTGCCATCGAAATTCGACCGGTCATTGAGGCTGTAGCGGCCGAATTCCGGGAGATTGATCCCGGCCTTGATCAAGTGTTTGCCGTGGGACCAGGACACCGTATCGTTAAGCTGCAGATAGTTGTGTAACTCATTGTAGTTAGTCTGGCCACTGCCACCCACGAATGCGTCGAGCACCACAATACGGGGCTGTCCCTGGAGCACACTTCGCGTGATACTGTCCGACGTGGTCGCCCGAACAGAGAATTCGTTGAGCAGGTTCGGAGTGATCGCGGCTCTGTCATTGAGATAGAGGTAGTGTCTGCGGGTGGATTCATCTGACGCGGCTTCTGGGAGATTCACTCCTCCGACGCCATTGCCCTTGTCCGACCAGTTGAAGTAGCTGTAGCGGATCGCCAGGGTGTTGCCCTTGCCCAGCTCTCGATTTATCCCCACCAAAAAGTAGGTACTGCGCTGTGGATTGGAAAAATTCTGGCTAAACGTCCCAGTGGGCAACTGGGCGTATACGATCGCTTGCTGGTCATCCTGCTTCTGGCTGGCGCTGACCTGGAATGTGGTCTTCTTGCGATTTCCCAGAGGCCCGCTGAAATAGCCATCGAAAAGCGATAGATGCTCAGGTGGCCGGTTGCCTGCGAAGGCATTTCGCGCGTCGAGCCTGTAGTCGCGGAAAGATGTCTCTAGTGAGCCGTGGAAATCGGAAGATCCGTTTTTGGTGATGATCTCGATCCGGTTCTTTCCGGGGGCTGCATACTCCGCGGAATAAGGATTCTGATTGATCCTTACCTCCTGAATGGCTGACGCCGGGACTCCGACGTCAGAAACCGTCATCCCGTCGACGGTTACGACCGCGCCCCCCGACCCCGGCCCCAGCATCTCGGTGACGGCCTTTACGATGTCGTTGTCTAGGATCGGTAGTGAATCTAGTGCTTGCCTATCCAGCCTAATGATGTCTGCATTCTCGGTAGCGTCACGACTCAGTTGGTCCTGGGGATTCGTCACGGTGACTTCCTCGTGCAGCTCGCGGAGCGGTAAGACGATGCGCAGCGGGGCAGAAGAGCGCGGCCCGACTTTCACTCGGCTTTTCAATATCTTGAAACCTTCCTGCTGCACTTCAACCTCATAACTACCCGGCGACACGCCCGAGAACTGGAAGTGACCTGACAGATCGGTCGTCGTGGACGGTTCGTTCTCGACGCTTCCTCCGTGCAGAGTTACTTTCGCCCCTGCGATAGCCGCATTGCTAGGATCAAGCACTACGCCGGAAACGCCAAAGACTGGAGCCGGAGTCATGGGCTCTTGTTCAAGGCGGCCCGGGGAGTTCCGTTGACCGGCGGCAACCGCAGCCATCGCTATCGTGAGCAGTCCCAGGACATACGCCGCCTTGAGGGCCACGAGGATGTCCCGGGATTTCTCTACTTTCCTCAAGCGCGCTCCAATTCTGTCACGAGGTTACACAGCTGCATCCAGTACCCGCGCGCACGCGCGCTCCGGGTAACGTCAGGCTCGTCGCCCAACCACCGAGCAGTCATGTAAAGCTGGGCAGCCTGAAGGATCCTCTGGAACTGGTGGGGCGCTCCTTTCGGCCAACGAGTCCGAACGTACATTGCCGTGCAGATATCCGCGATCTTGGTTTCCCATCCATCTGTCAGGCAGGCCAGATCAATCAGGCCCTCGCCGACGGCAGCGGATTCCCAGTCGATCGGACAGACCTGCCCCTGGTGAAACAAAATGTTGTGCTGGTAATACTCGCCATGGATGATTGCCGGTACTGAGTCCAACAACGGAGACAGGAAGTCCTCGGCGCGCGCATAGAGACGTTGAAGCCAGGACGATTTCCTGTAATTTGGAGCTGCGAAATCGACCGTGCGACTAATCCATCCAAGGTAATATTCCTTGTCATATCTTTTCAGGAAGCATAGGCGCTCGTTGCTCAGGAGGCGTTGACTGCTGACATGGAACTGGGCAATCCATCGGGCTGTCTCCGCCATCGCCGCGGGGTCATTCAGCTTTCCGACCCGCAGGCTGCCATCCAGGTATTCCAAAAAGAGCCAGTATTGGCCCGTTTCTGAATCCGTGTAACCGCCGTAGAATCTCGGACGGAACTTGTTCGACTGCGCCAGGATATGCCGGTAGGTTGCGATCTCATGCCCCACGCCACCCCGATGTCCGTGACCCGTGTAGTCGACCCCTGCCGTATACTTGCAGAAGAGTCGGCGCGGTTTTCCTCGCCCGACCCGGCAAGTGACAATCTCGCATGGAAATGTCGTCGCGTACGGTGTGGGTTCACGGCGCAAAAGAGTGAGGGCTCCGCCGCCATCTTCGCTCTGCAGGGCAGAGGCAAGACCTCTTTTTAATGCGTCAGTCTTCGGCAGCCCAGAAACGAAATCCTGCATTCGCCTAAACCTCCTAACCCAGAGCCTGAGCGGAGGCAGTCAGCCGGGGGGCGTAGATCCCCAGACGTCTCATGGCCTTTTCCTCCGACCCTGCAGCGAGCCGCACGGTCTCCCAACCCACAGCTGAGAGGATTTGGAACAGCGCCCCACAACATGCCTGCTCCTCAACTTGTTGGAGCTTTATGTTTGCCCATGTCCTTCGCGCAGTAGACCAGTAGCTTATGGCGTCAATCCTCGCTAGATCGGTCGCAGGAGGTCCCCAGCCGGCGTCCTCCCAATCCAAAGGCAAGAACGCAATTCCAGAGGAAGTGTGTCGAATAAGGATGTTTTTTGGTTGGAGATCGCAGTGGACCAAAGTCCACGGAAGACCTTCACACCGCTCTTCGACGATGTGCCAGTTTCGTTCCAAAATTTCGAAACAAATCAGAATACTTTCAACGGCCCGCCTATCTAAGTCGCTCCAATTTCGTTCAGGTAAGCTTCGGCGAAGTTCTTGTCGTGCCGCCCGCAGAGTCTCCAGATACCATGCCGGTCCGCGTTCCGGTAGGCAGCCCCGTATCGGCAGGTTTGAGGCTGAGGCGTGCAGGAGCGCCAGCCAGTGCGCAAAGGTAGCCGGAAAACTCTCCCTCTTACGTCCAACCTGCGTCATCCCGCCGTCTTCGAGAAATAGCCAGCCGTACTCTCCGGCACCGTCGTCGACAAAGCCATAACAACGAACTGACTCCATCGAGAGCCGGCCCAGAACTTCACAGTATATAAGCGCTTCGAGCTGACCGTCCGCTCGGGGGCAACGCTTGGCAACAATATCGGAGCCTTCTGGACCCACGCCTTCGATCCTGCACACGGTTGATCTCGGCGTGTTCTTAAGAAGGGTTATTCCGCCGGGCTCGGAAGAGTCAGGCCGAAGCCGCAACCAGGCTTGCACGGCTGGATGCACCTTTTCCGCGATCTGCTCTTGGCTGACTTGGTTAGACAATGCCACTCATCCTTTCCCGTTTCTCATTCCGGGGACATTTTCCCCGGCCAGCACTCTTGATCAACCGTCGCCATCGGCTTGGTTCTAATAACCTGAACGTTCCCGCGACCCTAATAGGAGCCGGTCAATCCTTGCCTTCTGCGATGGGCCCGATGACCGGAACGCAGTTCGCCATCGATTGGCGTACCGCGTGGGCGGCTCCCTTAGAGTGCCCAGAGACGAGTTGCGCCGATGATTCCTCAACTTCTCTTTTTTGGACCACACGAAGCCCAAGGTCCGTGGCAGCTTCGCACTCCTGCAGGACAGAGAGACCAAGCAGCAGGCCCATCATCGCCAAGGTTGCGCAGGCAGTCCAAGCACGAGCAGTGCCGGCTCCAACAGAGATCGCAATCAGTGTGGACAGGACCACAAGGCCAATCTCCGAACATTTCGGCGACACTCTCCACCGCACGAGTTGTTTTCCCTGGCCGTGCTCTTCGGCAACCATTCGCAAACGCCCTGATCCCAGAAGTCCGCTGCGTATCTCTAAGTCCCAGTTGTCGAAGTCTCCACCTCTGCGCACGACAACGCCCAGTTGTTTCAGAGCAGATTCAACTTCTTCAAGCCGGTCTTGTGCGGCGTGCCAGACCTCACTCCAAAGAATGATCGAATTCGATCTCGGCAAGGATGGGCTCTCTGCTTTGACCCAACGCCAGGGGGTAAGCCCCCAACGTACCCGTCCGAAGAGACGCGACAGCGGCTGCAACAAATGGAGAAGCGTTGTGACACATATCAGACGAGCCCTCTCCAGGAAGCTTCGAGTCGGTCCAGACCTACATGCGCGGATGGCGCTGGCGATAGCATGAGCAACGGGAGCTCCTAGCGCGAACAGCGAGAGCGGAGCCGCCAGAAGTAATGGCTTCCAGCTGTAGCCAAGTCCGGTTAGCAAGGCGAGAAGCCCCACAATGAGAAACCATTCGGGCATCAAGACCAGAGACGAGAGCCATCCCGGTGCGGGCCCATAGAGCCGCTGGAATGGGGCGGTTCCCCAAATTCCTTGGTATATTCGGCCGGACCGCGGAAGAACCGTGAAAAAACCGTTGCCATATACTCTGCCTGCCCAGGAAACATGACCAGCCGAGTTGTATTTCTCGGGCCACTTTTTCTCGAGTAGAGCTTCGGCTCGGCCGTAGCCCCTCTGCTGCTTCAAATATGTTCGAACCGAATTACGACGGTGGTGCCATACAACAGCCGCCGGGCTGAATCCCAGCTTCCAGTTGAGTTTTTGGAGGCTCCAGCAGGCGTCCACATCGTCCCCGGCGATCCGAAAACGTTCATCGAAGCCGCCAATTTCAAGCAGCGCGGACTTGCGATAGGCCATGTTGCAGCCCGGAATATGCTCTGCCTCGCGATCTGTCAGCAGCACGTGGATGGGGCCGCCCGGTGAATTTGCGACGCAATCGGCGACCCAGCCATCTCCGCAAGGAGGGAGATTCGGCCCGCCGACACCGACAAAAGGAGTCTCAAGAAATGCAGCCGCCAGGTATTTCAACCAATCTGCGTCAGGATAGGCGTCATCGTCGATATAGGCCACGATTTCGCCCGTCGCTGCGAAGAGCCCTGTATTGCGAGCGCTGCTGAGGCCTGAATTCGGAGTTCGAATTAAACGAAACCCGTAATCTCGCGCACAAGAGGTGAATAGATCTGTCGAGCCATCATCGACCACAATGACTTCGTAGTTCGGATAGTCGATCTTCTGCAAGTGGCGGAAGCACTCTGCAAGCCATTTGCGGCTTCCGTTGTACGTACACACGATCACCGAGATCCGCGGCCAGTTCATCTTGGGGGGAAAGGGAACCTCGGCGAAGACATGTTGCATAACGCCTAGCGCTGGTTTTGGGCTTCGGTCACGTCGTGTGAGCCCAAAATCCCAGTCTTCGATCTCGTATCCACCTCGATGCCATTCATCCGTCCAGGAAAAGACAAATGTCCCAGCGCAGCCGCCCGCGAAGGCGCTCCGTACTTGCCATTCAAGCGAATCAGCTTGGGCCTGCTCACCGTTTCGTCGGCTGTCCAAACCGATCTCCGCCAACAGCAATGGACGGTCCCCAGCAAGGGTTTGCAAACGTGCAAGGTAGGCCTCGAATGCATCCTGAGATTCGAGATACACGTTGAAACAGAAAAAATCGAGGAAAGGGAGTTCCAGGAATTCAGTTGTCGGAAAATTTACATAAGTAACAAGCGCCTCGGGATCTTCAGCCTTTGCCACGCGGTAAAGCTTCTCTATGAACCTCTCGACTCGCCGGCGCCCGAGCCAGCGCACAATTCCGGCAGGAATTTCATTACCCACCGCATAGGAGAGCACAGCCGGATGACCGGCACACTTCCTTACAGCCTCGCGGATGCGCCCTTCAATTGCCCGTGCAGTGCGCGAATCATCCAGGAATGTGACGTGTTGTTCCCAAGGCAGTCCTACCATGACTCTCAGGTTGGCGCGTTGCGCCGCATCCAAGAACCAAATAGGCGGGACACTGTAGGTCCGGATCGTGTTGATCCCTGCCGCAACCATGGCCTCGAAATCCTGAGCAACACGCGCTGGGTTAGGATATTCGGTGCCATCCTGGCCGGGGCAAAACGGACCATACGTAACACCCCGGACATATAGCTTTTCTTCGCCAATGAAGAGAAATTTCCCCCGCACTTGAGGACGCAGTGAAGTCCGAGGATGGGGAATGCGCCTACACTCTAGAGCTGGAGCTGGGCTGCTCAAGCAGTTCTTGCCTCCTGCGAATTGTCCCTCCGGCAAATCAATCGGGTCGCTTAAATCGGGCCCACTGCCGCTCGTCGGTCGGGCGTTCTCGCGCCTGCCGGCTCGCTCAGTACTTCCGACAACTTCAGAGATTCCTGCCATCGCAAGGCAGTTCGAACGATCGTTTCCAGATTTGACTGGCGCGCAGACCAGTTCAGCAGCTCCATTGCCCGGGAACATCGCGCGACCAACACAGGCGGGTCGCCGGCGCGACGCCGCGCTTCGCGAGTCGGGACTCGGCGTCCACTCACTCGCTCGACCGCTGCAACCACTTCGCGAACGGAATGTCCATTTCCCGTGCCAAGGTTAATAGCCGCATTCTCTTGGCTCCTGAGCATGTGCCTCAGGGCTGCAACGTGCGCCCCTGCCAGGTCCATCACATGAGTGTAGTCGCGGACAGCAGTGCCGTCCGGCGTGGGGTAATCCGTCCCGTAAATCTGGAGCGCCGGTTTCTCTCCCAGAGCTGCTTGAATGGCGAGTGGAATAAGATGAGTTTCCGGTGAGTGGTCCTCTCCCAACTCACCATCAGGGTCGGCACCAGCAGCGTTGAAATAACGCAGGGCCGTCCAGCGCAAGCCATACGCTTCCCCGTACCAAGCGAGGATGCGTTCGACCATCCTCTTTGACTCACCGTACGGATTAATTGGGGTCTGGACGTGCTCCTCGCCAATGGGGACGCTTGCGGAAACGCCGTACGTCGCACAACTTGACGAAAAAACAATGTGCTTTACCCACATGTCCGTCATTGCGTCCAGCAGCCTGAGCGTGTAGGTCACATTGTTGCGAAAATATTGCTGCGGGCGCTGCATGGACTCTCCCACGTAGGCCAAACCGGCAAAGTGGATAACGGCTTGGATTCTGTGGGTCTTAATCACATCGCGAATTAATGTGGAATCTCCGAGATCACCTTCGATCAGCGGACCCCATTTCACAGCCCACCGGTGCCCTGTTGAGAGGTTATCCAGCACGATTGGCTCAAACCCCGCGCGAGCCAAAACCTTGGCGGTGTGGCTTCCGATGTAGCCCGCTCCACCAGTGACGAGTACCCGCATCCGACCTCCAAGAAAACCGAAAATCTCCCCCGCTGCCTCAGCTGGGGCAGAGATCGCAATGATTTATGATTTCAACACCGCGCAAATTCGCCACCATTCATGTTGCATCCACACGGTATTAATGCGGATGAATTACGTCAATTAGCCGATGGACTAACCGAAATGGTTAGTACTGCTCCGCGAGAACGGCCGAGGAAGAGATCGAAGGAATCGTCAATTCAGATAACGTATTGCAAACCGACGCGGTAGTTCCGGCCGGATGGGGTGTGTTCTATCCAACGAACCTGAACGAGTGTGGGAATCTGCGTGGGCATCCCAGGAAACAAAAGACGGCCTTGAAGAAGCCCAGATCTTTGCGGAGCGCGCGTCGCAACGACGCAAAAACCGCCATCGGAAATATTTTTCACTTTCCCTTCAAAGGCCTGCGACTTCCCATGGCTTTGATGCAATGGCAACTCGCTGCCGCGAAACCGTCCAGTCGTTGGATAGCGCGGTTGAACCCGCTTTTTCCCTGATACAATGCTCATAGTACCTACGGCGCTATCGTCCTTATCCGAAGTCATCCCCCAAGGAATGAATGCGGGACGATCAGCTATGAAACTAGCGGAAGCTCTCCCCTGTGATTGCTTTCGATGTGTGCAGAATTCTCCCGATAATGCCCGTTCTGTTCTCCGCTCCCACTTTGATCATGACGGATCTTAAAAAAACTTTAGCTGTGTTTGGGCTGATATTCAGCCGGTTGGCGATCTGCTTGGTACTATGATCCTGCAGGAGAAGCTCAACCGTTTCCCGTTCGCGCGGTGTTAGCCGGAATTTCCGGGCCACGCTTTCAAGATCGAGGGAGTCTCGCTGATTTCTTTCCAGCAAGAGACCGATCGCCGGTCCCCGCTCAATTCCAAGATTCGATTTCAACGAGAATGCTCGCAATTGGTAGCGCCTCCTTCCGGAGGTGATTTCATTCAGAAATTTGGAAGGAGAGAAACCGTTATGATTGCCATTACTGTAAAGTAACGATAGAATTCTGCTCCGTAGTGAGTTTCCAAACGCATTGGTTTTGGATGGAACTCCCGGGTAAGCAAGGATCGCCAGAGCCTCTTCACTGGCGTACAGGGGTCGGAGTGAAGCATCCAGAAGAAGAAAACCCGTAGCCAGCGACTCTTCGCGCCCATTACTTGAAACATGACCATTCCCAGAGCTCTTATCGATTGCATGAGGAAAGTGTTCCGCAGGAACGACACCGAATCGCACAGAAGGATCTCGTAGCTTCTCGGGGAATGGCCCTGATGCATTCGACTTTCTCGTTGCTAACATCAGCTCCGCCAATCACGATGGTCCCCCATAGGGCTGGGTGCGAACAATGACGCTTCCCCTGGGTGATCTAAAGACTCCTTGCCCAGAGCCGATCTGCGGCCTGGTGTCTTGTACCAAGACAAATTAAAAAACGGCCCCCCTTACGTACTTCGCAGTGCCGACTGTTACAATCAGGTGAAGACCTTATTCCGCGATCGGGAAAAAGCCCGCTTGTAACTTACGACGGCAGCTTCCCTATCAATTACGGTGGCGCGGGTCGAAAGGCCGCCGCGGTGGGTTGCTCTAGGGAATCGCAAGAACTGAGCGTTGTGGGTAGATCTGTGGGTAGAATTCCCAAATGTCAACTCTTCGCAGACATGGCAGGATGGTTTGTACGAAATCAGACTGGATTTGAAATACTACCGGCCTAAAGAGAGTAATGAGAATCGGGATTAGAAAAGGGTGTATCGTTGCGACGGCGCTCTTAATTCCTTCAAATCAGCCTGCGCTCGTACGCAACCCATCGTCCTTTCGTTCGCTTTAACCTTGGGGGCTTAAGATCAGCGATAATAAGTGTTTGTGATGGGACAACGACACAACCGGTCTGGCGGTGCGTCGCGCCTCTTATCGCGAGTCCGACCATCCTGGAACCTTTTTAAGTCGTTGCAGACTGCGAACAGCTTCGTCCGCGCCCTGGTTAGCCAAGAACAACGCTTTGATCAGATGTGCTTTCTTTCGGCGGCGAAGTGACCGTAAGTTCGGAGGTTAGTAAGGCACGTCGAGACACACGTCTCCTTGCGGAGTCGGTTGCCGACTCGAATGGAGAACGAGATTCAGTTAAGCGAAGCTACGGCGGGGCATGTGCCACACAGAGAGGTTCACGGTAGGGATCTTTCCTCCCTGCACGCTGAATATGTTGACAAGGCGCGTTCGCGAGAGCCATAAGGTACCACCCATGAGGCTCAATTTATTGCTTATTGCCGCCTTTTGCCGCCTCGCGAAATCGCTAAGTCATTCTGAGCAAATGGGATGATTGGTAGGGGCGGTGGGGATCGAACCCACGACCTTCGGCTTAAAAGGCCGCTGCTCTACCACTGAGCTACGCCC
>Ga0137403_10002761_pt1 | contig 21336 bp, 19 predicted proteins | sample CZOMad2_1_16fung_FD_122057 | JGI IMG/M metagenome (GOLD analysis project Ga0137403, IMG submission 122057) | Vadose zone soil fungal communities from Angelo Coast Range Reserve, California, USA - CZOMad2_1_16fungal (Hybrid Assembly) | ecosystem: Environmental > Terrestrial > Soil > Vadose zone...
GGTAGAGTGGCTTCCTGAAGAGTGGCCCGATGGTGTTCCTAGTGTAAAGCAACTGCTAGTAGTAGCGCTCCTTCTGACTCCTATGCTACTCCTCTTCGCGGCTGAATTAACACTCTTTGTCCGTACAAGCGCGCTGCCGATTTGGGAGCCGATTCCCTTCGAACGGGAAACGCTTCAAGTGAATGGCTAGATCGGCACGCCTCAAAAACAGTTCTTTCTGGCGCATAGAAAACTAGCTCAATCGGCTGTTCATTCAAAGACGAAGGCGCGATGGAATTTCACCCTCATCCTCCACGATCCGCACCGTCGCTCTCGCGTTAACAATGGCAGCAGGAATCAGCCATTCCCGGTACGGCTTCCCTTCTTCGGGCCACTCATAGGCGGCGAGGTCATCCTCCTCCACATCAAGCGCGACTTCGAGCAGAACATCGCTCTTCGCTCCTTCGTTGCAGTCGAGCGGCTCGTTCGATAGCCACACACCGGAATGCAATTGGTCCGTCAAGTAGTGCCCGGTGCCGTCTTTGACGAGAGTCCTAGATTTGTTCGGACAACGAATCTCTGTTCAGCGGCGGCTGGAGGCGAAGTGGAGAGCACGAGGAGTAAGGCTGCAACTGTCTCGCTTAGGCGGGGGCTCCGCCCATCCGAAGGGAGAACCGTGGCTGGAAACTGTGTCCGTCTCTTTATACGACACCGATATAATAGATTAGATTATTATTTTTTGCGTGGCGACAACTAGCCAAGGGATTTATTTGTCTTATGCATACTCTAGTGGGGTAATCCGGCAATGATTATCGGCGACCGCCTCCGCGAACTGCGAGACGAAAAGAAACTTTCCCAGGGCGACATCGAAAAGCGTAACGGCTTGCTTCGCTGTTATATTTCCCGCGTTGAGAATGGTCATACCGTTCCTGCTATTGAAACCCTGGAGAAGATGGCTCGTGCCCTGGAAATTCCCATGTACCAGCTTTTCTACGACGGTGATGAGCCACCCAAGCTACCAAATCTTCCCGAGAGCAAAACTGACGAAATCGCTTGGGGTAGCTCGGGAAAAGATGCGCGATTTCTAAACAAGCTTCGCCGTCTGCTGGGCAAGGCAGACGACAATGACCGCAAGCTTGTGATGCAGATGGCTCAGAAAATGGCCCATCGTTAGAGGTCCTTCGCCGAAAAAGAATTCACAATTACAGGCCATCGGGCATCGATTCAGACAATCTTCCTTAAGCTTGCGCTCCCTGCGCCACCCAAAGTAGCGGCTGTCGTATTGGATAGTTACGAACAATTTCTTCCACGGCGGGATCTGGATTCAGCGTACGCCAGAGTGCAAAGTAGTCTGGCTTGGAGAGCGAAATCCCAGCGAATAGGAGGCTGGGTTGGCGAACGGGCCAACCTTGGAAGTATTCGACGTCATGAGGGTAAGGCCAGGACTCTTTGTTCGCGATGAACGGGTACATGAATGCCATCGCCTTTGCGAACCCGCGACCGTCTGGAAGCGAAAAGGCGAAAAGATTGTCCTCCGGCACTGAGAGGATTTGGCAGACCGTGGAAATGACGTCGAGATTGAAAAGACAGTACGCATAAGGCTTCGTGCGTCTCAGCTCCAGCGGGAAGCTGCCATTACCAGCGATCTGATCCGGCACAATGACTTCTTTGAATCGCTTTCGGCAAAATTTGGTCAGCTCACGCTTCCCAGTGAACGCCGCGAACTCCGAGACCTGCATTACCCAGCATGTACCGTGATTATTCTTCGCGTCGCGCTCTTCCAGGCCGTTCTTCGAGGTGGCCATCCAATCCAGGTAGTCCGCGAACCACTTGCGTAAGTCGCTCATCTCAGAAGGAAGAAGCGCGCGAGACTGCTCCAGTATCGACATGGAGCGGACGACCTCCACAAGATGAATCGTGTCGATGATCCCGATTCCACGCCCGGTAGTCAGGCCACGAATTGCCTGGGCATACTGAAGGTTCGCGTTCATCCGCGTGGCTGGGTCGAGAAACCATGCGCGCAAGTGCTTCGCGGCGTGCGCTGCGTATCGATTGTTGCGTGTGAGCAGCCACGCCGCAGCCAGAGAAGGAACTTGAACGCTTAAGCGAATGAGCGCGCGCCGATGGCCGGCGAAATTATCCGGATTGGATATGCCATCCCTACGGATATACGGGCCAGAAGGGTTCTTCGGATCAGGCCACCAGTAGTCTCCCTCGGAAAAATAATCATGTTTGCCGCCAGCGCTTCGCGGACTGAACGACGCCGTAATCGTTACTGGCTCTTCGCGAAGATATCGATCCGCTGCAGTAAGGATGCGCTGCCGGTCGGTGGCTGCAACGTTGGGAGTCTGGCCCTGCTTCTCTTCGCCAAACGCCAGTCGCGGTATGAAGAATGCAGCGGCCCCGACGCCCGCAAATGCGCAGAATTCTCTACGCGATACGGAGCTCACTTTTGTCTCCCGCGGCACGTCTCGTCGTCTTTGACATTATAGCGGTACACGGCCTTGCCGCGCGGACGTTTGGCGGTCTACGCCAGGCGGAAGTCCCTCCAATCACGGTTGCGGCAGTCTCTCGAGTTCCAATTGCCGCGAGTTCGAACTTTTGGTATCAGAAGAAAGCGCGTCCTCATTTTGCAAGCCGCCCGCTGCTGAATCGTGGTAACTGGCGCAATATTGCGGTCAGTTCATTGAAACGGGAACAGAGTCATGCGGATCAAGGCATCAAGTGCACAGAAATTTGTCAGAATTATTGTGCCTTCGAGAAACGCGCCAAGAAACCGCCCCCTGCCCGCAGTTCGACGGTGAGGGAATTGCTGTGCCTATGAATTGTGTTTTCGATTTCCACCTTGGTGTCGTCCGCAGGGCTGTCGTGAACTTGAACTGATTTGTATTGGCCATCGGCTAGAAACGAGAGCGGTACGTGTATCGTCTTGGCTTGAGGACCGCACATGACCGCCAAGAACCAGTCGTTGCCCTTGCGCCGGGCGTAAGCGGCGAGTTCGCCTATGACGGAGTCCGGCAAGACAATCGTTTCGTCCCACGCAGGAGGGACGCTCTTGATCACGTCGGCAGCCGGATTGTTGAGGATGGTCTGGGGATTGGCAGCAATTGTCAGCAAAGGAGCTGCGAAGACAGCGATGCTGGCGATCTGGTGCGCCACGGTCGTATCGCGGCGGCGTTCGTTGAATAGCATGGCAGTGTAATCTGCCGGCCCGGCCAAGAGGCGCGTGAAGGGCAAGATGGTTTCGTGCCGGGCGCGTTCCTTCAGCGCGCTGGACTCCATCCCCCGGACGGCTTCGCGGACCAGCTCGTTGGGCCATGTGCGCTGGCGGCCGGTGGGTTTATTTGCGCCGTGGAATACTACGAGAATGTGGTATTCCGCTGCCTTTTGAAGGAGCGCTTCGTACAAATCGATCACTTCTTTGGCTTCGTGATCGAAAAAGTCGATCTTGGCGCCAGTTACGCCGAGGTCGTGCAGCATCTTGAAGAAATCCTCCCGCGCTTCCGGAGTGCGGAGATCCTTGCTGTGCTTCCAGAACCACACGCCCACTCCATTCTGCCGCGAGTAATCCACCACTTCTTTTCTCTGCTCTGGCGTCCATTTGCTCCAGAAGCCTTCGATGACGTTGTATTCGAACCCGATATGGCCCGCCATCCGAGAAAATTCCTTCATGCCGTCGACGCCTTCGGGACCACCATCCAGATAACGCCAGACAGCGCGGCCGGGCTTGATCCATGAAGTGCGGATTCCTTCGGCGAAATATTGGAGGTCGGGAGGCGGGCAGAGGTTGGGCAAGATAGTGCTGTTAGCAAGCGTGTTCAAGTCAGGCCCCAGCATTACGACGCGCCACGGAGTCGTGATGGTCCCCGTCAAGAATGCCGGTTTGCCGAGGCGCTTGGCTTCATCCCTTCCGTATCGCAATTCGAACGGCCAGTTCAGCGGCTGCCGGTGCCCCAAACCGGTGATCCATCCGCGGCGGCCGTCCGCCTCCAGAGCCATTCCGCTGTAATTGATGAGGTTGGCCTCGGTGATGGAAGCATAGCCGGCATCGAGCGGAAGCTTGAACGTCAGCGGGGGTCCGGCCCATTCTCCTGCGTGAACTTCGGAAATATTCTTCTTCACGAACTCGGTTTCATAGTGGCCGTCGGCCAGTCCGCCATACCAAAGCGTCGAGCCGTCGGGAATAACGAAGGCGGAATACTCGTCTGGTGCCCGTGCGGCGTTTTCTTCACCTGGAATGACGTGGCGATAGGCAACGCCATCATTGAATACGCGGATCTCAAGAGTATACGAAGTGAAACTCAGGTCATGCGTGAGAGAAAGTTTGACGCCGTTGCATTGATTGATCGCTGTGCTATGGGCCCCGTACCACGGATAAGATTCGTCTATGGAGTAGCGTTCGACATTGTCGAATACAACTCCCGATGAAAGGTCATAGCCGTCAAGCTTCATCACGATCGGGGAAGGCTCGATCACGACCGGATTTCCCATGCTCACGGTGAAGGTCAAGCGCTCCGCGTTGGGCAGGATCCTGAACTTGATCTTGCCGTCCGGGCTTGCAACCTGCACCTCCTGCATGTGAACACGCTGCGAGCGCCTAGACTTTGGCGGCTGCGATTGTGGCTGTGCTTGAGCGAAGATTGCTTGCGAAAGGCAGAATGTCGCCGCGGCTCCAAGAACCAAGCGAACAAGAACCGCTCTTTTCTGCACCGTCTCACCTCTTAATTGAATTCCTGGACATGGTTCCCCGTGACCGGCGCCGCTTCAGACTCCCTCGCGTGGTTTTTCCTTGCGGACGAAAATATTGTCCTGGGTGGGTTCCGCGTCGCATTCGAGGGCGATGGTCGTAACCGGATGGTCCGGTCCTTCTGCCGGCAGGCCGGTGAGGCGGACCCGGTACTTGTCCTGCCGAAAATTTATTTTTTCACCTGAAGCGAAAAAGCGGGCGGACTTCACCTGTGCTTGCAAACCACCCACCACCACATAATCGCCGGGCCAAAAGTGCACGTGCATGTAGAGCGTGTTGCCCTTGCGCGTGAAGCTCGCGTAATTGGAGCGGCGCGGCTGGCAGGGATCCGATGCGTATATGCTGTCACCGTTGCGGCGCATCCATTGTCCGACTTCCGTCAATACGCGGACGGTTTCCTCGGGCACGCTGCCATCAGCGCGCGGCCCGATATTCAGCAGGTAGTTGCCCGTGTCGCGGGAACAAGAAATGACATTCTGAATGACGCGGCGCGAGCTCTTCCAATCGTCATCGGCCCGCTGGTATCCCCAACTGTCATTCAGAGTCATGCAGGACTCCCATGCGCGGCCTTCCTTGTCCGCGGTGATCTGCTGCTCGGGAGTGGAAAAATCGCCTGGAAGCTTGTTGCGATTGTTCACGATGATGTCCGGCTGAAGCTCGAAGACCATCTTATTCATGCGCTCGGACTCCCATCCAGCGGCGTCGAGCGGCCAGGAGACGTCGTACCAGAGGACGTCAATCTTTCCGTAGTTGGTGAGAAGCTCGCGGATGTGCGTATGAATATATTCAACGAACCGTTTGCGTGCGGCTTCGTCCGTTGCGCAGCGAGCACCGTCGGGATGGTGCCAATCCATCAGCGAATAGTAAAAGCCCACACGCATGCCCTCGGCGCGAGCGGCTTCGACATATTCGCGGACCAGATCGCGGCCCGGTCCCTGCTTCGGGGAACAGTAATCTGTGGTCTTGGTGTCGAAGTGGCAAAATCCTTCGTGGTGCTTGGTAGTCATCACCATGTAGCGCATGCCGGTTTCGCGGGCGATTTTTGCCCATTCGCGAGCAGGGTAGGGTTTGGGCTTGAATTGCTTGGCGAGCGGAGCGTATTCGGAAACCGGAATACCCTCATTTTCCATGACCCACTCATGGCGGCTGATGACGCTATAGAGTCCCCAGTGGATGAACATGCCAAAGCGAGCTTCGTGCCACCACTTCATCCGGCGCTGACGGTCGGCGTCACCGGCGGATGGGGCGGTCGCAGCCTGCGCTGGAGTCGACGATTGCGCGAAACCCAGTGCGGAACTCATGGGGAGCTTTGCCGCAGCCAGGGCTGAGCTGGTTCCGATCATCCAATCGCGGCGTGACGTACGGTTGGTAGCCATAGATTCAGACTTCTCCCGAGAATTTCCCCGCGTTCACCGGCCCGACACGGCGGCGGGGGTGTGCGCCGCCGTGCGATTGAGAATAATGCAAGCCCGGTGCTGTGCTTAGAAGACGAACCTCAGTCCGAACTGCAACTGCCGCGGCGTCGTGCCCTGGGCCAGGGTCGTGATCTTGCCAGCGCCGGTAGCAATCGCAGGCACGGTTCCGACGCCAGGAACGTTCACGGTGCCGGAGTTGATTGTCAGTTGTGCATTCGCCGGCGTGTCGTAATTCTGGATGTTGAACACGTTGAAACCCTCAAAACGAAGCTGCAGGCTCATGCCCTCGCGCGGCAACAGAATGCTCTTGAACATTGAGAAATCCATGTTGACCACGTGCGGTCCGCGGAAGACATTACGGCCGAGATTGCCAAATGCACCTGAAGGAACGCCGAACGCGCAAGGATTAAACCAACTGGCCGACGTATACACGGCGTCGGCCGCCTTGCCGCCCTGCGAGATGGTCAACTGGCATTTCGGATCGGGATTCGCAGCTACCGGCCCCGCAACGAACGGGTCAGCGAACAGGTTCGGGCGGGCGTACGTTCCAGGACCACCCGGCGCACTGCCTCTTAGATTGGCAACATCTCCGCTAACCTGTAGGTTATACGGCGCGCCCGAGCGCGCCTGGAAGATGTAGTTCGCCTGCCAGTCGCCTAACAGCCACTCTGCCGGACCGCTGTGGAACCACTTCTTCCCTCGTCCTGCCGGAAGCTCATAAATGGTAGCCCACGACACAAAGTGGCTGATGTCATACGAGGAGACGCCGCGGGCCGTGCTCTGGTCGTAGTAGTTCTGAATGCTCGAGCCGCCGCCCGGCCCATTCTCGACGTTGAAGTAGCCGCTGCCCACATCCGTGGACTTGCCCCAAGTGTAGGAAACCAGCGAGTACAGGCCGCTCGCAAATTGCCTTTGGATCCGGCTTTCCAACGCATGGTAGTGCGCATATCCAATCGGGCGCGAGTAAGTGAGACCTGCGGTAACCCAGGGCATCTGCCGCGTTGCGTCGACCACGGAAGCTGGCGTTCCGCTGGGAAAGGCCTGCGAAGCGGCATTGGCGTTGCCGGCGCCATAGGGAAGTCTTCCGCTCTGGCTGCCCGCGTACGCGACGGAAACCAGCATGGTCGGCCTCAGTTGCCGTTGCAGTTCGAAGTTCCATTGCTGCGAATAGCCGTCCTTAAAGTTGGGATCGTCCCCTTGGTTCGGGAAACCATTCCATGGTAGGCCGGTCGTGGGCTTACCCGCACCCGCCGACGTATACGTCGGCAGCGGGGTGGCAAAACCCTGGCCCTGCTGCGCGATGATGTTCAGCGCCGTGCCATTGGTGAAGGCGCACGAGCCGCCGTTGGTGCAGGCATTGGACGTGCCATTAAAAGCCGTGGCATCAGGCCACACCATCGCCTCCAGATCGTTCTGCGCGTATTGGCTGCGTGCCGTTATGGAGTCCCAGTACAGACCATAACCGCCACGCATCACGGTCTTGGGGGTGACTTGCCATGCCAAGCCGACGCGCGGCGCCCAGTTGTCTTTGATCGGGGGTGGCGCGAAGAAACTCTTCCCTGCCAGGACGACATGGCTCGCGAAGGGATCGGACACAAAGCCGTCGGGGATACACGGAGCCTGCTGGGCTAAGCTGCACAGCGGTGGCATTGTTTTCGCACCGATGATGTAACGCTGGTCGTCAAGATCCAACGAATTCCATAGGCGACCGTCCAGTGTGTGCGGCTGGGTTACGTAGTCGTAGCGAAGGCCAGCGATCAGCGTCACGGTGGGCGAAAGCTTCCACTCGTCCTGTAGGTAGCCTGCCCATGAGGCATAGGCGAACCTCACCGGCCCGCCGTGAAGAATCGGCAGTTGCGCCGTGAAACTGTTGGGAAAGCCGAGCAGCGCCGAAGCCAGCGACAGGCCCGTGTTGTTAACGCCCGGATTGCGCGTCTGCTCGTCGCTAAAGGTGTAGGTCTGGAACGTGTTGAGTTGGACGCGTTTGGCAGAAATGTACCAGAAGCCGGCCTTGATATTGTGCCGGCCTTTCAGCCAGCTCAGGTTCGGAGTCACGCTCCAGTTCGGGTTCTCGCGCGGCGCGGTCCCGCGAATGCCAAAATTGTTATTGCCGCCGTTGGTCCAGTTGCTCAAGGACACCAGCAGGCCCTTGTACTTGTCGACGTCGAGGAATCCTGCATTCTTCATCGGATCAAGACCGGCCTGGTGCTGATTCTGCTGGCCGGCATCCACTCCGGGCCTGCCGGCATAGCCGGCGCGCACGTCCAGAATGAGAGCCGGCCTAAAAACGTGTATCCAAGCACCGCCGTAGTTGCGGCCCTGCGAGCCGCCACTGGTCGAACCGGCCTCACCGATAGGAGTGAAAATCGTGTTCCGCTGCTCCGTGTAGCGAAAGAACACGCTATCGGCGTCGCGGAAGCGGTGGTCAACCCGCACCGTATAACTGTCGGAGTTGTTCAGTGTGGCCCGCTCGCGAACGAAGTTGTTGGCGCCTGATGGGTCAACGATATTCGGTGTCGCCGCGTAGGTCTGAAAGAACTGCTGCATGGGCGCAAAGATTAGCGCCTGGGGAATTTTGTTGCAGACCACGCCGACCGTCTGGTCCTGCTGGTTCTGCGCATTCACGGGCAATGGATTACCGGCGGCGTCGCAGCGGAAAGCGTCACGCAGAAAATTCACGCCTACCTGACGCGTCGAGTAGGGATTGAAGATCTGCTTTTTGAAGGAGGGACTGGTGTTGCTGAAGTCGCCGGAGATTTCGGCCGCGGTCGGAACATATGACAATGCCTGGTCCGGCTTGCCGTAGCGCCAACCGTCATAACCAGCCGAAAAAAACGTCTTATTCTTGATGATCGGTCCTGTCACCGCCGCGCCAAATTGGTTCTGGTGAAATGCCGCCGGACCGCCCGGAACAAGCTGCCCTGGGTTCGGGCAGCGCGCGATCGTGCATCCGTTGGGGCCGTCGGCAAAGGTATCGCGTGCGTCGAAGAAGTTATTGCGCATGTACTCGAACGCCGAACCGTGGAGCGCATTGCCGCCCGCCTTAGACACAAGGTTGACTACACCTCCAGCCGCGCCGCCAAATTCAGCTTTGGCATCATGTCCAACGACCTTGAACTCCTGGATCAGATCGTTGTTGGGGATCACAATGTATGTCGGTCCGCGGATGTTCGTGTTAATGATACCGTCATAAAAATAGAGCTTCGATCGATTCGACTGACCGTGGAAGGAGCCGTCGGAGAAGCCAGAGCCAGGAATGCCGACGTTGCCTTCACAACAGCCAAGACTTCTGTTCTGGGACGTCGAAATCGGAGTAACACCCGGGGTCAGAGTCAGCAGTTGAGTGAAGTTTCGACCATTCAGCGGAAGATCGTTGACGGCCTTCTGGGTAATCACAGTTCCCAATTCGCTCGTCGAGCCCTCAAGCATCACGGCTTCAGCGCTCACTACCACCTTTTCATTGATCGCGCCGACCTCCAACTTTACGGTTTGCGTGACGGTTTGATTGACGCCTACGTCGAATGGAGAAACTTGCGTGATCTTGAAACCCTTTGCCTCGACGCCCAAAACATAAGTTCCTGGCTTGACGTTGATGAAAACGAAGTAGCCGTCGGAATTTGTCGTGACTCGATCCTCAATCTTGGTGGCCTGGTTGGCAAGCATGACCGAGGCGCCAGCCACAAATCCACCTGACTTGTCCGTGACCGTGCCATTCACTTCGCCTGTAGCCGTTTGTGCGTGCGCTACTCCAGCAGTCACGAGCAACACTACAAGAAGAATGGTTGCCATCTTCGCCAGTCGCATACACACCCCCTTGGCTGAATTCCGGCATTCGGAATCCAAACCGAAGACGAAAAGCGCGCCGGCCATGGGACGTAAAACCGGAGACGGTGCCGGCGCCGCTTCCAGCTCGAGACTGAGAGGCTTGTATCAAGTCGCATCTGGAAATTCAATATTAAAAATCTACATTTCAAATACTGAAAAACTAAACGATCTTTTGGGTTAAGATGCCGGAAGGCGCTTTGGCCACCGCCTGGCATCTGCCGGTGGATTCTTCCGACGCGGTGGCGACAACGCTTTATGGAAGGAGCAGCCTTCCCGTGATCCGAGCACGTGAATCCAAATCCGCACCCGTCGGCGTGGTTGGAAAGGTTTTGCGAATTCTGGAAGCGCTGGACGCTTCCCCGACCGGACTGCAGCTACGAGAGATTTCTCAGCAGACGAGCCTCAACAAGAGCACGGCCTATCGCTTCGTGGCTCATTTGGAGAGCGAAGGCTACCTCTTCCGTGACGACGCCGGCGCCTATGTTGTGGGGCCCAAGTTGGCCAGACTTGGCGCCGGAATCGCCTACCATGCCACGCTTCGCAACATCAGCCGCCCGGTTCTCACGCAGCTCGCGAAGGAAACCACGGAAACGGTGAACCTCGCCGTTCTCGATGGACACGATGTGCTTTACCTCGAAGTTCTGGAGAGTCCTCACTCCTTTCGTATGGCCTCCCAGCCGGGAATGCACCGTCCGCCAAATTGCACGGCGTTAGGCAAGGTCTTGCTGGCGTTTCTCCCCAGCGAGCAACGCGAAGAAATCCTCCCCATGTTGACATTCGAGCGGGCAACTCCGCACACCATCCCAAATCTCGCGCGTTTTAGGAAAGAGCTTGCGCGAGTCGTGCAGCAAAGCCTCGCGATGGACGACCAGGAGACAGACCTTGGGGCGCGATGTGTTGCGGCTCCAGTTCTGGACGAAAGCGGGAAGGTTGCCGCCGCTATCAGCGTTTCCGGTCCAATTACTAGGATGAGCCGAGACCGAATTCAAGCATTCGCCTTGGCGACAAAGAAAGCTGCTCGAACAATTTCGGCGCGTCTGCGTCATTCGAATTGAGATTCAGCGGTGGCCAGGCTGCCCGTACTCTTCAGAGTCAAGCCGAGGAACGCCCGCATGAATCGAGGAAAAGTTCTCCGCTTCTGACAAGAATTCTGTCGATGGTGTGATTCGAAACGTGGACCGCCAATCCGATCCGATCGAGAGACGTACATTCCTAAAAATGGGCGGAGGAGGACTTGCCACCTTCGCATCACGAAAGCTGTGGACTGCCTGGCCCGCCGGCATGGCACTCCCGGAACGCGTCAAGGCTAAAGAGCCGGTGCTGCTGAGATCCTCGAAGCTGCAACTCATCCTGGACCGCGAGGATGGCCTGCCGTTTCAATACCACTTGCTGGCAGCCAAAGAATCCTTTCGAGGCGAAGATTTTGGCAAGCAGATAGAGGCGACAATCTGTCAGCGCGAGGCATGGAAATTTGTGACGGTCCCGATTCGCCCAACACGCTTGAAGCGCACACCCGGTCAGGCTGATTTTTCCTTCGACGCAGTCTTGGACGGCAAACCGGCAGCGAGTCTTGTATTGCGATATGCGGTCCAGGAGGCGACGGTACGCATCACGCTGGAGGATGTGCAGGAACACGCCGGCTTTGAACTTATTGAAGTGGCGCTCCCCAGGCTAGTCACTGTGCGTGAAGAAGAGGGCACCGCCTGGCTCGCTCATGGTGACGATGGCGGCAGTCTTGCTCTCCTGCGTGACGCCAAGCAGGGAGAGCTACTACCCAACACGTTTTGGGGCAACGTCATGGCCAGCCTCCCCGTTGTCATGGTCGGCACGGACAAGGCGCTTTGCGTCCAGGAAACGACTGCGTTCATGGACGGCACAATTGTTGCCGTCGCAGGAGAAACTGGCTATCGCCGCGCCTCGCTTGGCACGGTGCAGAATTATCGCGTTAATGGAAACCTCTGCTATGACATGAACACGGGCAAGGGCACACCACGGAATTGCGGCACTCAAACAACGCCAAACCTGCTAATTGGTCAGAAGTCGAGTTGTCGTCTGGATTTTGTGGGTCCAGCCGCTGGCAAGCACACCGTGGATTGGCTGGATGGCGCGCGACTGGTGCGTTCGCGCATGCCGGCTATCCCAACGAACTATTACGACGGCAAGGTTGTCTATGGCATTCGCTGTGATGAGCCGAAATCTGAAAAACCGGTCGCGACATTCCAACAATGTGAGCAAATTATTCGAGACATCGCTGTGCTTACGGACCATTCACCACAGATCGCCCATCTCTGGGGATGGCAGTACCACGGCAAAGATACGGGCTACCCGGCCGTAGCGGAGGTGAATGAGCGTGCCGGAGGATTGGAGAACTTAAGAAAATTGCTCGAGGCCGGGCCCCAGCACGGATGCAGGGTGACTTTTTCCGACAACTACGATGACGCTTACAAGAGCAGCCCGGCTTGGGACCCGAAAATCATCGCACGACGGCCCGACGGCGAGTTTTGGTTGAGCCGCAATTGGACGGGCGAGGACTCCTACGTCATCGGTCTGGCCAAATACATGGCCGGACCAGGGCCCGAGCGAGTCCGCTTTACCTGCAAGCACTATGGGCTGCGTGAAACAATTCATGTAGATGTGCTCTCCTACTTCACGGTCCGTAACGATTGGGACCCGGAGCACCCGGCCAGTGGAATCAAGAATCTTGTGGAAGGACGCTACAAGGTCATCGAGGAATTTAAGAGATATGGCGTCGATGTTAGTTCAGAGGCGATGCGATACGCGGCGATCGGAAAGGTCAGCTTTTTCTGGCACATCGCCTCGCAAAGACCATCTCCGTTCGGCGGTGAGCCGATTCCTTTACAGCCGATGATTTACCGCAAGAGCGCAATCTGGGGGGAAGGTGGAGGCAACGGTGCGCTCATCGACCGCTTGATGAACACGCTCTTCTACAATGGTTGCATGCACCTAATTCTGCGGAACGACATCGAACTCAAAGACGTGACAGACTTCTATTACCTGAACCTAGTGCCGTGGTTCAAAATCAGGAATCGGAATATCGAATCATTCCGCAAGGAAGGCGACCGCACGGTAATCGGGCTCGAAGGAAACTCTCGTATTGAGCAAGATTGGGCAGCCAAGACCTATTCCGTGATTGTCGACGGTGTCGAAATCGCGCGCGATTTGGCCACGTTTTGCAGGCTCGACGAAGATCGCGTGGCCTTCTACGCGCAAACCGAAAGAGAACTTTCCTTCGCGTTACCCCAGGATTGGAAGGCTGATGCCGCCGTCGCTCTTACACTTTCTAAGGAGAAGCCTGAGCCGCACGCGTTCGAGGTCGCTAGTGGTTTCATCCGGATTCGCGTGCCCGCGCGGCAGCCGGTGATTGTGTACAGCGGTCGGTGCGCGGTTAACAAGAGAAGCTCGCAAACCTCGCTATAGCTAGTAGGACGCGAGGTAGACCTACGCTCTATACCGGTGGTGCACGATTTCGCCAAAAGCTGGTCGTCGTCGGAGCGAATTCCTCATTCGACGGATTGAAATACATGCACTCGGCAGACCAAGTGTTTGGGGGCGTCCAGCTCGCCCGCCACAAAGGCCCGGTAGATGACCAGCTTCGCGGTCTCATCCGGGAGGCGCGTTCCCTTTGAGGACTCGACTTGCTTCTTCATTGGCTCGAAGTTCCGCTGCATGCGGAACACTCCAACCGAACACGATACTTTGACTGCGCTGTGGGTGCAGGTGTGGGTGCAACTAAAGAAGGAAAAATGGCTCCCAATTTCTCGTAAGCGACACCAGATGGGGCACTTAGATTTTCGATCCTCTCGGCTGTTAACCGAAGGGTTGCTAGTTCGAATCTAGCCCGGGGAGCCAAATCTCCCACATTTGTTACTGATTACGCCGCTTTCGCGGATTGAGTTTTGGCCTCAGAAAGTCGGCCAAGTTGGCCAATTCCCAGCGGCAGGCCCGGCAGCTTAAGTTCAAGCCCAACCTTTTCAGCCCATTCTTTACGAGCGAGCCGAGGAGGGGCCGCTCTTCCTTGCTCAAGAGATCCTTGCGCTAACGAAGATGAACTGGAACAACACGCAATTCGACAACTTCGAACCGATCACGCTCAAAGCGGCACGCAAGGTCGGCAGCATCTTCAAATACATGAAGCCAACAGATCCGTTTCAGTCGCGGTATAGCTTTTACATGTAAGGAGAACAAGCCCAATTCCACTTTCGCGGTCGTCACGATCAAAACTCCAACGTCAACTAAGCTAGTCGTGATAAAAAGCCATTTCACCGTGGTGAGCAAAGCGAGCATCGTCTTCTGGCACCCGAAGCATCCATTGCAATCGAACCCCGGCGCGAACCGGGGAAGGCGCGGCACTTCGTGAGCGAGGATGGATTAGCGTTAGAGGTTTGGTCCGACGGACCCGTGGCAAACCAAAATCTGTGAACCCTAGTTGGCGAGCAGCTTTACCTGCCAGAGACTTCGCAGGAGCTCGGGGCCGTCGACCTACCCGACTTGACGCCAACGTCGAGCCCGATCTTGTTTCGATATCTGAAACACTGGGTGATACCCTTTATTGTGTAACATGCTCACCTTGAGATAATTTAGGGTATCGCTTGCGTTTCGCTCTGATGTATTATATTGTGTCAATCATGAAGAATGATGTAAAAAAAGGTGTCAAGCCCCTCCGGCAGAAAGCGCTGCCCGCCGAGCTGCGCCGGGCCCTCAGGGAGGCTCGGGAGAAGCGCGGCTGGAGCCAAAGAGACCTAGCGAGCCGTCTCAGCGTCGGCCAGAGGCATATCTCCGGCATCGAATCCGGCAAGATCGTGCCGCGCTATGACACACTCCTTGAGCTGGTCCGCGCCCTCGACCGCGACCTCCTCATGGTGCCCCGCGCTCTTGTGCCCGTGGTGCAGTCCCTTGTCCGCGACCACCTGAAAGACCAGCCAGGTGAAGGCGAGGAACGCCCCCTTTACGTCGCCGACGGAGACGAGGACACGGCGGCGGAGCTGCGCGATGAAGTTTGATCCGAAAACAATCAACGCGCTCTCCGTGCGCCTACACAAAAGGCACATAGGCGTCATCACCCGCCTCGCGGGCGACCGCCAGCTTTTTGCATTTGAGCAGGAGTATATAGATGACCCGAAGCGTCCGACTCTGAGCCTCTCCTTCAAGGGCAGCACTGGTGGGCTCGTGACACAAACGCGTCCCACGGCGCGCCGCGTGCCACCGTTCTTCTCTAACCTTCTCCCGGAAGGTCACCTGCGCGACTATCTCGCCAAACGCGCGGACGTCAATCCCGAGCGCGAATTCTTCCTCCTCACCGTGCTTGGAGCCGACCTTCCCGGCGCGCTTGTCATTGCGCCCCTTGAGGGTCAGGCGCAGGGGCCAAAGGCTCATCATGATCATGACGATGAGCACGACCATGCGCACGACAGCGAACAACCGTTGCGTTTTTCTCTCGCCGGAGTGCAGTTGAAATTCTCGGCCGTCATGGAGGCCTCTGGCGGCCTGACCATTCCTGTGGACGGCATGGGCGGATCGTGGATCGTCAAGCTGCCTTCAGCCCGCTATAAGGCGGTTCCCGAGAATGAATTCGCCATGATGGAACTGGCCCGACGCGTCGGCATCTCCGTCCCTGAAAACAAGCTCGTAGATATAGCAAGCATCAAAGGACTGCCCGAACAAGCGCATACAGTGGAAGGCCAAGCGCTCGCCGTGAAGCGTTTCGACCGAAAGCCGGGTGGGGAGCCCGTTCATATGGAGGATTTCGCACAAGTCTTCGGGGAATTTCCCAACGACAAGTATAAACGCCACAGCTACGCGAACATTGCCGCTGTCCTCTGGGCGGAAATCGGCGAGGACGCCATACTCGAATTCGTCCGCCGCCTCGTATTCTCCATGCTGATCGGCAACGCCGATATGCATCTCAAGAACTGGTCCCTCCTTTATCCCAACCGCCGCACGCCCGTCCTGTCGCCGGGCTACGATTTTGTCGCCACGCTGCCCTATATTCCCAACGACAAGCTCGGCCTGAGCTTCGGCGACAGCCGCAGCCTTTCTGAGATCACCCCAGACCAGATGCGCCGCTTCGCCGACAAGGCAAGAATTCCAGCAAGCCCGCTCTGGAAGATCGCCGTCGAGACTGCGCAGAAGACCGCCGCAGGCTGGAAATCGCTCGAACAAGCGGACCTCCTCCCAAAGGACTTGCGCGCTTCCATCCAAAAACAGATTCTTCGCGTCGCTGCCACGGTGAAGTGAGAGGATCCGGGATGCTCAACATCTGGTTCACTGCCGATTTTCACCTCGGGCACAAGAACATCATTCGGTATTACTCTTTATGTGCTGAAGCGTTGTTTTACTTAAATCGTTGTCTTCGGCAATTGCCTTCAACATCTTGCTTGCATCCGTCTGAACTCATGCATGCAAATATGCCCGACACGATCGCGGATGTGGTTGTTCCAGATTTCCCGACATCCCTTTTTCGTGGACTCGCGCAACTCCTCGATATAAGCTCGATATAAGACAGATAGATTTTCTCGACGAACTCAGTGAGAACCATGCCGCTTTCCGACGTAAAGTTTCCTGCATTTAGCGGTGCATGGATTCTGTTTTCAGAGACATGATTTGGGATTCGAGCGGATAATCTGCAACACTTCCCAGCACGGACCAACGTAAAGCGCAAAAGCGATCCGATTCCGCATTTCCGTCCTGGACGCTACGTACGGTTTGCTTGGGGTAGCAACGAACTCCGTGAGTGGCTAGGTTGTCAGCCCAAGATGGGCGGTTGTACATTCACCATGGAGCGTGGTTCGTCCGATACCGTGTACGCGTGCGGCAGGAGGACGGCTCGACCAGACTCCACCAGAAGGCAAAGGAACATACCCAGGTTTCGGGGATGTTCAGCTGTTCGCCAACTCGGTTGAGTCTATCACTTCTACTTCGATTTGATTCATGGATGTTCGGATAAACGAATCGAATTGAACGCGCTAGATTGATCTGTGAGAGCCATCAATCGGCTGGGTCGGAGTTGCCTTTTCCGTCGCAAGGTGCTGCTGCGCTTTGCTGACGGTTAGCCGCGCGTAGTATAGCGGGTCGCTTTTCTCACTACTGCGAAAATCCGCGATCCTGCGGATGATCTCTTCGGGGTCGTCGCCGCGGGCGAGGGCCCGCTTCGCATAGATCCAATCGTGCTCGGACTGGCTCAAGGGTCGCGTTTCAGAAGACCGTTGCGTTAACAGCCTGTAGTGCGCGCGGAAGTTGTTGTCGATCGGCTCAGCGTGTAGGCGAAAATCTTGTAGGTGATGAATGCGGTCGGTGTGCTTCTCGGCTTGCACTCGAAAGTCGGTTTTATATTTTCGGTTGATGAATCCCGGGAGACGCAGAACGCGAGTGGAATCGGTGGCCGCAGGATCGCCTCCGAGTTTGCGTGCCATGGCACGCAGCAGGGCCTCGCCGTGTTCCCGGTCAATACCCTCGACCCGCCACACGATCTGGAATTTGTCAGGCGATGTATTTACGGTGTAATTCGGCGGCGGCACCAGGTTGGATTGCCGAATCTTCGCCAAGGCCGACGGGCCATCGTGATCGATGTCCAGGTAAAGATGACGGATGGTCTGAATGTCCCGCTTAGTTCGCGTGCGTGCCTCGGGTTTCAGAGTGTTCATTCCGATGTAGATGTCGCATGCCTCTTTTTCATTCTTGTGCTGGAGCCATTCCTGAGCGGAAGTTCCCGCGATCCGTTCAGCAGTCGCGATACGCTGGATCGTTTCGCCCGTACCGCCGTTGCGGACCAGGACGGCAATCCGATCAGACGGATGAAAGTTTGTACGGATGTATTCGCTTGCTGAGATGTCCTTCATGTTTCGACTTTCGTCCGTCGTCATTGGGATGGCTCCTGTGTCTGGTAGATCGCACAGTAATCGAAGGGGTCGCGTCGGGGTCGTAGCTGTTGATTTCGAGCACTTCCGAGACGTAGCGGCGTCCTGGTCTGCGCTTGATCTGAATCACGACATGGAGCGAGTCAGCGATGTTGCTCTTGATAGCTCGGTAGAGTAGTTCGACGCCGCTTTGCAACACGCAACTCGTGAAGCGGGCGAGGCCCTGCTTCGCCGAATTGGCGTGAATCGCTTTGCTGATGGAGTCATCGAGAATGAGATGTTCGATGGGTTTCAGAAAACCGACTCTTAAACCCTGTAGAACAGAATCCGTCCTGGCGGACCGAGTTGCCGAAGGAAGTGGAAATCCGTCGCGTTGCGCATCAGCCATGGAGTTCTGAGAGAGCAGCCAGTCCGGAAAGTAGTCGGGCAGGGCTAAGTTAGCGAGAGCTGTTTGGATCAAGTCCGAATCCGATTCAATTCCCGTCCGACCTCCTTTCTTTCGCAACGACCGTCTCCGGCATTTTCCTTGGATCGTCTTGCCACAGGTGCGGAAGAAAAGCCCGACGTGTTCCTCGAGGGAGAGAGTCTCCCTGCGCTTCCAAGTGGGGGTTCTGCCCGTTTCGCTTTGTCTACGGACACGCTGACCGATGTGCGGTCTCCGGCGAGTGCTCCTTGCGGCTGGTCCCATGTTAAGGGCGCTAGTCCTTACGCCTGGGCAAATACGATCCGTTTCTCTCCTTTCACTGAATCATGAGGAGCAGCTGCCACAGCCATGCCGTCCACAATGCCTTCCAGGGCTTTTGCTTCTTCTCGCGTCACGCGAAAATTCGTGGCCCGCGGGCGCCGCAAGATGCTCAAGGTAGCGAATTCCGCCCGCGATGAAAGATACGTCCGCTGAATCGCTGGTTCGATCAGTTTGAGCAATCGGATCTTTACGCGAAGGCGGTCTCCTCGGAACTTTTCACTGTTCCGGATGAACAGCAGTTGTTCTTTCGGTTCCGGTTGAATCCGAGGCGGCTCGGATACCTCCGCCAGTCCGATGATCCCTCCCCGCGGACCGGACTCCCACAAATACACCCTGTCTCCCAATTTGATCTGTTCCTTGTGCTGCTGGACGAGCCAGGTATGTTCCCTAAGGGTGCGAACTGCACTCCGAACGTCGGAGAATTCCGAGCTGGCCTTAAAGATCCAGGTGTTCCGGCAGTCTGCTGTGGTACCTATCGGCTCTTCCTTCTTCTCTTCGCGTTGTGCCCCGTCTTGAGCCGGCCCTTTCCCCAAAACATGCGCATGAGAAACGCACCAAGGAGGAACCCCGTTCGTCCCACTGGTTTCCTTTCCTATGCGAGTCATTGCTGTGTGGGGGTCGATTCCATTGCCTGCCAAGCCGCCACCGGGCTTGATGACTTGAATCCCGGTGCATTTCACGGAGTCACCACGAACCTCTAAAACCAAAGAAATGTTTAGTTCCAACGCCTTGTCCGATATCACAGTCCATCTCCAAAATCCGCGCGCTTTCTTGGGGCACGCAATGCTCGAATTCAGCCCCAGGGCTGATACCGACAGAGCGAACCAATCTTCCGAATTTGGGTGTTCCGAAAAAAACAATATTCCCTCCCGTGCGTGGCCAGAAACGATCTTTTACTTCGCTTACTGAGTATTATCCTGGTGATTCCGCTGGCCCATGCATGTTAGAACCTTAGACTCCCGCCGGTTAGACGGCCGTCATCTCGGCGTCCGAGGTTTCTTCTTGGAAGCGCAGCAGAGCCTGGATTTTGAGGAACTAGCCCATCGGCTGACTGCTTTTGGGCTGCGAACCTTTAACGAGTTTGGACTCGGTGGGCGTAACTCTACAGTCGCCGGCGTCGGTCTGTCCGTCGACGACTTTGTCTCGGCAGTCTTGGTGGAATATATGGAAGGCAGGCTTCAACATCGGGCCTCCCGTGGCGATTTGTTCTCCCTGCTGGCGACCGCCATGCGCAATGACATTATCGATTCCCTTCGTAAGGCGGCACATGCCCACGAGGAGAGCCGATCCCCGCTTCCTGCCCAGCGGGATGCCGATGCTGCTCCCCTGTCGCTCGACGAATTGCCGGGATCGGCTATAGATTTTGCGGCCTCCATCGATGAAGAGCGGTACGGTGAACGCGCACGGACTGCCTTTGCCGGGGAACCCGAACTAGCGGAAGTTGTGAGGGCGGTGCTGGAACTCAACCTTTACAAGCCCCGCGAAATAGCGGCTGAGTTGGGCATTACTGCAGCAGAGGTGCAGAACAGGAAGAAGAGGCTGCAGAGGCAACTCATCGATCACAACTTGGTAGGGAGGAAAACCGCATGAGCGAACAGAAGGAAGAGGATCTTTTTCCGCAAAACGCGCGGTTGGCTCAACTGTCCGACAGCTTGTACGGCAGCCCGAGCCAGCTGGATGCCGGGGAAGCCCGGGAACTCTTGCGGCGCGCAGGAATTGATCCGGAAGACGTCAAAGCACGCCTTTATCGAAAGTTTGATGCCCTAGCAAAAGAGTACGCGGCAGCAGGCCGGCCCGTTCCGGCGCTCTTGAAACAGGCGCTTAGTGACTTGCGTCCAGGCGTACCCAGTTCCCCAAAGGAACGAGCATTAGTTCGCGAAGCCCGAGCGGTCATCCGGAGTGTCATCGACCACGCTCAGCGTATTCAGGAACGACTCGCGAGGCTGCCGCGTGTGACTTTGGCTACCGCCTATCGAAACAAGAAGGAACTCTCGGAACGGGACAAGAAACTCCTGGACGACCTCGCCGAGGATCTTTTGAAACGCAATAATCGCAGCCGCCCGAAAGACGGTCGATGAGCGGGTCGCAAAAAGGCGGCGCCTATGCACGCGCCCTCGCGCGCGAACTGCCGCTCGAGCATGGCGATCTGCGGGCAATCGCTTCGCGACTCGGACTCCAAGTTCGCGAGGTGGACGCTGATGGGTTTGACGGCGCCTTGATTCGAGCGCGCGAGATTCCTTTGGGAACGATTGCGGTCCGGCAATCGATCCGCGAGGCTGGCCGCAAGAATTTCACGCTCGCCCATGAAATCGCTCACTTTTTGCTTCCCGATCACGACCAGACGGAGCTCGTTTGCACCAAGTCCGACATCGGGAACTGGGGCGACTGGTCGCGAGAACTCGAGCGCGAGGCCGATGAATTTGCCGCCGAGCTTCTCCTGCCCGCTTCCGCGGTCCAGCCGATCGTCGAGTCCGCACCGCCTTCTCTGCAAGTGATCGAAAAAATCGCCCAGCGATTTCATACTTCTCTTTCGGCAGCGGCGTGGCGGTACTGCGATCTGGCGAAGCAAAGCTGCGCGATCGTGTGGGCCACGAATGACCGAATCGATTGGTCGAAACGCTCGAGCCACTTTGGCTTTCCGCTCCAAAAGGGGGCGCCCCTTCAGCAAGGCACGTTTGCGTTGCAATGCTTTGCGGGAACACCTGGTCCAAGGAAACCGCAGGCGCTCCCCGCGCGTTTGTGGATCTCCGC
>Ga0137403_10002762_pt1 | contig 21334 bp, 18 predicted proteins | sample CZOMad2_1_16fung_FD_122057 | JGI IMG/M metagenome (GOLD analysis project Ga0137403, IMG submission 122057) | Vadose zone soil fungal communities from Angelo Coast Range Reserve, California, USA - CZOMad2_1_16fungal (Hybrid Assembly) | ecosystem: Environmental > Terrestrial > Soil > Vadose zone...
GGTCGCTTCCGCCAAGCCATAGACAGGTATTAACGCATTGGGGCTAAACCCACAATCAAGAAATTCCTCGCTGAAACGCCGCACGGTCTCCAGCTTGATAGATTCAGCACCGTTCAACGCAAACCTCAATGAACTTAAATCAAGCTGGTTCTTTTGAACTTGCGATATCTTCTGAGCGCACAATTCGTAGGCAAAGTTGGGAGCTACCGTGATTTTGGCCCGGTAGTCCGAAATTGCCTTGAGCCATCGATAGGGCCGCCTGAGGAACGCGCTGGGCGACAGCTGAACACTATGGCAGCCGACATGGATTGAACACAAGATAGTACCGATCAGTCCCATGTCGTGATAGGGCGGCAGCCAAGATACAACGACATCAAGTGGCTGTAGCGCAAGAGTCGCCTCAATCAGGTTGGAGTTCGCAATTAAATTCTCATGGCTGACCACTACACCTTTCGGCTCACCCGTTGACCCCGAGGTGTACTGTAGAAACGCCGTATGTTGCGGACGCAAGGGCGGACAAGTCCAAGCTTGAGACAAGTCGGGCAGGTCATCGACTCTCAGCCAATCAAGGGCGGACAACGTGTCGCTGCCCTCGCCAGACAACACGCGCGATCCCTCAATGCCCGCCTTTGACGCGAGCACCAAACAAGGTTCGCAGTCTTGAACGATCCGCCGCAGCCTGCCGAAGGTGCGCGGCGAGGTTGGAGGAACCGATGGCACGGCGACCACCCCAGCGTAAATACATCCGAGGAAAGACAGAATATAGTCAATCCCAGGCGGGCAGACGATGATTACGCGGTCTCCGAAACGGGTCACCCTTTGCAAGTGTGCGGCGATGCTCCTTGCCCGATGGTCCAATTCTCGGTAAGTGAGTTGGCACCTTGTTTCATCACCATCCTCCAGAAAAGTAAATGCCGTCGCAGAAGACGTCTGCGAAATATCGGACGCACGATATGCAACGACGTCCAGAAAGGTAGAAAATTGCAAGCGCATGCAGGTACTCATCCAATTCCTAAGTTAAATGTCAAAGCCCATGCTATTGAAGCCATCTCCAAAAAATGCTGCCGAAAAATTAGCCCGTTAGCTTCGGGCAGAAAATTCAATTTCCTTAAGTTGAAAAAATTGTCTTGTGGTTTTCATTTTTACCATTGCGGGTTAACGGATCGGGTTTTTAGACAGGTGCCGGGGTGCACGGCCTGGCATCGGGAACCAAGAGATCGATATTGCGCAACCTAGTATGACCAAGCGCCGCTAAGGACAGCGCAAGGCCGATCAGACCGCTCAACACGAACACCAGCGCGAGTCCCTTTCCCTTGCCGGCGCCGAGCAGGGCAGTGGCGTTGGCGGCAAGTACACTGCCAGAGGCCAATGCCGGTTCGAAGATTCGATCGGCGGCGAACCCACCCGCGACAACCACTAAAGGGGCCGCGAGCATAACTACCATACCAATTAGCGCAAAGATTCGCCCCTGTTGTCCAACCGGCACCTTGCGCATCCACAGCGCGCCAGATAGCCCATAAGCCGCCGACGCGGCGGCGCAAGCAAGAAAGCTGCATCCGGCATAGACGATAGCCGAATTATGCAGCCCAGCCACCAGCACACATGCCGAGACGACGCCATCGCAAATCAGCAAGCCGACCATCAGTCCCCTACGCGGTCCGACCATAACGAGGTATCCGGATCCGAGTAAGCCCCCGAGACCGCCGATGGTCATAATCAGACCCAGTGTTCCGACAGAGTGGTTGGACAATATCAGCGGTGTGAGCAACGTCGTGACCAGTGCGATCAAACTGGCCTGCAGGGCTGCATAGCACAGTAAACCCGACATTAGGCGGTGCCGCCTGAAGAACAAGAAGGATTCAACGAAGTAAGCGAAGCTCCCGATTCGCGAACTATCAACGCTGGCCAATGATTGAGCGGCTGGGGAGGCGAGCGCGGAGAAAACCTTGAGCAACAGCATGGTGCCAATGCAGAAAGCGACGATGTCGATTATGGCGATGCATGGCAGACCAGCCGCGACCATCAGTGCCGCCGCAACTGTGGGCGCACATATTGCGACCAAATCGGCCGAAACACCCATCAAACCGCTAGCGCGCGGTATCTGTCCCGTGGACAGCAGACTGGTCGCAAGCGCCAAATATGCCGGAGCCCGAAAAACGCGGGTAATAGAGACAACTAGGTTGATAGCATACAAACGCCAAATCTGCAGCCCGCCTTGCCACAGCAGCACGATCAGCACAAAGGTGGTTGCGGCGGCAACGCTGTCTGCGACGAGGATGACGTAACGCTTGTCGCATCGATCAGCAATGGCTCCGGCCCAAGGAGAAACCAGTGCCATTGGCAACAGACCACTCATGATCAACCCTGCAAACTCAAGCACCTTTGCAGTGTGCTCGAACAGCCACACCCCTAAGGCAAAGCTAGTCAGCGAAGAACCCATTAGTGAAATGCTCTGACCAGCCCATAGCGATAGAAACGGGCGCCCCAAAACGCGTAATGATAGATCCGTGATCACCGAATACTCTACTCCTAAGACTAAGGGGATGTCGCTAACATTCCTGATTGCGATTAGATCCCTGCCGACACCATTGACGTCGGTACCATGCACTAACACGTAACGCCGTCGACACTACAATTACAGGCGGCACTATAAATTACAGGTCGTACCTGATTTATTGCTGATTCTTAACCGTGATTTCAGTAGGGTTGCTGTTTTTTTCTTGATAGCCGTCAGCGTCCTGATCACCATCCCCCGGCTTTACTTAAAGGTATGGCAAACGCAGTTCAGCGGCTGGCGCAATAAGCTTGTCAACTGCGCCCAACCGACTGCGACGATAAGCCTGATTCATGTACCCCTCCTCCCGGGGTACACCCAGCTTGCTTATGGCAATGGGTGTGGCATGTACAATTCTTAAATTTTTATACCGTACAAATACCAACGTTCTTCACAACGTAATACTTTACTTTCCGATTCACTTTTTTCAGCTAGACGGAAGTGTTGCGGAAATTCGGAGACGACTGACCCCTCACCTGCCCAATTACACCAGCGACATTGTAACTGTATCGGGAAGGTATTACCATTAAATCTGATCGAAGCCAATCGTCTCCGTACTACATGCCAAATATATTTCCATATGGCCTCAGGAAACTCAAGCTAGTTCAATCTCAACCATTCCAGTATCTCAAGGTACAAACTATCACGGCGGTGATTAAAGCGAAATTCAGATTCTTTCAAATACAGATAAAAGGTGGCGGATATGCCGTTAAACTTGTGCAACCTGAGTTTGACGTAACTCCAGAACGATTCAATGCCCTTGGTGCGACAAACTCGTTCGCCTCATGATTCACCCTGAAATGTTTATCAAAACCAATATCCGCAATACGATGCGTATCGAAATGCAGATCAATTGCAAAGCGTCGGGCACGCATCTGGGCCAAACATGGGATCAAACCGCACAGCCAAAGCCGGCGAAATGGAGACATTCCAGCCCACACCAACGGATCGTTCCTGAATCAATTGTTACAGTCCACCAGTGCCAACGATGGACGCTTGTGTCCTTCACTAATACCGCACAGATGTGCGCAAAATTTTAGAAGTAAGTATTTCGCTGGAAAGCAAAGGCACCACTTTTCGCATGATTATTGTCGCGTAGTCGCCAACCGCACGTTCCAAACAAATCGCTGCAAAATAATCAATTGACGGACACCATTGCCAAAAACACCATTGGGACGGCGAGTCCCCAGACCCTATCTCAAAATCAATACGGGCCTGATGGTCGACATCCAGATTAAAGCTAAACTGACTCAGAGGGATCGACAAGCCGATCCCTCTTGCCTTGATGTAACTCTCTTTCAAAGTCCACAGTTCAAAAAAGCGCTGTGACTGCAAGGATGTTGGTAATTGGCGCAACGCCCTTATTTCACTCAATGAAAAAAAGCTGTCCGCAAACTGTATCGGCGCCTCACGCGTGATGTTCTCGGCGTCGATGCCCAATGCCCGGTCGCGGGTCACACCCAGTATGATTAGACCGTCCGTATGGGATATACTGAAAGAGATTCTCTTGGCAACAGCATCGCCATTCGCAATCACTGGTCGCCCATACTCGCTCGACTCGAATCGCCAGTCTTGCGGCAAAATAGGCGCGTAGTGGGAAAGCACATCACGAACCAAGGCCCGTGTCACCAAAAAACGATGACTATCTTTGGCAAAATAAAACCGCTTTTCCTGCTCCAGCTCCAGTGACGTCAAAAGGCTTCTGTATGTACTGACAAGAACCTGGTCATAAGTTTCGTCGACAAAGACGAGCCACAGATCAACCCGTTCACTTGAAAGCGCCAGAAATTGTCTGTTATCCATTACAAATTTCATCGATACGTGCTTGAACCATTCATTCCGCCTAGAAGCTTGCCAGACTCCTAACAAATAACACGTTTATTAAATTTGACGGGGAGCGATGGCAAAAAAACGATTTGCGAAAGAATTTCGGCAAAAATGGTCAGAGTAAGGTGATTGTAGATCTATGCCGGTGTTTCAAAACGACTTGGGGTGTCCGCAAGGGCAATAATGTATGCGCCAAAAAGCAACATTATGGTCGGCAAACGAGCATACAACCCTAATCCCAAGACAACGCACCACCAGTTTGGTACTCGGTGACGCGTGTCTCAAAGAAATTCTTTTCTTTTTTCAGGTCAATCATTTCAGCCATCCAGGGAAAAGGGTTACTCGCGCCGGGATACAGCACATCAACACCAATTTGCTGGCAGCGGCGGTTTGCAATAAAGCGTAAGTATTCCTTGAACATGCTCGCATTCAAGCCCAGCACACCACGTGGCATGGTGTCTTCTGCGTAAGCATATTCCAACTCGACTCCCTTTTGCATCAGACTGCGAATTTCCTGACGAAACTCAGGCGTCCATAGATGCGGGTTTTCCATCTTGATTTGATTGATCACATCTACACCAAAATTCAGGTGCATGGATTCATCGCGCAGAATGTATTGATATTGTTCGGCCGCGCCGGTCATCTTGTTCTGCCGTCCCAGAGCAAGAATTTGCACGAACCCCACATAAAAGAACAAACCTTCCATGATGCAGGCAAACACAATCAGGCTGCGTAATAGATCACGATCTGTCTCAGGCGTGCCGGTCTTGAATTCTGGATTGGTAAGCGTGTCAATAAAAGGTAACAGAAATTCATCCTTGGCGCGAATGCTGGCAACTTCGTGATACATGTTAAAAATTTCACCGTCATCCAGACCTAAACTCTCAACAATATATTGGTACGCGTGCGTGTGGATTGCCTCTTCAAACGCCTGGCGTAAAAGAAACTGGCGGCACTCCGGATTACTGATGTGGCGGTACGTACCCAGCACTATATTATTGGCTGCCAAGCTGTCCGCGGTCGTAAAAAAACCCAGATTACGCTTGATTAAACGCCGCTCGTCCTCACTCAATTTGTCGCTTTTCCATAATGCGATGTCCGCCGTCATGTTGACCTCTTGCGGCATCCAATGATTAGCGCACGAGGACAGATATTTTTCCCACGCCCATTTATATTTGAATGGCACCAACTGATTCACATCAGCCTTACAATTGATGATGCGCTTGTCTTCAACGCGTATACGCCCAGCCGGTACGGGTTGCACAGATGACGACTTCGGCATGATCTGTTCGGTTCGCACGGCCACTTCCGCCATAATGTTTGCGTCAACAGGCCGACCCACGCGCAACATGCCCAACGGCATTCCGGTTGGTTTGATATCTTCTTCAAATGTCAACATTTTTATCCCCTTGCTCTCAGAGCACAGCTCTTTATCCTGATTGTCGTTCCCGCATAATAATCACTTATTGACAAGCTTCGCAGTCCGGGTTATCGATTGAACAGAATTGCTTTTCTTCTGGTATATCACCACTGGTTGGAACCGCGTTCAGTGCGCCTGCACGACCAGTCGATTTTTCTGCCGAGGTGGCGCCCAAAGTACGCAAATAATATGTTGTCTTCAAGCCGCGTAACCACGCCAGTTTGTAGGTATCGTCAAGCTTCCGACCCGAAACACCCGCCATATAAATATTCAGGGACTGTGCCTGATCTATCCACTTCTGCCGACGCGATGCAGCCTCTATCAACCAATTTGGCTCAACTTCAAAGGCAGTCGCGTAAAGGCTGCGAAGTTCTGCCGGTATCCGGTCTATCTTTACCAGGCTGCCGTCAAAATATTTCAGATCAGCGATCATTACTTCATCCCACAAGCCAAGCTGTTTCAAATCAGCCACCAGATAATCATTCATCACGGTGAATTCACCCGACAGATTCGATTTCACAAAAATATTCTGATAGGTGGGCTCAATACAGGCCGACACGCCAATAATATTGGAAATGGTAGCAGTTGGCGCAATCGCTACGCAATTCGAGTTGCGCATACCATGCTGTTTGATGCGCAAGCGCAACGCATCCCAGTCCATGCTGGCAGACACATCCACTTCAACATAGCCGCCACGTTCCTGACGCAACAGATCCAGCGAATCCTGCGGCAAAATTCCCCGATCCCATAAACTACCGCGGTAGCTGTCATAACGACCGCGCTGCTCGGCCAACTCCGTCGATGCCCAATATGCGTAATAACATACCGCCTCCATTGAACGATCCGCAAACTCCACCGCTTCATTCGAAGCATAGGCGATCCGCAGACTATGCAGACAATCCTGAAAACCCATAATGCCCAAACCCACCGGACGATGTTTAAGGTTGGAATTGCGCGCTTTACCCACTGCGTAATAATTGATGTCGATCACGTTATCCAGCATACGCATCGCGGTATTAACCGTCCGTTGCAGCTTGTCATGATCCAACTGACCGAATTTTTCATGACCACGCGGATAAAGGTGCGCCACCAAATTCACTGAGCCGAGATTGCACACGGCAATTTCACTGTCATTGGTGTTCAAGGTAATTTCAGTGCACAGGTTGGAGCTATGCACCACACCCACATGTTGCTGTGGTGAGCGAATGTTGCACGCGTCTTTGAAGGTAATCCACGGGTGCCCGGTTTCGAATAACATGGTCAACATCTTGCGCCACAGGCTGGCAGCCGGAATCTTCTTGAACAATTTAAGTTCGCCGCTGACTGTCTGCGCCTCATATCCGGTGTAAGCGCGCTCAAAATCAGCACCCATCTTGTCATGCAAATCCAGCACGTCATTGGGCGAAAATAAAGTCCAGTCACCGCCCTCTATGACACGCTTCATGAACAGATCAGGGATCCAATTGGCGGTATTCATGTCATGGGTGCGGCGGCGATCATCACCGGTATTTTTACGCAGCTCTAAAAATTCTTCGATATCCAAATGCCAGGTTTCCAGATAGGCACACACCGCACCCTTGCGCTTGCCACCCTGATTGACTGCCACTGCCGTGTCGTTGACAACTTTGAGAAACGGTACAACTCCCTGCGATTGGCCATTCGTTCCCTTGATGTGAGCACCGAGCGCACGCACCGGAGTCCAATCGTTGCCCAGACCACCGGCATATTTGGCCAACAACGCGTTTTCCTTGATAGCCTCGTAAATACCGTCCAGATCATCAGACACGGTGGTTAGATAGCAAGAGGAAAGCTGCGAGCGTTGCGTACCGGAATTAAACAAAGTGGGCGTAGAGCTCATGAAATCAAAACTCGACAACAAACGATAAAACTCTATCGCACGCGCCTCACGATCAATCTCATTTAACGCCAGCCCCATCGCCACGCGCATAAAGAAAGCCTGCGGCAACTCAATACGCCTTCCCTTGATATGTAAAAAATAACGGTCATACAATGTCTGCACGCCCAGATAGCCAAATTGCAAGTCCCGTTGCGCATCCAGCTCCCTGCCCAGTCGCTGCAAGTCGAACTGCCCCAGACGCTCGTCCAGTAACTGCGCCTCAATACCTTGTGCGATAAATTTGGGGAAATACTCTGCATAGCGGGTCGTCATGTCTGACTGTGCCACCTCTTCACCCAGCACTTCACTGCAAAAATTATTCAGTAACAGGCGCGCAGTCACAAAGTTGTAGGCAGGTTCTTTTTCTATCAGGGAGCGCGCTGAAAGAATCAGGCATTTGCGCACTTCATGTTGTGTCACGCCATCATATAGATCCTTGAGTGTCAGTTTGATCACTGCATCCGCATGCACCGCATCACCCAGATTCACGCAGGCTGATTGCACCAAAGCGGACAAATTATCAAGATCAAGCGGGCGCAATACACCATCCACACCGGTCACATTAATTATGTGAATCGGCTCCTTATGCTTGCTCTTGGCCCGTGTGCGTGCACGCTCTTCGCGATATAGCACATAAGAACGCGCCACATCATGTTCGCCAGAACGCATCAGGAACAGCTCGACCTGATCCTGAATATCTTCGATATGCAAAGTCCCGCCATGCGGTTGACGGCGCAACAACGCACTCGCCACACCATTGGTCAATTGCTCAACCATTTCACGCACGCGTGCTGAGGCCGCACCTTGCCCGCCATTCACCGCCAGAAATGCCTTGGTCAGCGCAATAGAAATTTTCGCCGGCTCAAAGGCAACTACCGAGCCATTGCGCCGGATTACTTTGTGCTGGTCAAACGGATTGGTCTGGAATGCTACAGGATCAGAAACATCTTGGGCAAACTGCGGAGAGGTCGAAGCGCCATCATTGGTAGCAGCGGCATTTAACATATACATCTCCCTTGAAAATTTGATTTACCCTGGAACCTACTATATGTAGTATTTTTTTCGGGTAACGAAGCTAATTGTAGTATGTGACGAAAATATTGCAAGCTAAAAATTAGGCTAATTCATTATCGGTCAATTTTATTCGTGCAGACTCAAGTTTTGGTGCAAGCCGGAGAGGTAGCGCAACCAGTCAAAATTCGGGCCCGGGTCAGTCTTGCGCTGTGGGGCAATATGGCTGTGTCCGGCAATGCCGCGCAACGGATATGCGCGACGCAAAGCCAGCGTCAACGCATTCAATGCATCATACTGCGCGTCGGTAAAAGGTAATTGGTCGCTTCCTTCAAGCTCTACGCCGATACTGAAGTCATTACAGCACGATCTGCCTTGCCAATTCGACGCGCCAGCATGCCAAGCACGCTGCAGGCAAGGGACAAACTGCATAATGTGCCCATCGCGGCGCACGAAGAAATGGGCCGATACCTTAAGTTCGGCAATGGTCTGGTAATAGGGGTGTGCATTGCGATCCAGACTATTGGTAAATAAGCGCTGCACTCCATCGCCGCCAAACTCATCGGGAGGCAGACTAATGTTGTGTAACACCAATAACGCAATTTCATTTTCAGGCCGCGCATCACAGTTCGGCGAGGCCAGATATTCAGCTCCTGCCAGCAAGCCGTGCCCATCAATCTGCATCATCTTGTCCATTCGGTGCCTTAATACCCAGCCGCTCCATGCGATAACGTATAGTGCGGAAAGTTATCCCCAACAAATTAGCTGCCGCCGTTCGATTGAATCCGGTTTGCTGCAGCGTTTCTAGCAAAATTTGCCTTTCGATGCGATCCAGATAATCCGGGAGTGGGCATTTATCGCCCAGAGTAGAAAGTTCGGCACCCATTGTGTCCGCAGGCGCGAGCTGCAAGTCCGGCACGCCCAGCACGCCCTCATTGCACAGCGCCAAAGCCCGCTCAATAATATTTTCCAGCTCGCGCACATTACCTGGAAAACCGTAGGCTTGAAGTGCATTCAGTGCTGATTCAGAAAATTCTGCCGGAACGGCACCGCGCAAACGAGCCAAAATTTGCCGGGCAATTTCCGGAATGTCTTCGCGTAGCTCACGCAGTGTCGGCATTTGTATCTGAATTACATTCAAACGGTAATAAAGATCCTGGCGAAATGCGCCTTGTTTTACCCGCTCAGCCAAATCAATATGCGTCGCGCTGATAATCCTTACATCTACAGCCTCTTCGCCGGTTGCGCCAACTTTGCGCACACATTTTTCTTGTATCGCCCTTAATAATTTAACCTGCATGATCAATGGCAGATCGGCCACTTCATCGAGAAACAAAGTGCCGCCATGCGCTGCCTGAAAAAAACCGTCCCGGTCTTTATCTGCTCCGGTGAACGCACCTTTTTTGTAGCCGAAGAATTCACTTTCCATCAAGTTTTCAGGGATCGCTCCACAGTTCACGGTGATCATTGCTTTATCGCGCCGCGCTCCACTTTGCACAATGAGCTTGGCTGCCAGCTCTTTACCACTACCTGATTCACCGCTAACAAGCACAGGTGCCTGGCTGCGCGAGACCCGCTCGATCAGCCCGCGCACTTTTACCATGGCTGGCGCTTGCCCAAGTAATGCTTTATCTCCCGGCACACCGGTTTGCGGCAAATTTAAGGCCGATTTCACCAAAGTACGTAACTGATCGAGAGAAACTGGCTTGGCCAGATAATCGAACGCGCCTGCCTTAAGCACAGCAATGGCATTCCCCATATTGCCATGTGCAGTAATCACCGCTACCGGGACATCCAGATTGTGCTGCACAATATATTGCACCACCTGCAAACCTTCTCCGTCCGGCATACGCATATCAGTCAGACACAGGTCGTAGTGGCGTGCCGCAAGTTTTGCCAAAGCTTCTCGTACCGAACCCGCTTTATCCACTTCCAAGCCCATCTTCAACAGTGTGACTTCCAGCAGTTCAAGAATATCAGGCTCGTCATCCACGAGTAACACGCATGGGTTCTTTTCCCGACCACTTTCAGCCTTACTCATGCAGATCTCCAAATGTTATGCGAAAACACGCGCCCGCCTTCTTTGGCTGATTATGATATTCCAGCAATGCGCCATTTGCCGCACACAACTCTTTGGCAATATAAAGTCCGAGCCCGGTTCCTTCACTGTCCGTGGTGAAAAATGGTTCGAACAAACGTGCCTGGTGCTGCTCTGCAACGCCCTGCCCATCGTCTTGCACAGCCAAGACTACCCGGTTGTTTTCAACCCCTGTGGTTAATTCCAGGCTACCCGAGCCCTTGCTTCCATGACGTAAACCATTACGGCATAAATTCCACAATACCTGAAAGAAATGCCCTTGATCGAATTGAATCCTTGTTGCAGGCAACTCCTTTAATAGCATGACTCCAGTTGCAAGGTGTTCAGACTGAACAAATTCATCAACAAAGCTGCGCAGCGATAACGCCAGGTCGAACACTTCCATTTGCGCTCGATCACGGCGATTCAATTGCATCACGTCCTGCACAATTAGGTTGATGCGCTGCGTATTATCCAGAATAATCTGCAGCAAGCGTTGTCGCTTGGCATCAGCCTGTTCTTCCTGCAACAACTCGGTCGCGTAGCTGATCGCAGACAGCGGGTTGCGCACTTCGTGAGCAATGTTAACTGTCAAGCGCCCCAGCGCTGCCAGTTTGATTTGCTGGGCTTCGGCCTGTATGCGCTGCATGTCTTCCAAAAAAACCACTGCGCCATGCGCCGTATTTCCTTCTACCGCAACAAAGCGCAGGCGCGCCTGCACGCCTGCATCCAACTGCAGGGTATTGCGGCTTGCAGCGCCGGTCATCTTCCACATTGCATATTGCCCATACAGCAAGGGGAATGACTCTGCCAGCAAACTGCCGGAAAGCGCGTTATGACGGAGCAAACTTGAAGCGCTGGGATTCATTTGCACGATCACATCTTGCTCATCCACCACCAGTACACCATCCTGCATGTCGCGCATCACCAGGCGATTAGCTTCAGACATGCTGACCAGATCTCTGCCCCGGCGCTGCGCCAATTGCTGGCTATCCACGGCATATTTAGCCAGCGTGTGCGCCAACCACGCCACGGCAAAATAAGCGATGCACAAGAAACTTACCTGTATGTATTGCGCCACTGGGGCATCGTCATGCAGCACCGCAAAAGAATGTTCCAGAAGCGTTGCGATCGTGGCCAGCGCGGCAAAGAATAAAGTGATTCTGCCGCGACTGATCAATCCTGCTGCGGCCAGCGAAATCAGCAATAACAAACCAATATTATTCTGGATCCCGCCACTCGCGTATGAAAGCATCGACAGACTGACTATGTCGCTACCCACTTGCACCGCCAATTGCCAGGTAAAACTTGGCCAACGCAGCTTAAACAGAAGCAAGGAAATCAGTATCGTGCCGACGTAGAATATACTGCCGATGAAAAATAATTTCTCATCCCGCGTACCCAATAACTGGGCCGCACCATGAACGCCCGCCAGGATAACGAAAAAACAGGCCAGTATCAGTCGATATAAATTGAAATAGCGCAGCGAGCGCCATAAATCAAACGAGGAGAAATCAGCGACGACAGGGTTGAACATCGCGTTTAGAAAAAACCGGTTTACTTGCTATAAGCATCACGATGCGCTGCGCTGCAAAAGAATTGCCCTTGTGCCACAAGACTTTCACCTTTGGGCAGATGCACCCCGCAATGCGCGCATTTCACCATATCATCCGTCACTGATTTATCTTCAGGCGGCAAATTCTTGCGATACGATTTGACCAATACATAAACCGCAACCGCAATGACGATCAAAAACAACAAACGACTCATTTTACTTAAACCCCGCTAAAAGTAACTATCCCCACGTCAAACCTAGAATTGCCGCATTGCGGCAAAGTGCGCTAATTCTAACAAATATTGTTTGTGCTTTGAGTCAGGCAAAAAAGTAATTGCAGCGCAAGCCAATTCCGCTTCCTGCACTGCCTGCTGACGGGTAAATTCCAATGCGCCGGTGTCGCGAATAACCTGCAACACTTCAGAAAATTTCCCCACATCACCCTGTTCAATCGCATTTCGCACCAACGCTACTTGCACTGTCGAGCCGTGCTGCATGGCATAAATCAACGGCAAGGTGGGTTTGCCTTCAGCAAGATCGTCACCGAGATGTTTACCGGTTTGCTGTTCATCAGCCGAATAATCCAGCACGTCATCCACTAATTGAAATGCGGTTCCGAGGTGCATGCCATACTCAGCTGCAGCACGCTCCTGATCAGCATTCGCCCCACCGAGTAGCGCGCCCAGCCGCATTGCCGCCTCGAACAGCTTGGCGGTTTTGCAATGAATTACGCGCATATAATTCACGGTGTCCACGTCTGCATTATGGCAATTCAACAGCTGCAAAACCTCGCCCTCGGCAATGGTGTTACTCGCGTCAGCCAGCATTTGCATCACACTCATTTCTCCCACTTCAACCATCATTTGAAATGCCCGCGAATAGAGAAAATCACCGACCAATACACTGGTAGCATTGCCGAATAATGCACTTGCTGTAGCATGTCCGCGGCGCAGTTCAGACTCATCTATTACGTCATCATGCAACAAGGTTGCGGTATGGATGAACTCGACCACGGCGGCCAGATCATGATGGCGCGTGCCCTGATATTTAAATGCATGCGCGGACAGTACCACCAGCGCAGGGCGTAGCCGTTTACCGCCACTGTTAACAATATACTCGCCCACCTGATTGATAAGCATTACTTCTGAGCGCAGCCGCGAACGTATCACCTGATCCACCGCAGTCATGTCGGCTGCGAGAAATTGTTTGAAATTATCTAAAAACACCATCTATCCTGAAATATGAGAACGCCGTGGCCAACAGCAGAAAGAAAATTTTTAGGCAGCGCATTGTCGCATAAATAGGCTTTATCGCCGTTGTTCGATAGCAACCGTTTGTCGCCACAGATAGATTCCAACTACCGCCCCTACACCACACAACGTCACCACATAATGAGCTGGCACCATGGGATCAAGCGGTAACAATACACTCACCACAATCGGAGTTAGCCCACCCAATACCGCATAGGCAACGTTGTAAGAGAATGACAACCCGGAAAAACGAACCTCTGGCGGAAATGCCTTGACTGCAACACCGGGCACAATACCAATCACGCCGACAAAAAAACCGCACAGTGCATATAGCCCGTTGATATGTTGCGGCGCAACCGACATTTGCTGGTAGAACAATGCTGCTGTAAATCCCAACATGGCACAGCCTATTACCAACATTCGCCCGACACCAAAACGATCTGCCAGTGCACCGAAAAATATACACCCGAGACTTAAAAACAGTGTCGCGATGCTATTCGCCTGCAAGGTAACCGAAGCAGGAATAGCATAGAGCTTTTGCAGCAGTGTCGGGGTCATCAATATCACCACCACCATTGCGGCCGACAGCAGCCAGGTTAATAACATGGTCTGTATTACCGCCGGACGATGTTCACGAATCACTGTTTTCAACGGCAATTCGTTGGCCAATGCCTGCCTTGCTTCCATTTCTCTGAATACCGGCGTCTCGTGTAGCCACTGACGCAGCCAGGCCGACAACAAGCCAAAAAAACCACCAATGATGAACGGTACGCGCCAGCCTTCTGCAAGCAGCTCTGCCGGTGCATATAGCTTGTTAATTGCAGTTGCGACCAACGAGCCCAACAAAATTCCACTGGTCAGCCCGGCAGTCAGGGTGCCGCACGCAAAACCGACATGACGTGGCACATGTTCGGCAACAAACACCCATGCGCCCGGTACTTCACCGCCAACCGCAGCGCCCTGCAATATGCGCATAGCCAGCAATAATAATGGTGCCCATATACCGATCATGGCATAGGTTGGGAGTAAACCAATCGCCAGCGTTGGCACGGACATCAGAAAAATGCTCAGCATGAACATACGCTTGCGCCCAAGCAAATCGCCAAAGTGCGCCATGATGATCCCGCCCAGCGGGCGCGCCAGATAACCTGCCGCAAAAATGGAAAAGGTTTGCAACTGACGCATCCAGTCGGACATGTCCGGCGGAAAGAACAACTGTCCGATTACCGCCGTAAAAAATATGAAAATGACAAAATCGTAAAATTCCAGCATGCCGCCTAACGCGGCCAGCAACAATGTACGATAATCACGGCGACTGAGTGTGGGCATAAATTTCCCGGTTTGACGAGCTGGTTTACTGATTGAAAATTGTATGCGATAGCAACACTTTTCTCCTAGGAAAAGCTAGGCCATCAGGCTGAGCTGGTTTGTCATTTGGGCAGTTATCGGTATAATGCGCCGCTCTAAAAGTTGGCTGGAATGCGCAACCAATCATAACTAGACAGCAAATGGCCTGGTAGCTCAGTCGGTAGAGCAGAGGATTGAAAATCCTTGTGTCGGTGGTTCGATTCCGCCCCGGGCCACCAAATTTCGTGCACAGTAGCGCGCAAAATTAATCCGGAAGAGTTTGGACTGGTTTTGCGTGTTACTGTACGCCAAAAAGGTCTTCACGAAAAACGTGCAGACCTTTTTCATTTGCATACACATGTTGCGCACAAAGGAAGTTGTCCTCATGAGTGGCACTTTAGAAGAAACCAAAACCACGGCGGTGAACGCTGAAGGAGTCGCGCGCGAGGTCAGGCGGCGGCGCACTTTTGCCATCATCTCTCACCCGGATGCGGGCAAAACCACACTAACCGAAAAATTGTTGCTGTTTGGCGGCGCAATTCAACTGGCAGGCACGGTAAAGGCGCGAAAAAGCGGCCGTCATGCCACTTCTGACTGGCTGGAAATCGAAAAGCAGCGTGGCATTTCGGTGGCCAGCTCGGTGATGCAATTCACTTACGACGATTGCGTGATCAACCTGCTCGACACCCCCGGCCACCAGGATTTTTCCGAAGACACCTATCGCGTATTGACTGCAGTGGATGCGGCGGTGATGGTAGTGGATGCCGCCAAAGGGGTGGAAGAACAAACCATCAAACTACTTGAAGTCTGTCGTTTGCGTAATACGCCGATCATCACCTTTATCAACAAAATGGATCGCGAAGTACGCGACCCGCTGGAAGTGCTGGACGAAATCGAATCCGTGCTGAAAATAAAATGTGCGCCGGTTACTTGGCCAATTGGCATGGGTAAACGCTTTCGGGGTGTGTATCACTTGCTGAATGACAGTGTGTTGCGCTTCTCGCCGGGCGAAGCAAAAGCCGAACAAGAGTTGGAAACACTGCTTGGCGCGCAGATTGAACAGCTTGCGCAGCAATATCCAAACGAGATGCAGATTATGCGTGACGAGACCGAACTGGTCAGCGGCGCGGGCGCATCGTTCGATTTGCAGGAGTTTCTCAACGGCCAGCAATCTCCGGTGTTCTTCGGTTCCGGTATTAATAACTTCGGTGTACGTGAGGTGCTGCGTGCCTTGGTAGATTGGGCACCGGCGCCGTTGCCGCGCGCTACCGACATACGCATCGTTCAGCCCACCGAGGCTGCATTCACCGGCTTTGTGTTCAAGATACAGGCCAATATGGATCCGAATCATCGTGACCGCATCGCTTTCTTGCGTGTCTGCTCAGGTCGCTACAGCTCAGGCATGAAGGTCAAACATCGGCGCAGCGGCAAGGAAATGAAGCTTGCCAACGCGGTGACGTTCATGGCCAACGAACGTTCACGCATGGACGAGGCCTACGCAGGCGACATCATCGGCATCCACAATCACGGTCAGTTACAAATCGGCGACGTACTCACCGAAGGCGAAGCGCTCACTTTCAAAGGCATCCCCTACTTCGCACCGGAATTATTCAGCCGCGCACGCTTGCGCGACCCGATGAAGGCCAAGCAATTGCAAAAGGGTTTGCGTCAACTGGGAGAAGAAGGCGCGGTACAGGTGTTCGAGCCATTGGCAGACAGCACGCCGCTCATCGGTGCGGTTGGGCAGTTACAGTTTGAGGTGGTTGAGCACCGTCTAAAATCCGAATATGGTGTCGATGCGGTATTCGAGCGCGCCGGCATCCACACTGCACGCTGGGTAACTTGCCCGGACGCAGCTCATCTTGATGAATTCGTGAAGGCCAACCAGGGCAAATTGGCGCGCGACGTGGATGGCAACTTTGCCTATCTTGCCGACACCGGGGTAAATCTGCGCCTTGCCATGGAACGCTGGCCCAAAGTGCAGTTCCACGCCACGCGTGAGCATGGACAACAACTCGGCTAGTCCCTCGTATTTTTTCTTTCCAGATAATTACGGCAAGCCAGATGCATTACTTCAATTTGTCTGGAGAAATTCTTGCAGCTGTCACAGATCAACAAGTGAACGCGCAGCAAAAAACGTTCGCGCAGCGTCATGTCGCGCTCCATGGCTTGAGACAACAATTCCGATGCCTGCTTACAGCTCAACATGGCTTTCCTTTGTTTCCGAACCAATGCAAATCAAGGCATTCACGCAAAGCCAAACGTGCCCGGTGCAATATCACCCAGCAGTTAGTCGTTGAGATTGCCAATTCCTGACAAATTTCTTCGGTACTGAGCTCCATGAACTCGCGCATCATGAAAGCCTGCGCAGTACTGAACGGCATACGTTGGGTACAAAACTCGAACATTTCCCAGAATTTTTGATTCTCGAATGACTGGGTTGGATTTGCCCAGGTTTGCGGTGGATTAACCCAGTGTCCGTTATCACCGAAAGATTCGGCGGATAAATTTTCCAATGGGTCTTCGTCATCCTTGCTGGTAAATTGTGGCTCACGGGTCTTCTTTCTAAGCAAATCCATTATCTTGTGCTTGAGAATGCCCACCAGCCAAGTGCGCAACGAGGATTGCGCAGCAAAATTATCACGGCTTTCAATTGCCGCGAGCAAGGTCTCTTGTACCACATCTTCGGCCAAATGCGGGTCCCGCAGTTGCAACATGGCATAGCGCAGCAAATAGCCGTGCTGCTGTTCCAGAGCATTTAAATCCAGCGTAGAAGATTGATTCATTACAAGTCAGCTATCAAGGCTAAAATAATTAGGCAAATGCTAGTATACCGCCTCTGTTTTGCGGTTTAAACAATCACCCGTCGGTGCCGCCTAAAAAATCTTGTAAGTTTTTTGCCCTCCGTCACGACTAACCGCCCGACAGGAACTGCTTGTCAGGCTTTAACCACATTACCTAGGAGATATACCATGAACAAAACTGATCTGACCATCCGCACTGCCATTGCCGGACTGCTTGCACTGGGCCTGGTTTCTGCCAGCAGCACCGCACTTGCCGCCAAAGGCGATATGGAAAAATGCGCCGGTATCGCCAAAGCCGGTTTGAATGATTGCTCTTCCGGAGGCAACGCCTGCGCCGGAACCACCACCTCGGACCGCGAAAAAGATGCTTGGGTTTATGTACCTAAAGGCACCTGCGCAAAAATTGCCGGTGGCACAGTGGTCACTAAATAATTCCTAAAGCCGGCCCCTGCCAGTGCAATTTTCTACATCGAAATGACGGCAAAATTGAGCGGGGTGGGGGTGGGCTTGCGCGCATCGCATCAACAACAATTCATCAGCGAGCGTCCTGATGTGGCATGGCTGGAAGTTCACAGCGAAAACTATTTTGGCGATGGCCCGGCATTAACGTTACTGGAAAATATCCGTGCAAATTATCCGCTGAGCCTGCATGGTGTCGGATTGTCGCTCGGCTCGGCCGATGAGCTGGACATGGCGCACTTGGACTCATTGCGAAATCTTGTCGAACGCGTTCAACCCGACTTGGTTTCCGAACATCTGTGTTGGGGCACGGTGGGCAAGCAACATCTCAATGACTTACTGCCCTTGCCGTACAGCCGCGAGGCACTGAATCTGATTTGCGCACGCATCGACACCGTACAGGAATTTCTGGGCAGACGCATTTTGGTTGAAAACATCTCCAGCTATTTGCGCTGGGAAAATGAAGATTTCAACGAGTGGGATTTCGTGGCAGAGCTGCCCAAACGCACCGGCTGCGGTTTGTTGCTGGATGTGAATAACATCTATGTCAGCGCGATGAACCATGGCTACGATGCGCACGCCTATCTTACTGCCATGCCAGCCGATAGTGTGGATGAAATTCATCTGGCCGGCTACGAAGTGCAGCACGGCGTATTGATTGATACCCACAGCCGCGCGGTATCAGAGCCGGTCTGGCAACTCTATCGAGACGCCATCAAACAACTGGGCGTCAAGCCGACACTAATCGAGTGGGATACCGATATTCCTCCCTTGGCTGAGCTGCTGGCAGAGGCGGCCACTGCCAGCAAAATTCTGGAACAAGAACATGCCTGCCTTGTTTGAACAACAACAAGGGTTTGTCCGGGCGCTGTTCAGTCGGCCCGACAGCTATGAACACTTGGCCTTGCGGGCAGCAATGGGCAGTAGCGTGGCACGCGGCATGGCGATTTATCGCAACAACGTTTTCAGCAATTACCAGCGCATGCTGAGCAGCCTATATCCGGTTATCGAACGCCTGGTCGGCGCTGATTTTTTTGCCGCGGTCGGCCATGACTATATTCAGGCTACCCCCTCCTGCAGCGGTGACATTCGCAATTACGGCGAACAGTTTGCCGAATTCCTGGCCGCTCATCCGCACGCGAATGCTCTGGTTTATCTCAAAGATGTCGCCAGTATTGAATGGGCATGCCATAAAGTAATGCATGCCCCGCCACAAAAAGTATTTTCGCTGGCGGAATTACACCATCTGCCGCAGGAGCAACTCGGTCGAATGATGTTCGGCTTGAGTGCAGCTTGTCAATTGATCTCATCTCCCTATCCGGCGCTAACCATCTGGCAAGCCAACCAGCCTGGATATTCAGGTGATGAAAATATAAATCTGGGCTCGGGGGGCGAATATTGTTTGGTATTGCGCCACAAACTCGCTGTGCAACCGCTCGCTTTGAGCACGGCTGAGTTTGAATTTTTGACCCGACTGTCCCAGCGGCAAACACTGGGAGATGCGTTACATGCCGTACAGTCTCTAACGACAGACTTTGATTTGCAAAATTGTTTACAGCGTCACATCAGCAATGGCGTGATTTCGGAATTTACTTTTTACCAAGGAGCATGACTAATGAATAAAATTCGCAGACTGGTACAGCTATATCAACAAGCAGTCGGCTACTGGGGCTATCTCACGCCAGTGTTTGATTTGGCGGTACGTTTATACGTGAGCTCGGTGTTTTTTCGCTCCGGGCTGGTCAAAATCCAAAGCTGGGACAGCACTGTATCGCTATTTGAAAATGAATATGCCGTTCCCGTCCTGCCGCCTGAGATGGCCGCATGGATGGCTGCAACCACTGAATTATCGATACCCGTTTTTCTCGTACTGGGATTGCTCAGTCGCCCTGCTGCGATAGTGCTGTTTGTGTTCAATGCAATCGCCGTCATTTCCTATCCAGATCTAAGCCCGGCAGGCGTCAAGCAGCATTATCTCTGGGGTGCGTTGATGCTGGTGATCGTGTTTCATGGCGCAGGCAAGTTCTCACTGGATGCCTGGATCAAAAATTATTTCCGCTAAGCTAATTTCAATCCTCATTCAAAAAGTGATACCCGCTTCAAACTCAAAGCGGGTATCGGCAAAATAGTTCTGGTTGTCCCTAAACGACAGGGACTCAGACTATTGGTACAGCGTGGGGAATTGTTTATGCAGTTGCGCCAGTTTAGGCTGGTCGTTAATCAGGATATACGGTTGATAAGGATGCAACGCCAGGTAATTCTGGTGATGCTCCTCAGCCGGATAAAACTTTTTTAACGGCACAACCTGAGTGACGATGGCAGCAGGAAAAACATGTGCCGCGTTGAGCTGTTCGATCTGGCGCTGCGCAAGCTGTTGCTGTTCTGGGCTGTTATAAAACACCGCCGAACGGTATTGACTACCAGTATCGGGTCCTTGCCGATTAAGCTCGGTCGGATCGTGCGCAACACTGAAAAAAACTTTCAGCAACTGCTGATAAGAAACCTGCCGCGGGTCAAAGTTGACCGATACCGATTCTGCATGCCCAGTATCTCCCTCACTAACCCTTTCATAATACGCAGTTGCAGCCTCTCCGCCGCTGTAACCGGATACCACCGACGTCACGCCTTTAACATGCTTGAAAACGGCATCCACCCCCCAAAAACAACCCCCGGCAAACACCGCAGTTTCTTGAGCCTTATTGTCTGCCGCAAAGGCAGACGAAACGGTCATGCCCAATACGAGCCATGCACCGTTGATGATTAAATTACGACGACCTGCTTTAAACATGGTAATACTCCTTAAAATTAACCTGCTGTACTGCGTTAGCTGAAAAACTAGTGTTTGCTCGCTCCTCCGCTTTGATGCGCCTCACTCAATAAAGTTTGTATTAATTGTTCGGTTTCCTGATATTCGCCCTCACCAAAATGCTCACGACGAATCTGACCTTGTGCATCAATCAGATACTGAGCCGGCCAATACCGATTCTGGTAGGCATTCCAAACCTCATACTGGTTATCCATTGCGACCGGAAAGGTAATGCCCAGCCTGCTTATCGCCTGCTCGACATTGCGCTGATCTTTCTCAAAAGCAAATTCCGGCGTATGCACCCCGATCACCACCAAGCCCTGATCA
>Ga0137403_10002763_pt1 | contig 21333 bp, 22 predicted proteins | sample CZOMad2_1_16fung_FD_122057 | JGI IMG/M metagenome (GOLD analysis project Ga0137403, IMG submission 122057) | Vadose zone soil fungal communities from Angelo Coast Range Reserve, California, USA - CZOMad2_1_16fungal (Hybrid Assembly) | ecosystem: Environmental > Terrestrial > Soil > Vadose zone...
TAGATTCCGTATGTTTTGGCGACCGAACTTGCGTAGGATCGCCTGGCCACGCAGAGCCGCTTTTGGGATCACATCCGAGAGCGTCGATGTCGAAGGGAGTGAATTCCGGATCGGCAACAAATGGCGGATTACGGAGGTCATGCAACTCCTGGAGTGGCCATAATGGATTTCCAGCCAAATACCGGCGCCTCTTTGGATCGCTTCTAACCCGAATGAATTTTCGTTGCAACATAAGCAAGCGTTGCGTTCTCCAGGCTCCCTGTTCTAGTCCAATTTTCGGGCTAGTTCAATCGGCGAATTGATTACCATTCTTAAGGATGGATCCCAAATCCGTTCGACCCAAACTCATCGAGAGCGCGCCGGTCGAAGGTGTAACCCAGGGCGGTGCAGCGTACAGCCAGAGCGTGGCGGCCAGAGTGCTTGCCGAGCACGAGCTTCGAATCCGGAACGCCCACGGAGCGCGGTGTCATAATCTCGTACGTAAGAGGATTCTGCAACATACCGTGCTGATGGATGCCGGCTTCGTGCACAAAAGCATTGCGTCCGGTGATGGCCTTGTTGGGCTGCACGGCGACATGCGTAATTTCGCTGAGCAACTGGCTGGTCGGAAAAATCTCCTCCCCTACAATGGCGGTGGTAAAGGGATAGCGGTCGGGGCGCACTCGCATCGCCATGACGACTTCTTCAAGAGCGGCGTTGCCCGCGCGCTCGCCGATGCCGTTGATGGTGCACTCAATCTGCCGGGCGCCCGCGGAAATGGCAGCCAGCGAGTTGGCGACGGCCATACCGAGATCGTTGTGGCAGTGCGTGGAGATAACGACGTTTTCAATTCCGCGAACACGCTCGCGGAGCGTGCGGATAATGTGGCCATACTCTTCCGGCATGGTATAGCCGACAGTGTCCGGAATGTTGACGGTTGTCGCACCTTCATCGACCACAGCCTGCACTACCTGGCAGAGAAAATCGAGATCCGTCCGCGTGGCGTCTTCCGGAGAGAACTCAACGTCGTCGCAATGCGTGCGCGCCAGACGTACCGATTCGCAAGCCGCAGCAATGCACTGCTCGCGCGACATTTTCAGTTTGGCCGTGAGGTGGATATCCGAGGTAGCGAGCACCACGTGGATGCGTGAGTTGGCAGCAACCTCCAGGGCCTGCGCCGCGCGCTCGACGTCCGGGGTGGTACAGCGGGCAAGCGCTGCGATCTTAGGGCGGCGGACAGACTTGGCCACCAGCCGAACCGCCTGGAATTCACCTTCCGAAGCGATGGGGAACCCGGCCTCAATTACATCCACTCCTAGGCGGTCGAGTTGCTGCGCCATGCGGAGCTTTTCCTCCACATTCATGCTGCAACCGGGCGACTGCTCGCCATCTCGCAGCGTGGTATCGAAAATCGTAATTTGAGGCTTTTCAACCGCAGGTTCCATGCTCGGCATTTTCCTCTCCGTGTGGGTCCAGTTCGAGGGTACAGCTTTCATTTTTAGGCAGTCTGCCCCTTAACACAAGCTTATAATATTGAAAATATCATTAGTTTTACTTACAATCGCCATGGGCGTTAATGGCCGATTAAGTTTCTCTTAAGGACAGAATCGTCATGGACTTGGCGGAACTTGAGGTTTTTCTTACAGTTACGCGGGAAGGCCGCTTCTCGCGCGCAGCGGAGAAGATGCACCGCACGCAGTCAGCTGTAAGCCAGACCATTCGTAAGCTGGAGCAGGAACTGGGCGAGCCGCTCTTTGACCGCTCCTCCCGCGAGGGCGCCTTAACCGACGCCGGACGTGTTTTGCAGGAGTATGCCGAGCGCTTGCTAAACCTGCGCTCGGGCGCTCACGATGCCCTGAAAGAACTCCGCGAAGTCCAGCGCGGCCAGCTCGTCATCGCCGCGAACGAGTTCACAGCGCTGTACTTACTGCCAGTGCTCGGCAAGTTCCGGCGACTGCATCCCATGATCAAGATCACCGTCCTGCGTTCGCTGGGTAGCCGTATCGGCGATCAGGTGCTGCGGCATGCGGCGGATTTTGGCGTACTCTCGTTCGACCCGCAGGAACCCCTGCTCAGTTCGGTCGTCGTGTACTCCGATGAGTTGTCGTTCGTGGTCCCTCCGTCGCATCCGCTGGCGGGCTCCAAGGAAATCAGCATCAAGCAACTGGGCGCTGAGACGTTCGTCGCCCACAACGTACCGTCGCCCTATCGCGATAAGGTCATCGACTCCTTCCGCAAATACAAGACGCCGTTGCACATGGATGTGGAGCTTCCCACATTGCAGGCGATCAAACGCTTCGTAGCCATGGGCAATGGCGTAGCCTTCGTGCCGCATATCAGTGCTGAAACCGAGATTGCGACCGGAGAACTAGTAAAGATCCCGGTCCGCGAACTGGACCTGAACCGGAAACTACGCCTGGTGTATCGGAAGAAGGCAAATCTGTCCCATGCGGCGCAAGCTTTCTTAAAGGTTGCGGAAGCCTATGCTGTCGAGCGCGGCGGAAATTATCGTTTCCAGCGAAAATAAAACTTGGGCAGGCGAATCCCAGGCGGCTTATTTCTCAGGCTCAGTTTTCGCCATGTGGATAGTCTTGGTCTTCGCGTCCAGGCTGCCGCTAACCTTAACCCGCTGACCGGCAAACTTCTCCGCTTCTGCCTGATTGTCCAGGCGGTAGACTTCTTTCCCGGCTGCCAGGACAAACTCTCCCCCCATCTGCTTCGCGCACTGCATAGCGCATTGCGCCGAGGTTCCCCCCATCAGGCTCTTGGACTTCAGCATCTCCTGGTGCGAATGCGTAAGCGAATGGACATTCATCGCACACTGGCTGTCCGAAACTTCCCCACGAAAGGTTCGCATGACCTCGCCGGCGTAGGACAAGATCGTAAGGCCGATAACCGAACTCATGACATAGACTGCAATCTTCTTCACTGTGCCACTCTCCTGCCATCTCCCGGCTGAATTCCTAAGGCTCGACGACAAACTTCATGTGCATGCCTTCATGGTCTTCACTACAAATGACTGTGCAAACCACTTCATAGTCCCCCGGCTCCACGGGAGCCGTCAATTGAAACTCCTGCTTGCCGGGTTTAAGGAGCAAGTCCCAACCGGAAACCTTCGACCGGTCTTTGGCCCGCAACAAGGAAAACCCGTGAATGGACCCATCGCGATTCCACGATTTGCCCCGGCGCGCGGTGATGCGCAGCACGACCGCTTCGCCCGCTTTGACCGTGATCGAGGGCTTGTCTTTGCCCTCCATCTTGTACCGACTGTCTTTATCGGCAACAAGTTCGATGACTCGCCCTTGCCCCTCCGCGGGAAGAGAGGCTAGGACGAGCACCCATGGAGAAACAACCAAGACCACAAGCCGAGCATGGTTCCGGATTCGCAGCAGAGTGGGGACGATCACTGGTTTAGATAGCGGACGATCAGGCGCATATCCTCGTCCGTGGTCAGGGCACGGACACGCATATGGCGTTCGATGGTGAGCATCATGCGCGGCGGAAACTTGTGCGGAGACTGATGGCAGCGCCCGCAGTTCGCCTGAAACCGCTTTTCCCCTTCGACGCGCACGTCATCGTCCGTCATCGAGTGCTGCACTGGAACCGGTGCTGCGTCGTTGTGCCTGCCAGCCTTGCCGGCCGCTACAGTTGAAAATAGGGTCAGAGCCAGCAGCCCGCATAAGAGATGTCTTGAGGTCATCACAATCTCCCCAGCGGAAACGCGAAGCGGTACGCGGTGCCTACGGTCCAGCGGTTGAAATTGCCAAACGAACTAAATTCGCGACCGTAACTGGCCGTAGCTTTGAACCCATCGCGGAAGTAGTAGTTCCCGCCCAAGTCGAGTTCCTCGGCATTCACGGTGGGCAAGCCATAGTCGGCGGCTGTGCCCGCAGTAATTCCGCCCGCAAGAAAGTGCTGCACACGAGCAACCGCCTCAGTATGGCGCATCACTTTTTGCCATTTAGAGATTTGAGACAGGCGATAGGCCCCCTCAACCCAGTAGCCCCTCCCTTGCTCCCCAGACCAGGCAAACTCGGAGCGAAGATTCAGGGGCGCCGCAACAGGCTGCCAGGCAAAATGAAATCCTGCGGACCGATACCGACCTTCCTGCAAGAGTTGCTGGAACGATGTGCCGATCTCGATTCTCTGGCGAGGAAAGAAAACTCCCACCCGCCCGCCCACAAGGCGGTCCGATTCCAGCTTGTTGATCGTGCTATTGGTGGAGAAGTACACCGCATAGTTCACGTTAGCCTTGGAACTAGCCGGCACCCCACCGCGCAGCATCACTCCATTACCCGATCCCGTTCCAATCGGGAAAATCGTCGGAACCGGCTGGAGACTGCGGATCCAGACAGGATAGAGGCGCTCATTGTAAATTCCAAATGGTGTCAGAAATCGGCCGACTGCGACCGTTACTCTGGAATTCGCGATGAAGTCCAGCTCGGCATAGTCGAGTTCCTTTTCCACTGGCCCGCCAAATGATCCGCTGCCAGCGGGCTTCTCGAACTCCCCTTTGAACTCGCCCCGCGCCTCTACCAGCCAGCGTTCTCCAAGCGGCACAAGAACGACGGGCATCACGACGGGAACAAGCTCTCTCTCCCCGCTATTCCCGCTGGCGAAGAATCCGGCGCTGCCGGTCAGGATGGGAATAGGTCGCTCAAGGTTTAGGAGGACGCAAGGCGTCGCAGAGCTATTGGTTTGTGCGATTAGAGTCGCAGAGCTATCGGTTTGAGCGATCAGAAAGGAAGGAAAAGCCAGCAGTAGCACGGCCAAAAGGCTGGCGCTGGCCGTTCCACGGCGAAGTCCACGGCGGACTAGGGGCCCAAAACTCGCGGTGATCCAAGAAAGCACAACTCCCCCACATCGGCGTCCTTAGATTGTGCTCGGTTGGCCGTAACCCGTAAAGTCACTGAAGTAACGTGGACGTGAGCAGCGCTGCGTCGCGCTGTTCCAGAATGCACCAGAGGGAATTACAACCAGCCTCATAAAAGTTTTGGCAGGTCCCGGCTTCAGCCGGGACAATCCGATCCCGCACAAACTCGGGCTTCAGCCCCGGAGGCCAGCTCTTGCGAAGCGGGTCCACTATTCATGAGACCAGTTCTAGCCTTTGTAAGCGCCCCAGTACTTGTGATCCCGCAGGTAGAAGCGCTCGTTATGCGTGTTCAGCGCGGTGCGGAAGAAGAGGAGAAAGACCCGCAAGTGACCCATCTTTTGGAAACGCCGGTTGGTGGTGAAGACGCCACCACGTACGATGGCAAACTTTCGCCGCGCGACTTTCTGGCTGAGCAGATAGTCCTCGGCAAATTGCGCTTCTTCATGAAAACCGCCGAGTTCATGGAAACGCTCGCGGTCAAACAGCATGAACATACCGGTCGCAAATGGCTTATAGATGCAGGACAAATATTGGAAGAAATCGCTGCCCCAATAAAGAATTTTGTCGGCGAAGCTTCCCCGGCACAAAATGTTGGTAGTGGCCAGATGAAGCTGCTTCTGTTGCATCTTCTCCAGGCAGCGCCGGATCAGCCACGGCTCAGCGAGTTCAATGTCTGCATCTAAAAATAGAACGTATCGTGTCGTCGCCAGTGCCGCTCCCCGATTGCGGCCTACCGCAGGCATTCCGCCGGGAATAACATCCACCGTCAAGCGGTCCCCAAAGCTTCTTACAATATCCGGCGTTCCATCGGTCGAGCTTGCGTCAGCGACCAGCACCGGCGTAATCCGCATCTTCGAATAGTCCTGCATCGTCAAGGAAGTCAGCAGACGCGGTATCAGTTTCGCCTCGTTCTTCGCCGGGATCACGATCGTTAGTTCCGGTGTTTCCTGCAAGGCCGTCGTGAATGTACTCATGGATTTCCACACCTTCCTCGTTCACCGTGACATAGGTCAGCTTCGTATCCGTCCAACTGCCGGTATTGTAGTAATCGATTCCGTCTCGTTCGCGATGCATGGCTTCGTGAGTATGCCCGCAGAAAACCCTGTCTGCACCCTTGAACCGCGCATGCAGCAGCGCCCCTGAGCATACTTTTTTCGACAGCCTGAGCCAACTCGTGTTCGCCCGGTCCGCAAACCGAGCGAACGGCTTACCCTTCAAGTCCAGCTTCTGCAACACCAAGTGGAGAAATGTCCCCACATGACTAAGCAGGATGTTGTTAACGATAAATCGATCGAACTGGTGCCCATGCACCGCCAGATGCTTCTTCCCACCGTAGTCCCAGATATATTCCTGATACACCTTCACGCCGACCAGATGCGACATTACATCGGTCAAGCCAAGATCGTGGTTCCCTTCCACCCAAACCACTTCCACGCCGCGCTTGGGGTTGGAAAGCTTGCGGATATATCCGAGAAACTGCCAATGCTCTTTCTTGAGCCGACGGAAGTTGAGGTCGGAAAAGATATCGCCCAACAGGATCAAGCGCTGGAAAACCTGCCCCTGCAACATGCGCACAGCCTCCCGCGCATGACTCACTTCCGAACCAAGATGCACGTCGGACAGGATCAGGGTGTCGGCCAAGGTCCGTTCCTCATCGCTAAGGTTATTGATTGGTTATTACAAGAAGATGAATAGGCTGCGAATCTACGGAGAATGAACCAAAGTAACTAACGAAAACATAAGGAGTTGGAACCAGGCCGATCAGTCAAACGTCAATCACTAAATCGATGGAGGCACGGGCGTCCGCGCCCATGCGAGGTCAGACGCCAAGTGACTTAGTGCGCCGGCGGCACATACTGAGCTGGAGCCGCCGCCCCTTCCCCAAAGAAGTACTGCTCCAACTGCTTGGCAATCACTTCCTGATCTTCTCTCCGCGCTGGATTCAGCCGGTACTCATTAAGCAACATCTTGCAGTGCTCGGCCCACATACCCCAGGCCTTCTGCGAAACGTTGTCATACACGCGCTGACCGAGGTCATTATCGAACGGCAGCTCGTCCAAACCAGGCAGTTCTTGCTTCAATTTCACGCAAAATACAGTGTGGCTCATTTCCGGTTTCCTTAGGGTTTTCTATGAGTTTTGACCCCATTATCTCACATGGGTACACCCCAGCCAGCGCACCATTGCGACGTGGGAAAGGCCTTCTCAGCGGCTTACAATCCTTATTATGAAGACGCGCCCGGCGCTTCGTTTCCTGCTCTTCTCCCTGCTCCTTGGCCTGCTCACCGTCACCGCCAGCACGGCCTACGCCGACGGCGAAGGAGGACCGCTGCGCTTCACCATCCGAGTAGGTGCCGGAATCAAGGGAACAGTTTCGGGACGCCTGCTCGTGTTCTTCGGCCCCCTGCAGTCCGCTTCCGAGGAAATGACACCCGGATTCGGCGCCGACACCGACAAGATCTGGATCGCCGCCCGCGAAGTCACCAACGTATCGCCCGACACACCCATCAGTCTCGTCCCCGACGACCTCGTCTTCCCTGCTCCCTTCGCCACTCGACCTCGCGGCAACTACCAGGTCATGGCCCTGCTCGACCTGAACCACGACTACGCCTACGCCGGCAGCTCCCCCGGAGACGTGCGCAGCCCCGTAATTTCCCTCCCAGACCTCGACCCAGCCCACGCGGGTACCATGGAGCTCGTTCTCACCACTCGCATTCCAGAACCGGCTCTGAAACTTCCACCGTCATCGGAGGTCGTGGACTTCGTCAGCCCTCTGCTCAGCGCATTCTGGGGCCGCTCCATCCACATGCAGGCTGTCGTCGTGCTGCCACCCAGCTACTCCAGCGAAGCCAAACCGAAATTCCCCACCGTCTACTGGACACATGGCTTCGGCCATCGCCTGGCAGACATCGCCAACGACACCGCCGCCCGAATCCAGAAAAAAATGGCTGACCGCAAATATCCCGAAATGATCTGGGTGCTGCTCGACGAATCCTGCCCCAGCGGTACCCATGAATTCGCCGATTCGGTCAACAACGGCCCCTGGGGCCAGGCTTTGGTGCAGGAATTCATTCCTTACATAGAAAAAACCTACCGCTCCGACGCCAAGCGCGACAGCCGCCTTTTAACTGGCCACTCCTCCGGAGGCTGGGCTTCCTTGTGGCTAGAAATCAACTATCCCGAAGTCTTCGGCGCGAGCTGGCCCGTATCCCCGGATCCTTCAGACTTCCGCAGCTTCCCCCCAAACCTCCGCGCCACACCGCCAGAGAACTTTTACCGCCAGCACAACGGGAGACCGCAGCCACTCGTCCGCGAACACGGCAAAGACACGATGACCCTTAAGCAATCCGTCCAGCAGGAACGTGTTCTGGGCGAATACGGAGGCCAAATGGCGTCCTTCGAATGGGTCTGGAGCCCCCGCGGCAAGGACGGACGACCCATGCCACTGTTTGACCGCGATACAGGTGTGGTCGATCCCGATGTCGCCAGAGCCTGGGAGGCCTACGATATCGCGGAAATCCTGCGCAAGCACGCCGACCACCTGCGCCCGCTACTCGATGGCCGCGTCCACCTGACCGTCGGCACCGAAGACACCTTCCATCTCGACGAACCAGCCCACCTACTCGAAGACCTGACGAAAGAGCTGAAGATCAACATCCAATTCACCTTCGTTCCAGGAAAAGATCACGGCAACATCTACGACGGCAACCTCGACGAGCAAATCGCCCGCGAAATGGACGCCATCGCCCACTCCAAACCCTCAGCAGCAACCGCACCCCAATAGCCCTTACGCATGTAGGGATCCCCTAACACATGTAGGGACAGGCGCCCTCGCCTGTCCAGCGGAACGAAGCTCCGCATCGCCTTTGCTTGAGCGAAACTTCCTCACGCTGATTATCTAACCGCCTCCGCCATCAACCCCAGCACCGCATCCACAACCCCATTCTCCGCACACCCAGGTTTCAAGTGCGTATCCAGCACCTGAAAGGTATTGTGCCCATAAGCCTCATCCGAAGGAACATACCCAGACCCCGCGAAACCGTTCGCCAGCGTCACCACAATTGTGTCAGTCAACGGCGACGCTTTCTTCACCCGCTGCGCGATCGAGGTATAAATCTCAGCATTCACCGACGCCAGCGCAGTCGTCCCAATCGTCAGAACCCCGACATGAAGATTGACGAGCTCTCCATCAACATATGTCCCGGCAGCCCCTTCCCGGCCAGTGTTAGTGCGGGTTCTGCCAGGGCAAGTCACCGTCTTACCACCACCCCAAATGCGCACCTCGGACGACGTCTGCTTCGTCGGATCGATCTTCCCCGCGTCCATCACGCGCACAACTTCTTCGGCCATGGCTCGCCCCATGCTATCGACCCAGTCGTTCAGTTCGCCCACAGCTCGATCGAGAGCCACCTTCGCGGCCGCATTGGGATTTTTGTCGAATCCAAACTTCGCGTCGCGCGCATCATGTTGCTGCCGCAGGTACAACGGATTTTCATCCCCCGCAGCACCGCTCGACCAAATCGTGACGACTTTGTCGCCGTAAGCCCGTTCAACAAAGCGCGAAGTCACGCCCGGAAAATCCGCCGTCAGAATCCCCATCTCGTAATAGTCAATGGCGTGCATGGCATAGTTCACATACACCGCAATCGGCTCGCCGCCGGCAGTCTCGAACTTCAGAACAGCAACAGTCTTGTCGGAAGGACCGTCGAGATTCGGCCCCTGATACCAAAGCCGTGTCTGCGGATGAATGGCATCCCGATTCACATTGAAATAACTGGTGCCAGTATCGAAGCCCACCCGGGCAGGCTGGAGCTTGGCCCTGGCCTCACGAACCGCCGCCGAAATTCCTTCCCTCAGGTTATTCCGGAAAACCGCATAGTTCCGATCAGCTGGTTTCTTCCCATCTTCGGGATACGGCGACGAGTGCGAATGCGTCGCCGACATCACAATATTTTCGACCGGACATTGCAGCTCCTGCGCAATCTTCTGAGAAACCTCCTGCCAGAGCGGTTCGTCAATGACAATCAGATCCACGCCCACCAGCGCCGCGCGGGTCACGTGGTTATCCAGAACAATCGCACGCACAAACAGGTGATCGCGAATGGAAGTGTAAGGAGCCGGCAGAGCATTCGCCGCAGGAGTAACGTCCACGCGAGCGGCCCCCACTTGCAGAGCACCAGCGTCCGCCGCGTGCGCAGCCTGGGCTGAAGAAAAAGTCGAAAACAATCCCAAGAAAACGATCGGTCCAGCTCGCCCTCTCCAGGGCTGGCCCCACTTCCGCGTTTCCCCCAAGCTCAATTTCCCATCCGGTCCGCGATCATCGCGGCCACCTTCTTCCCACCCTCCGGACTCACGCCCTGCGCCAGTACGTTGATCGTCACCAGCACGTCGCCCTTGCGCATCATCACGGGATTTCCCAGCGGCCCAACGAGAGCTTCGTCTCCCAGCTCTGGCGCTTCTGTAAACGCAGCCTTGCCGCCGAACTGCATGGCCGCTCGTGTTATCTTCATCGCGCCCGTTCCGCCCTGCCAAGCATACTGAACCTGCATGCGGCCGCCCTCCGCATTCAGCACATATTCACAGGCCACCGTGCCACGCGGCGTTGCTTCCTGCACCGGAACTCCAAGGGCATCCGCCGCTTCCGACGCGCTCACAAACGAGCACGGCTCTCTCTTCCCGGTATATGCCTTGCTGTGGCTTGTGAAATCGCCTGCCGCTTTCATCGCCCGATGCGCAATATAGAAGCAACTCCCAATCATTAAGATAAGGATGAGCCCGATGATTCCCACAATGATCAGGACGATCTTCATCGCACCGCCCGATGGGGGAGGGGGGTTGGATCCAGTAAACATCGGGCCTGCGGTACCCGCAGGAACGACCTCCGCGCTCGAAGCTTTCCCGCAAGCAGGACAAAACTTCACGCCGTCGTCCATCGGTCCGCCGCACGCGTTACAGAATCCAGCCATTGTGATTCCTCCCAGAAAGTCGCAGCCATCTTAAGGACCGCCCACGTGCCCGTCAAGGAAGTCGTGTGAGAGAGGGCACTGTGTGGGTCGGACACTCTTGTCTGACGATTTTGCTTTTGCTCTGGCATTGGGAAAGCCAGATCGAAGCCATTACACAGATTCTTCGCCCGTACAAACCGGGAACAGCCCGTGCCTGCGCCAAACCCCGCTCCAGTGCTACACTCTACGCATTATGGCGGAAGGTCGTTCACGCGTCTGGCTCTGGGTTCTCATCGGTGGCGGAGCGTTCTTTCTCTTCGTTCTCGCCGTCTTCTCGCTGGTCTACGTCACCATGCACAACGGTGATGACAAAACCTCGCTCACCAGCTTTGGCGACAAGATCGCTGTAGTCGACCTCGACGGGGTCATTCTCTCCCCGAAAATCATCGTCGAGCAGCTCAAGAAGTTCGCCGACGACGATTCGGTCAAGGCCATCGTCATCCACGTGAACTCGCCCGGCGGCGGAGTGGCCGCCTCGGAAGAGATTTACCGCGAAGTGAAACGAATTCGCGACGACAAAAAGAAGCACATTGTGGCTTCCATTGAATCTGTCGGTGCCAGCGGCGCCTATTACGTCTCCTCCGCCACCAACAAGATCTACGCCGACCAGGGAAGCATCGTCGGCTCAATCGGCGTGATTTCCCAGTCGATGAATTACGGCGAACTGCTGAAATGGGCCAAATTGAAGGATGTAACCATGAAGGCGGGCGAATTCAAGGACACAGGCAATCCAGCTCGTGACATGACCCCGGCCGAACAGGAGTATTTGCAGAGTCTAATCAACGAGATGCACAGCCAGTTCATCGGTGCCGTGGCCGAAGGTCGCAAGATGAAGGTCGAAGATGTGCGCGCCATCGCTAACGGCAAAGTCTGGACCGGCCAGCAGGCCTTCAACCTCAAAATGGTCGACCAGATCACGGATTTCGAAGGTGCCATCAAAGACACCGCTAAAACCGTCGGCATCACCGGCGAACCCCGTCTCGTCCGCCCCGAACGCGACCGCAAAACCCTAGGCGACCTCCTTTTTGGCGACGCGGGCGACCTCTCCGACTTCCTCCCCACCAAAGAAAAGCTCCTGGAAAGCCATGTTGGCTTCTATTACCTCTGGAAATAGCATAAGTAAGAACAATGGAGGCACGGGCGTCTCGCCGTGCGCGAGGGAAATCCACCAGGGGGTTCCCAAAGTAGTACGACCCCTCCCACTTGCGCGAAGTCCTGAAATTTGAGAGAGTTAGGAGATTCCCGCAGCGGAAAAACGGAGCGATTTCACCATGACCAAGGCCGACCTGATCGAAGATGTTTCCCGTCTCGCCGAAGTGACCCGCAAGGATGGCGAAGTGATCGTGGAGACAATTTTTGACAGTATCGTGCGCTCGCTGCGCGTGGGCGACAAAATCGAAATCCGCGGTTTCGGCAGCTTCCGCACGCGCCAGCGCAAGCCCCGAATCGGCCGCAACCCGAAGACTGGTGACAAAGTCGAAGTCCCAGCAAAAAAGATCCCCTTCTTCAAGCCCAGCAAGGAGTTAAAGGACTTGGTGAATACCGGGGTCGACGCACCAGCAGCCGCACCGCATGCGGCCACACCACACGCGTAGCGTGTCAAAGCCGATGGAGGCACGGGCGTCCTCGCCTGTGCGCAAGAAAGTAACCAGCCGCAATTCAACAGCTTAGAGGCCTTATGAAAGAAACGGCTCGCATCGCCGATCAACTATCACGCGCGTATTCCGGAAAAGCGTGGCACGGACCTTCCCTTCGCACCGTTCTCCGTGGAGTCACCGCCTCACAAGCAGCCCAGCGCCCCGCCCCGAACGCCCACACAATTTGGGAGCTAGTCCTGCACATAGCAGCCTGGGACCGAGTAGTCTCCGAACGAATCCAGGGCGGCAAAACCACGAAGCTGCCTCCGAATCAGAACTTCCCCACCGTCACGGATACCAGCGAAACAGCTTGGAAGAAGACACTGAAAGAACTGGAAAAGCAGCATCGCGCGCTAAAAGCCGCTATCCTAAACTTCCCGACCGCAAAACTCGACCGCAATCTCAGCGGTGGCGACTACACGTACTACATCACCATGCACGGCGCCGTGCAGCATGATCTCTATCACGCAGGCCAGATCGCAATTTTGAAAAAGATGGTTGAGTAGCACATGCTTCGATGATGACAGGCGATAGATCATGGGCAGCGCTACGCTCCGACCCCGAAATAGAGCTTTGTCATCCCGACCAACGGGAGGGATCTGTAGTTGACTTAAGACGCCTGTCATCCCGACCCGAATGAAGAGCCCAGCCCTAATCTCGCCGAAGCGACCTCCTGTTGCGCAAGCACCTATGTCTTGGCCATCTACGCCGCTCCGCCCCTCTGCACCCGACTATGATGGCGGCTATAACCGAAATAAATCCCCATCCCAATAACAAGCCAAACAACCAACCGAATCCACGTAATCGGGGTTAGGCTCAACATCATCGTCAACGAAATCAGAATTCCAAGAATCGGAACCAGCGGCACTAGCGGTGTTCGGAACGGCCGTGCCATCTCGGGGTGACGCCGGCGAAGAACCCATACTCCCGCGCACACAATCACGAATGCCAACAACGTACCAATGCTCACCATTTCATCGAGCACATTGATGGGCAAGGACGCAGCCAGCACGGCCACGAAAATGCCCACGGTCAGCGTGGAAATCCAAGGTGTTCGGAACTTGGGATGAACGGCTCGAAACAAAGCTGGCAGCAAACCATCTCGCGACATGGAGAAAAATACCCGCGACTGCCCCAACAGCATGACCACAATGGTGCTGGTCAAGCCCATGAGTGCGCCGAGCTTCACCAGCATGCTGCCCCAACGCACCCCGGTGGCATCAATGCCGATAGCCAGTGGGTCCGGCACCATCAAGTTTGTGTAGTTCACCAGGCCGGTCAGCACTCCCGCCACCAGGATGTAGAGCACCGTACAGATGACGAGAGAGCCGAGAATCCCGATGGGCATGTCTTTCTCCGGGTTCTTCGCCTCCTGGGCCGCAGTGGAAACTGCGTCAAAACCAATATAGGCAAAGAAAATAATGCCCGCCGCCCGCAGGATCCCCGACATTCCAAATTGCCCAAAACCCTGATTCTCCGGAATAAATGGATGCCAGTTGGCCGCCATCAACTCCCGATGCCGCAACAGATAGTTGCCGCCGATGGCGATAAAGATCAGCAGCACACAGACCTTCGTCACCACAATTCCTGTATTGAAATTAGCCGACTCCTTAATCCCGATCACCAGCACAAGAGTGCAAAACACAATCGCAAGAAAGCCAAGCAGATTCAACACGCCGTGAGCATGCGGCAACGTCGCAGGATCAATCCCAAGAATCTTGAGCTTGGGAAGAATCCTCGCCATGTTCTCCCAATGATTGTTGTAGAAAACAAATTGGTCCCAGTGCGTGCCCGCGATTGAGGCCGGCAACTTAATGCCGAAGTCCCCAAGCAAGCTGATGAAGTATCCACTCCAACCCGACGCCACGGTGGCAGCACCAAAGGCGTATTCCAGCACCAGGTCCCAGCCGATGATCCAAGCCACAATCTCGCCTAACGTGGCATAGCCGTAGGTATATGCCGAGCCAGCGACTGGAATCATCGAGGAGAATTCCGCGTAACAAAGACCAGCAAAAACGCAGCCCACCGCGGCGAAGATAAACGACAGAATAATCGCAGGCCCCGCGTGTTGCGCTGTAGCAGCCCCCGTGATCACGAAAATCCCTGTTCCGATAATGGCGCCGATGCCAAGAGCAATCAGGTTGCCAGGTCCAAGGGCGCGCTTCAGACAATGTTCGCCCGTTTCTTGCGCTTCGTTCAGGATGGTTGTAAGCGGTTTGGTCGCCAGCAAGTTGGCCATTCGGCCTCCATGGTCTCTTGGCAAGTTCTACTCAGGGTTTTCGGCGAACCCCATGGTATGCGATTGGATGTGATCTTGAATAGATCGAGGACGCCTTACTTCATCTGCAGGACCACAAACCGCGCAGCATCCTTTTCAGCATTCCTATAGGTCGCCGTCGCAGCCTCCGCGATCCACTTCACCTCGCCGCGCCTAAGCTGAATCTCTGTCGGCTTGGCATCCTTCACCTCGCGCCGCAGATCAACGTCGGTCATCGCCACGAGCAGGTGCGCGTCGCTGTTGGCATGGACTTCGAGCGTCGCGCCGCCCAACAGTTGCAGATTGTCGACTTCCACATTCGTTTTCACCAGCCACGTAAGATACGACTTCTCGGTATCGCCCGGTGACGCAAACGAAGCACCAGCATTCAAGGTAGGATCCCCCGTCCGATACCGGCTCTCATCCGCCTTCATCAACTCGACCACGATCCCTTGGTACGGATCGATGTGATCATTCCGCAGCGCATGCGACGAAACCGGATACCGGAAATGGACCGAATAACCCTCTTCATGCCCCACAGGCTCGCCCACACTCTGAAACGTAGTGCCTCCCAAAGCCTCCGTCACTCTTCCAGCCAACGACATCCACAGCCAGTTCCGCTCATGCGCAATGGACTTGGTTTCTCCCAAGCGATCCAGCGAGATCGTGTAAACTTTGCAGAATTCATTGCTGAAAATGCGGGAGTAGTGCGGCTCGTCGTCAATACTGATTGTTGTATCTTGCGCACTAAGCGAAATCGCCGAAATTATCACGATCGCGGCGAGTATCCGTCCTAACTTGTTCACCGGAATACCCTTCCCTCCGAGGCCAGTTCCTAGCTCGGAAAGTGGAAGTGTACGTCCTGCTTGGAGACATTGGCAACGCCATCGGTCGTCGCCGGCCGGAAGTGCCAGTTATGGAGTGTGGCAACGACCTTCTCATCCACCTCAGGGCCAAGCGATTGCAAAACGCGAGTCTCAGCAACATTGCCTTGCGTGTCGATGGTAATTTCCACGATCACATCGCCCTGAATGCCAGCCGGCAGCGACGACCGCGGTACATCGGGTCCAACGATGGGCAAGGCCGGCTCGCGCACAAAACCTACGGTAGGCCCGTCCGGCAACGATCCTTTCTCTGACCCAGCCTGCAACGGATCGGCGACAGGATTCGCAACCTGCGTCTTCCCAATTTTTCGTGTCACGGGCTTCCGATACGGAACCCGATCCAGCCTGCGATCCCGCAGCTCCAACGGCGCCGCGTAAACCAGCTCAGTAACAACCGCCCCATGGCCAAACCGAATACCGGTCGGTTTCACGATCCTCGCGTGCAGCGGCCGGAAGATCAGGGCAAGTACGAACAACCCGTGCCCAGCGGCCGAAAGCAGGGCGGCAGGTCTCCGGCTCTTGCTCGCATGTTGTCGCTGGTCGAACACGTGAACTCTCCGTGACGCTTCACTAATTAGACGTTGCCGCCTATGAATCGTGAGACTCGACACTCTGATTGTGGCAGGAAACGATCAGACCCTGAATAAATAAAACCTTTAGAGTCAGCAACTTGTCCCAGCGCAAAGAGCGCTCTGCCCCAAGGCTCGCTAGACACGAATGCCAACGGCAGCCATCATCCGCCCAGTTACGCCCTTCTCTTTCCGGTAGGAAAACAAAAGATCGGTCCGGCAAGCAGTGCAGAGCGGCGACACACGAATGTTCTTAGCCGCTAGGCCGGCATCGAGAAGTTGCAGCCGGTTGGCCTCGACCAGATCGAGAAAGAGCTGCACCGGCAGCTCGCTGTGCCCCGGCGCGCGCGCCGTCAGAAAGAGCATAGGATATTTCTCGCGCACCGGGTCCAGCTCCTTGATTTCGCGAAACAGCTTCTCTGCATACGCAAATTGAGCCTCGAACTGCGCCCGCACTTCCGGCCCTACCTCGAAACAGCACCGCCTAATCCCCGGCCCAATCGCCGCCTGAAGATTCTTCGGCTCGCTGCCGAAATTGCGCCGCATCTCCCCTACGCCCTTCTCCACAATGCGCCCCAGAGTCCCGCGCCACCCAGCGTGAAACACCCCAACCGCTTTACGTTTCGGATCAACCAGAATGACAGGCAAGCAATCCGCAGTCTGCACTCCGAGAATCAACCCGCGAATATCCGTAATCATCCCGTCCCCAACCAACACCGCCTCCGGTACGGCCGCCACAGTATGAATAAGGTCAGAATGAATCTGCCGCAACGTAACCACCGGCATCAACTCTTTCGCCTCATCCACCGCACCAAGACCCCGCAAGAAAACCTCGCGATTCCGCTCCACCGTCTTCCGGCGGTCTTCCTTCGTAAAACCCAAATTCAAACTGGCCCCGCCGTAGACCTTGCTCAACCCTCCAGGCCGAGTGCTAAAACCATGTACCAACCACGGAAACTCAGCCCAGGTCGCAACCGTCAGCACTTGTGGGGCAGGTCGCCGCAACTTCGCGCGTGAAATAGTTTTCGTAGGCACTAACCAATCTTACCGTGACGCCTGTGTGGCACGGGCGCCCTCGCCCGCGTGGTCCTTTAAGCCCTAGCCATTCGCACCTCCGTTTGCCCGCCTTCACTCGCGACGGCTATACTTCTTACCATGTTCGATGACTTCCATGCCCAAGACCGCTGGTCCAAGACCGACGTTCACTGCCTCTACCAAGGCCTGGTCGTAGCGATCGCCACGCGCCACGCCGACGCCGTCGACGTCAAGTTCCTCGCCAATGGCAAGCCAGTGACAATCGCTCTACCGCACCGCGCCTGGGAGGAATACCAAACCCGCACCGGCAAGGTCATCACCGATTCACTCGCCATTCAAATCGCCGGCCACTACCTCAAAACGGCCATCGAAACCGGCGAACATACCGGCCAGGAAATGTACTCTCTCACCGTAGCCGAAACCATGCAACATCTCGACGTCGCGCTCGAAGAACTGCTAGCTCCGACAAAATCGTAACCACATAGGAAAGCCGTCTTCCTAAACGGGTTTGTCATCCCGACCAACGGGAGAGCCTTCTCTGAGCTTGACGAAGGGGATCCGCAGTTCCATTTTTGGATTCCAGAGGCTTTCGGCTATTCAACGGCCAAATCGACCCGCATGCTGCGCTGCAAGGTACCCCTTCCCAACCGACCGGTCGTTTATAACCCACGTTCCGGACACTTGGCTTTCCCTTGCGCGCGAGAGCACAATAGTTATGCTGATTCATAAGTAAGGAGCGTCATCATGGCAACTGCAAGTCATACTCCCACCGTAGCCGAACTCTTAGATCGACGGGATGTTCACTTCAACCTGGCAGCAGCGCCGCTTGTGGAACATGCCATCCGTAAGGGCGAAGGAAAGCTGGCCGCCAATGGCGCCATCGTCGCCACCACAGGCAAAAAAACAGGGCGCTCGCCCAAAGACAAATTCATCGTCAAAGACGCACTGACAGCCAACAAAGTCGCCTGGGGCGCAGTCAACCAACCGTTCGATGCCAACAAGTTCGACGCCCTCTACGCGCGCGTCATGGAGTATTTGGACGACCGCGAACTCTTCGTGCAGGACCTGTTCTGCGGAGCCGATACCACCTACCGCCTGCCCGTACGCTTCGTCAACGAATACGCCTGGCACAATCTGTTCGTCCGCCAGCTCTTCATCCGGCCCAGCGCCGAGGAACTGAGAAACCACAAGCCCGAATTCACGGTGATCGCTGCGCCGGACTTCAAAGCGGACCCCCTGCGCGACGGCACGGCATCGGAAGCCTTCGTGATCCTGAACTTCACCGAACGAGTCGTCCTGATCGGGGGTGGTGCGTACGCGGGTGAAATGAAGAAGTCCATCTTCAGCATCATGAATTTCCTCATGCCGCCGCGGAATGTATTCCCCATGCACTGCTCTTCCAACGTGGGACACGACGGCGTAACCGCGCTGTTTTTCGGCCTCTCCGGAACAGGCAAGACCACGCTCTCCGCCGACCCATCCCGCAACCTCATCGGCGACGATGAGCACGGCTGGAGCAGCGAGGGCGTATTCAACTTCGAGGGCGGATGCTACGCCAAGTGCATCAAGCTCTCCCAGAAAAACGAACCGCAAATCTGGAACGCCCTGCGCTTCGGATCGGTACTGGAAAATGTAGTACTCGACCCCGAAACCCGCGTCCCCAACTACGCCGACGACAGCCTTACAGAAAACACGCGCGCGGCCTATCCCGTCGACTTCATCGAGAACTGCGTGATCCCGGGCGTAGGCGGACATCCCAAGAACCTGGTATTCCTGACGGCCGATGCATTCGGCGTTCTGCCTCCGGTCGCAAAGCTAACTCCCGAACAAGCCATGTTCCACTTCATGTCCGGCTATACCGCCAAAGTTGCAGGCACGGAAGCTGGCGTGAAAGAACCCCAAGCCACATTCTCCACTTGCTTCGGCGCCCCCTTTCTTCCGCTGGCCCCGAAAGTCTATGCGGAAATGCTGGGCCGCCGGCTGCGCGAGCACGACGCCCAATGTTGGCTGGTCAACACCGGCTGGCAAGGCGGGCCTTATGGCGTAGGCAAACGCATGGACATCCCTTACACTCGCGCCATGGTCGACGGTGCCGTCGAAGGCAGTCTGGCCCAGGTCGAGTTCGAAGTCGAACCGTCCTTCGGCCTTCACATCCCGATTACTTGCCCGGGCGTGCCGTCGAGGCTCCTCAACCCGCGCAACTCTTGGGCAGATAAAGCCGCCTACGACCGCGCGGCCGCCGACCTCTGTGGCCGCTTCGCCAAGAACTTCGAACAATTCGATGCCCCGGAAGAAGTCCGGGCGGCAGGACCAAGATCGCAGAAGTAGACGTAATTTCGCTTGCAGCGCCCGGGGCTATGGTCCCGGGCTTTTTCTTGGTGTTCTCACGGGCAGTACAGCCACAAAACCTTCGATCAACCTAGGGTTCGTCCCTGTACCCTGAACAGCCGGGGACATCCCTGACATTTTAGACCGGGCACATGCCTGACACGTTTTTCTCTCTTTGCATCCCGATGAGGGGATGGGGTGCAGGGGAAGGGGATACTTCCTCTTCCCCTGCTTCAGCGATGGAGAAACCAGCCGGTTCCAAGGCTTTCTCTCCCTTGGGGTTTTTCGCCATCGACAGCGGCACCACTCGCCGTTGCCAGCTATCAAATCGGGCCAACGGAAGCTGGGCGAAGTAGACCGTATACCAACGCTCATCGATCGGCAACAGGCCCACGCGTTCGCCCCACAACACCTCACTCAAAAATACATCGTGCCGCTTCTGCCAGCGAAAGTGTCCATGCGCATGCACGCTGCGCACCAGCATGGTGGGCGGATACTCCGGCTCCGACACTTTCGCTGGATAGGCCCGCTGCGACGGCTCGTAGACGCTCGCCGGAGTCTGCATCGCCAGCGCTTCATGCGGCCGCACTTCGTTGTATTCCTGGCGGAAGTCCTCAAGCGCTCGTTGTTGCGCTCGCCGATCTTGAGCTGGCGGCATCGCCACCTCCTGCTTCAGCGTGCGATGCATGCGCTCGTGCCGCCCGTTCTGCTCCGGATGCCCCGCCTCAATCCGCTCCGGCACGATCCCTAACTTGATCCACCACACCGCCAACCGCGACAGCCCCGCCAGCGCCGTCGAGGCGAAGGGCGCTCCGTTGTCGGTCCGGATCGCTTGCGGTAATCCATACTGCCGGAACGCCGCTTCAAAGATCCCCTGCACCCGCGCTGTGTCCGCCTTTTCCACTGCCTGACAGCGCAGCAGATAACGACTGTGCGCGTCGCTGATCGTTAGCGGATCGATGCGCTCGCCATCGCCCGTGCGGAACCAACCCTTGAAGTCCGCGCACCACACCCGGTTCGGTCCATCGGCATGCGCCAGGGGTTCGCTGTACGGCGCCGTCTTCCGCCGCTTCTTGCGCGCTACCACCAAACCTTCGCGCTTCAGCAACTCGCCGATGGTGCTCGCCGCCGGCCACTTCCGTCCTGGCTGGTCGCGCTCCAGCACGCGCTTCAATTTGCGCGGTCCCCAGCGCATGTGCGCCTGGCGCAGTTCCAGAACCTGCTGCTCGATCTCGCCCGCGGTCTGGTTCGCATGCCGCTCCGCCGCCCGCTTCCGTTCCGCCAGCCCAGCCACTCCCGCCTGCCGGTACCGCCGCAACCAGACATACCCGGTTTCCCGCGCTATCCCGAAGCTCTGGCAGAGCTCCGTCATGGTTTGCTCCTCGCGCTCATACTCGAAGACAAACCGCAGCTTCTCTTCCATCACACTGCTCGCTTTCCATGGCATGCGCTCCGTTGTACTCGCGCCGGCCACCGTTGCCAGTGTCAGGAATGCGCCCGGTCTGTTCTGTCAGGGATGCTCCCGGGCTATACCGAAGGGTACCCCCCCTCCCCCCTCCTCCTCGATCTTTTGGAATCAACGAGATACGGGGCAGGGGGGCCAAAATCTTTGAGTTTAAAGGACTTACACGGAAAATCCGGAAAACAAAGGAGATAGGATCCACGGCTCTGATCCATTTCCGGTACAGGCCCTTATAGATATCGTGTGGCCAGTGGGTTCTTAAGTCAACGACTAATTTGGAAATTTCGGGGGCGGGTTCTGAAATC
>Ga0137403_10002768_pt1 | contig 21299 bp, 21 predicted proteins | sample CZOMad2_1_16fung_FD_122057 | JGI IMG/M metagenome (GOLD analysis project Ga0137403, IMG submission 122057) | Vadose zone soil fungal communities from Angelo Coast Range Reserve, California, USA - CZOMad2_1_16fungal (Hybrid Assembly) | ecosystem: Environmental > Terrestrial > Soil > Vadose zone...
CATCGCCTTGGCGAAACGCCGGTGCTCGAGGAGCTGGACTTCGATGGCAGCGAGGTGCCCACGCGCGATGCGCTCGAACGCCTCGGTCCCCGGGTGAAGGATCCGATCACCGTCAAACACCCTTTGTCATCCGATACGCGCCTCACCGCATTCGTCAACCAGCGTATCGACTGGCAGCATGCCGGTTTCCAGAAGGTACAGACGATTGGGGGTCGCCCCGGCGACGAGCAGGCGGTGCTGCCAAGCACCGGCATCTCGTGGGCCGAGCTCGCCGAACGCTACCGTCGTCGAGCGGGGAAGTAAGCCATCAATTGCAGAATAGCTTCATCGATGCCTTTATCTGTTCGGCAGGCGTGCCTTGCCTCCAAACGGCCTCCATCAGAAGTTGTTCGATGGTTCGAAACGCTTTGGGATTCTTCGCGTGGAACTCCTTGGAGATCCTGATTTGAATCGAGTTTGGCTCGTACGCACAGCGCAAACGGTTACTCCTGATTAACGCCGTTCTGGTCTTCTGATAGGCCGATTCCTGGATTGTCGGCAACCCGAAAGTTATTGGCCCGGGTTCGGAAATCGTCTGCCAGAGTGTAACCATTCGGCATAATTCAGTCTTAAACCGCTGAGAGGGTTAGTTCAAAAATACCGGGGTTAAGCAGAAAAGTTCGAAAATCGTCTGCTAGGGCCGACCAACAACAACATACGCGGTGGACTTCCTTCGATAGACCCAAGTCTACAGAGGGCACATGGACCCGCGTTTCGAGCAGTTCACCCAGGAACGGAAATACCTTTTCAACGTCTCCCTGGCCACCCTTGACTGGTACAAGCACAGCCTCAAGTGGCTCCCTATGCTCCGGGACGTGAAACTTCTATGCAAGCGACCGGGCATCGTCTCACCGGCCTGCACCATTCACGGCTTCCGTCACAGGTGAACCATTTGCGGAAGGGCGGGAGCCGTGTTCCACCTACAGAAGATGCTCGGCCATTTAACGCTTGAGAAGACGAGGGTACGCGAATGAAGACCTTCAGCAAAATCCAAGAAAAGGTCAGCCTATTATCGGGTGGTTAGGGGAAGACAAAAGGAAAAGGGACGACACCTGGAGGGAGCCATCCCTTCTTAATGATTGTAGCAGCGTAAGGATCAAAGAAGCGTAAAGCGTGGCGCCCGGACTATTCCATCAGGTAAATACTGTAGGTGTGCAAAGCGGTTACCTTGGTCATGTCGGGCCGCTCGCCAATCCGATTTACTGGATGACCCAGCGCGTATAGTTAGCGACCATGAAACGCCGCTCGTTCTTTCATTTCTTGTGGGGCGCTCCTGCGGTGATGATCCTACGACGTGAACCGGAGTCCCCGCCGATGCCGGAACCATGCGACGAAACCGGACCACTCCATGAATGTGTGGACCGCCCCGAGTTGCCATGTCCGGCTTGTACGAAGTGGACCGGTGACCCTCTAGCCATTCAACGCAGCGCCTTCCGCAAGATCTCCAGACGGGCGGGTTAAGCGGCACTCCATTTGCTCACAAACGGAATTGCAAATCTATCCGCCTCAATTTCAGGATCGCCGACCAAACACCCGCGGAAAGCAATACCCCCACAACTATCGTTGCCGCGTTCCGCCCAGCGTTCGCAATGTTAGCGTCGCGTGATACCATCCCCGGTGTGAGCGAGTCCGCTTGCATTCCGAGTTCTGCCTCGGCCGTTCCAGCCACCACGGCTACTTCGCGGCACTCTGCGATCGTGCGCGTTACTCACTGGATCACCACTCTGTGTTTTCTTGCCCTGCTCGTCAGCGGAGTTGAAATTCTGATCTCTCACCCTCGCTTCTATTGGGGGGAAACCGGGAACGTATTGACCCCAACTCTGTTTAAACTGCCGATCCCTTCTTCGAGGGCGTTGGTGCCGACCGGCTACGGGTACGTGCTGCCGGACCAGAATGGCTGGAGCCGGTATCTGCACTTTCAATCTGCCTGGGTGGTGGTATTGACCGGCTTGCTGTATGTAATCTCCAGCTTTTTCACGGGACATTTGCGAAAAAATTTGCTCCCCAGCGGAGCCGATCTGTCATGGCGGGCGTTCTCGACCGCAATCGCAAATCATTTGCGCTTCCAGCGGCCGAGTGCGGCGGAAGCCTGGTCGTATAACCTGCTTCAGCGGCTCAGCTACCTGTTCGTGATCTTTGTTCTGTTTCCCCTAGTCATCTGGACGGGCCTGGCGATGTCTCCCGCTTTTGTTTCCGCGGTTCCGGCGACCGTCACTTTGCTGGGCGGCCAGCAATCCGCGCGCACGCTTCACTTCTTCGTCTCTCTGGCTCTCCTGCTTTTTGTGCTGGTCCACGTGGTGATGGTTTGTCTTGCCGGATTCAGGAGCCGCATGCGAGCAATGATCACCGGCCGCCCCGGTAAGAATATGGAGCGCATATGAGCGATATCTCACGCCGCAAACTGATCACAACCGGACTCGCGGCTGCTGCGGGCGTGACGGGCCTGGGCGTTGCCGCGCACATGGCGCAAAAGTATGGACTAGTCCCGCCCGATCACGCTGGAATCTTCGGTTTCGGCGAAACGCTGACCTACGCTTCCCAGCGGATGCTGACGAGACACTCGCTAGCCCGTGAGTTCCCCCGGAGCCAGATTTCGAAGCCTCCGTTGGCGAACGAAATGCCGCCACTGAAAGACGAGTTCAAGCGCCTTCAGGCTGGAGGATTCGCTGACTGGCGGCTTTCCGTCAACGGCATGGTCGCCCAGCCCGCATCGTTTTCGCTTGACCAGCTTAAGAGTTACCCGTCTCGCAGCCAGATCACTATGCTGCAGTGTGAAGAGGGTTGGTCATATATTGCCGAGTGGATCGGGGTACCTCTCTCTCACGTACTGGAACTCGTGGGAGTCCTTCCGCAGGCCAGATACGTTTTCTACTTCTCGATCGATCCTTACTGGTGGGAAAGCATCGATATGGCCGATGCGTTGCATCCGCAGACTTTTCTCGCGTATGGGATGAATGGCGATGAACTTCCCGTAGGCAACGGCGGGCCACTTCGCTTGAGGCTCCCCCGCCAGCTCGGGTACAAGAGCGTGAAATTCATCACCCACCTGACGGTCACCGACAGTCTGAAAGGGTTCGGCAAGGGTCTGGGCTCGGCCTCTACCGAAGCAGGCTATGCCTGGTACGCGGGCATCTGACAGGCTTGTTTCAGACGACAGGCGATCCCGAGAATGGAGGACGGGCGGGACGCCCGCTCTCCATTCCCGGACCTTTTGGTCAAGCAACTTATGGTCTGGCTTCGTAGACGATGTTGAAGGGTGTTTCCGTCGCTCGGCGAAAACGGTTAAAGCCGGCCGAGGTCACAACTTCCCGAATACGGGTCTCGCCGGCCTGGGCGCCCAGGCACAGTCCGACCTCCTGGGAGCGTGAGCAAGGCGTGCAGAGCAGGGTTGAAAAGGAATAATAGACCCGGCCTACAGGATTCAGATTGTCCTTCAACTGGTCATTGGCGAAGGGCTCAACGATCATCCATGTGCCATCCTCAGCCAGGGACTCCCGGACGTGCGCAGCAGCCCCGACCGGATCCCCCATGTCATGCAGGCAATCGAAGACAGCCACGAAGTCGTAGCCGTTGCCCGGAAATTCCTTTGCACTTGCCACATTGAAGGTTACGCGGTCGGCGACACCATTACGCTGGGCGGACTCGCGGGCTGCCTCTATCGACTTGTCATGGTAGTCGAAGCCGAAGAATCGGGACTTTGGGAATGCTTTCGCCATCAATAAAGTTGACGCCCCTTTCCCGCAGCCAACGTCGGCCACTCGCGCCCCGGCCTCCAGCTTCGCCTGGACATCGTGCAAGGCGGGAATCCATGTGCTTACAAGATTGGCGGCATAGCCTGGGCGAAAGAACTTTTCACACCCATGGAAGACGCCGTCAACATGTTCATGCCAACCCATGCCGTTGCCAGTGCGGAAGGATTCCGTGATCCGTGGAACCGCCGCGAGCGAGCCCAAAGCCAGTTCAAATGCCCCAGGCAGATATGCGGGGCTGTCTTCGTTCGCCAGCGTGAAAGCTTGCTCTTCACTCAGACTGAACTTGCCGGTCTTATCGTTGTAGGTTACGTAGCCCCCTGCAGCTTGTGAGGCCAGCCACTCGCGCAAATAGCGCTCATCTGTCTTGGTCTTGGCGGCCAGTTGTGCAGAACTCATTGGGCCCCCGACGAGGGCCTTGTAAAGCCCCAACTTCTCCCCAATGACGACCATGCCGGCATGGACCGCGGCGCCGAGATCAGTCACGAATTGTCCGATAAAAACATTCAGCTTGTTCATGTCGAGAGTGGGAACCTGTGCCGTACTCATCTAGTTTTTCTCCTTTGTGCGCATTGATACTCCCATTTGAATTGCAGGTGGCGGGCCAAACGCTCGAGGTTTGGGAAATTTGGCTTGGTTGCCATGAATTCGCTGATTCGCGGCACCTTGTGCCTGCAGCTGAAGCGGAGGCAGACGGTGAGGCTGGCCGGGAGGTCCGTTCGCGCTAACCGCACGGTTAAACCAGGTATCCGTCCGGTTAATCGATAAGTGCAAGGTCAGCAACTGCGCGATTGCGGGAGGGGGTCTTGGAAAATCGTCGGCCAGGCTGACCAAATCGGTACAAGTTTTACGTTTCCCACCTGCTGTAGAATCGGCGGACGGGAACGCCCCCAAGGAGACGCATATGGCATCGGTACTTATCACCGGAACAAGCAAGGGAATCGGTTTGGAGGCGGCACTGGCTTTCGGCCGGGCTGGACACAAAGTCCATGCCACCATGCGCAACCCGACTCAGTCTCCAGCCCTGGCTGAAACGGCCGCGCGAGAGAAACTGCCGATTGCAGTTTCGACCATGGATGTGGACTCCGACGAATCGGTAACCCGTGCCATCGCCGCAATACAGAAGGACCATGGTCCGATCGACGTCCTGGTCAACAACGCCGGGGTGGAGCGCGCGGGTTCGGTGGAAGAGCTATCACTGACCGACTTCCGGGCGGTCATGGAGACCAACTATTTCGGAGCGATCCGTTGCATTCAGGCCCTGGTGCCGCATATGCGACAACGCCGGAGCGGGTGCATCATCAATGTGTCGTCGGTGGCCGGGCGAATTGCCAGCGCGCCGCTCGCCCCCTACATGGCTTCGAAGTGGGCTCTGGAAGCGTTGAGCGAGGCTCTGGCGGGTGAGATGAAGACGTTTAATGTCCGGGTAGCAATCGTCGAACCGGGTATCATCGACACCGCCATGGCGCGGCGCATCGGGGATCAGCCGGACGATTCGCCCTACCGGCAGGGTTCGCGTTTCGCTTCTCTTTTTGCGGCTTCGTTGAAGAATCCGGCGCCGCCCTCTCTGGTTGGACAGAAGATCCTGGAAATCGTCGAGAGCGGGACATGGCAACTTCGCCACCCGGTGGGACCCGACGCAGCTCCCTTCTTGCAGTGGCGGCGGGATAAGACGGACGAAGAGTGGGTGGACCTGAACGCAAGTGACGACGAAACCTGGTACCGCAGCCTGGAACGCGACTTCGGTTTGGATACGCGTCCGAAGAAGTAGCCCTGCGGAGCTCACATTTCTTACCTTCTTACCGAGCGATTCGAGTCAATGGCTGCCTGTTACGCCGCGTTAGCCTGCGCCTTCCATCGTTGAACGTTGACGCCCATGACGGCTCCGTGGAAGCGCGCTCCCATTTGACATACCCTACCTGGGTAGGATATGGTGCCCCCCCTATTTACAAGCCTTTAATGATGGTCAGATTTAATGAATGGCCGGCCCGGTTCAAGCGAAAGCCAAAGAGAGCTTATGCCGCGACTGCTTCGATCGTCCCCAGTCCTGCTTATTGCAATCCTCGCAACTGTGGGTTGCTCCGACAGTCCCAAGAAGGCCTCCGCCGATGACGCCGCCGCGATCCAGCATCAGGGCAATCGCGTCATCGTTCCACCTTCTTCTCCCCTGGCCAATCGTTTGGAGGTTGAACCGGTCCAATTCACCAGCATCACGCGGCAGGTGACTGCGCCCGCCTCGGTTGAGGCTGACCCAGCCCGCTATGCCCGAATCCTTCCCCCTTTGAACGGTCGAGTCCTGAAGTTGTTTGTGCATCCGGGCGATTCCGTAATGAAGGGGGACGAGTTGCTTTTGTTGGACTCCCCGGATTTCGGAACCGCCCAAGCCGACTACGCCCGTGCCCGCACGGTGCTGACTCAGACAGATCACTCCCTGGAGCGGCAGCAGGATTTGGCAGCGCACGGAATCGTCGGACAACGCGACGTTGAGCAGGCCAAGACCGACCGCGACTCGGCCCAAAGCGACTTTAACCGGACCAAAGATCGCCTGCGACTGCTTGGCATGGACCCGGACAACAGCACCCTCGGCTCTCCGTTGATCGTACGCTCCCCGCTTACCGGCAAAGTGCTCGATATCCTGACCGCCACCGGCGAATTTCGCAACGATCCCAACGCTCCTCTCATGACCGTGGCAGACCTATCCGATATCTGGGTGACCGCGAACGTTCAGGAAAAGGATATTCACTTCGTCCATCGAGGTGATCCGGCCGTCGCGACCTTCGCGGCCTACCCGACGGAGACTTTTGGCGGAAGGGTTCTATTTGTTGCCGATGTTCTCGATCCCGATACCCGCACCGCCAAGGTTCGGATCGCGTATCCCAACCGGGATGGCCGTCTGCGTCCTGCCATGTTTGCCACGGTCACTCTCAAAACGTGGGACACCAGGGAGATGACGGTTCCGACCACCGCGCTCGTACTGTCCGGCGACAAGACGACCGTGTTCGTTCAGGTTTCACCAAACACGTATGAGCAGCGGCGAGTAGGCACCGGGGAGCAGATTGGACAGCGCACCGTCATCAAGGAAGGCTTGCAGATCGGTGACAAGGTCCTGATTCGCGAAGGGGCGCTCCTGCAATGATCGACCAGTTCGTGACGCTGTGCCTGAAACGGCGCCAGGTCGCGTGGCTCATCGCCATCCTGATGGCGATCTTCGGCTATTCCTCGTGGAAGGCGTTGAAAATCGAGGCCTATCCCGACATCGCCGACGTCTCGTCCCAAGTCATCACTCAGTATCCCGGCCACGCTGCGGAAGAAGTCGAAGAGCAGGTCACAGTACCGCTAGAACGGGAATTGAATGGAATCCCCGGCTGCAGATCATGCGTTCGCACAGCACATTTGGCCTGTCGTTGATCACATTGGTATTCCAGGATGGCGTCGACGACTATTGGGCGAGGCAGAGAATCACCGAGCGTATCGCCGGAGTCAGCCTTCCTCCTAATGCCAACCCCGGCCTCGATCCTCTGACCTCCCCCATTGGCGAAATTTACCGGTACACGCTGGAGTCGAAATTCCGCGACCAGCGCGAGCTTCGTGAATTGCAGCAGTGGGTGGTGATTCCGCGGCTGAAAGAGGCCGTGGGGGTTGCGGACGTCACCAACTTTGGCGGTGAGACCACACAATTTCAGCTCATCGTGGACCCTGCCAAACTCGCGCAGTACAACGTTTCGCTCCAACAAGTGATTGCGGCGATCCAGGCCAATAATGCCAACGCCGGGGGCAGCATCGTGGTTCGTGGCGAGCAAGGCTACGTGGTACGTGGAATCGGGCTGGTGCGCTCCTTGCAGGACCTGGGCAATATCGTGATCCTCGCGAAGAACGGCACGCCGGTTTTTGTGAAGAACCTCGGGACACTGCAATTGGGGGCACTGGAACGGCGCGGAATTCTGGGAAAGGACTTGAACCCTGATGGCGTCTCCGGAATTGTTCTCCTGCTGCGCGGTATGAATCCATCCCAGGTCCTGGAAGGGCTTCACGCTCAAGTCGACGCGTTGAACAACGGTATTCTGCCTCCAGATGTGAAAGTCGCGCCCTACATCGATCGCACCGATCTGGTTCACACCACGGTTACGCGCGTAGGGCACACCTTACTTGAAGGCATGGGGCTGGTCCTGATTGTTCTGATCCTCTTTCTGGGCAGCGCCCGGGCCGCCGCCATGGTCGCGGTTACGGTGCCGTTTTCACTTCTTTTTGCCTTTATCTGCATGCGCTTCACCAACATTCCAGCGAACCTGTTGTCACTGGGCGCAATTGATTTCGGAATTATTGTGGACGCATCAATCGTCGTGATGGAAAACATTCTTCGTCAACGGGAGGAGAATCCGGACTGGGTCATGAGCGAAGACGACGCTGTGGCCTCGGCCATCCAGGTGGCCCGCCCCATTTTCTTTGCCACCCTCATCATTATTACTGCATACCTGCCGCTGTTCGCCTTTCAACGGGTTGAGAAAAAATTGTTTTCTCCCATGGCGTATGTGGTGGGGTACTCGCTGATCGGAGCTTTGCTCATGGCCCTGGGGATTATTCCCGGCCTTGCGCTGGTGACATATCAGAAGCCCGGCAAAGCGTTTCACAATCCCGTCCTGGCATTCATATCCCGCCATTATGACCGCGCCATACGGCATCTTACTCACCATCCCATGCATGCCATTGTTCCCGCGGTAATTGCCGGCATCATTGCGGTCGTATTATCGGTGACGATCGGCAAGGAATTTCTCCCCTATCTCGACGAAGGATCGATCTGGCTTCAGGTGCAACTCCCTCCCGGTCTGTCCCTCGCAAAAGCCGCTACCATGGCCGACGAACTTCGGGCCGCGACCCTGGAATTTCCGGAAGTTTCAACCATCGTCAGTCAACTCGGCCGCAATGACGACGGTACCGATCCTTGGACCCCGTCGCACATCGAGTGTTTTGTCGGACTCAAGCCTTACGATACCTGGCCCAACCGCGGCGACAAACTGGACCTGATCAAAAGAATGAGCGAACGGTATTCCAGAATTCCAGGCGCAACCGTGGGTTTTTCGCAGCCGATGATCGACGGCGTAAACGACAAGATCTCGGGAGCGCACAGCGATCTGGTGTTGAAGGTTTTCGGCCACGAGTTCGGAGAGTTGCGTCGAATTGCGAGCGAGCTTGTCACTTTACTCGAAACTGTTCCCGGCGCCTCTGATGTCACTATTGACCAGGAGCCGCCGCTCCCACAGATTCAGGTGAGAGTGAATCGGGAAGCCGCGGCTCGCTTCGGCATCAACATTGCAGACATCGCCACCATTATTGAGTCCGGGATTGGCGGAAAAGCGGTCTCCACACTGTTCATCGGCGACCGCGTTTACGATATTGCGGTCCGCTTTCCCGAGTCAGTCCGTTCGAGTTCGGACGCGATTGGCAGCCTTACTGTCACTTTGCCGAGCGGAGCGCGTATTCCTCTTTCGCAGGTGGCTGAAATCAGCACCGCAACCGGAGAGAGCAGCATCGCGCGCGAGATGAATCGCAGACACCTCACCGTCCGACTCAACCTGCGAGGCCGGGATCTGTCTGGATTCTTCGCGGAAGCCCGGGCGAAGATCGCGCACGGCGTGAAATTTGACGGAAGTAAATACCAAATCGAATGGGGCGGACAATTCGAAAACCAGCAGCGCGCCCAGCAGCGTCTGGCGTTTATCGTGCCCGGGGTGCTTGCCCTGATTTTTGTACTGCTCTATTCCTCGTTCGGTACTCTGCGCCACGCCGGCTTGATTTTGACCATCGTTCCAGTGGCCCTGCTGGGAGGGCTGATTGCCCTAACGTTTCGCGGCATGACCCTGAACGTGTCGAGCGCTGTCGGATTCATCGCGCTCTTTGGCGTCGCGGTGCAGAATGGCGTCATCATGGTGGCAAGCCTCAACCAGCAGCGCCATGAACACAAAGATCTGCAGGATGGCGTCGTCCTTGGTGCGTCACAGCGCCTGCGGCCCGTGTTGATGACGGCGACGGTCGCCGCCATCGGCCTGCTTCCGGCAGCGCTCGCCCGCGGAGTTGGAAGCGATGTTCAACGCCCTCTTGCCACCGTAATCGTTGGCGGACTCGTTACAGCGACGCTACTTACTCTTCTGGTGGTTCCGTCGATGTATCTGTTGCTTGAACGCCGATTCGACCGGGCTCATCCCAGGGTTTCGCCTGAGCAGGAGGACGTCTGATGAAGATGCGAAGCCTGGTTCTAGCGTTTTCTCTCTGTCCGCTCGCGACTCCGATCATCGCTTTAGGACAGACCGGCACGCAAGGACCGAATCAAACTCTCGATCAGCAGTCGGAGTCGGGGCGTCCGCGTATCACCTTCGAGGACTATGTCACTCAAGTGCTGCGTTCGAACCTTGCTCTGGCAATCGAGAAATCCAACGTCGCTATTTCTAACGCGGCGGTCACCTCCGCCAAGGTAACGCCTGATTGGTCTGTCGATCTCGGTTTGCCCGCAGTCGACATTTCGAATCAGGGACAGCCTACTAACTTCAGCGCGGGGCTTAATGTCCCGATCGAACTTGGCGGCAAACGGGGGAAGCGTGTGCACGCCGCCTTGGCCGATGTTTCCACGGCTGGGTTCGACTACGACGACGCGGTACGGCAGCTCCGGGCAACCGCTGCAGGGGCTTTCATTGGATCTTTGAGCGCTCGCAGCATCCTGCAATCGAGCTACAAAAGTCTTGGGCAGTTCGACCGGATTGTGGAAGTCAACGAACAGCGCGTTCGGGTCGGTGACATCGGTGACATCGAACTGATGCAGTCCCGCGTCGATCGCGACCAATTTAAGGCGGGTGTGATCGGTGCTCAGGCCGACGTTTACAGCGCTGATCTGGCCCTCGCCCAACAGCTTGGCCAAGCGGATAAGTTGTCTGCCCAGATGCCCTTACCAACGGGAAGCCTGGAAGTCTCAGTCCGCACTTTCGATCTTGATGCGCTGGTGGCTGGTGCTCTCCAGAAACGGTCTGACGTTCTTTCGCGGCAGCGTGCGGTCCAGGCCGCTGGGTTACGTGTCGAACTGGTGCAAGCGAACCTCATCCCGGACCTCGGAGTGGGTGGATCGTATTCTCATACCGGAACTGGCACGGGAGGATTCGTGCAGCCGCCGGACAATACTCTCGGCGCTTCGCTTTCCATCAATCTTCCGTTTTCACGCTGGCGACATCAGGGTGAGATCGAAACTGCACGTGCTTCGCGGACCCAGGCTGAACTGCAACTGCGCTCGGCGCAGATCCGGGTAGAATCCGAGGTGCGCGACGCCTACTCTCGCTATCAGGCCAGTGTCTTGCGTCTGAAACTGTATCAAGGAGGTGTGCTGAAGGAGGCGGACCGCGTTCTTGAAGCTCGGCTCTACGCCTACCAACGGGGAGGCGCGACTCTGCTCGAGGTCATCGATGCGCAGAAAACGTCAGCAAACATTTACCTGGCGTATTCGCAGGCGCTGGCCGACCACGCCAACGCCCTCGTGACTCTGGAAGAGGCGGCAGCCATGTGGGACGTTTCTTTTTGAGTCCAGAAGCCAGAACGAATGGCGCGAACTATTTCAGGTAAGTGCGGACAATGGTAATGAGATCGTCTGCCGCTTCTTCCGACGATTTGGAGTTCCGGGGCATATGGTTGCGGATGTGGTCTTCCATCAGTTCTCCCATCAAACTGTTGATGGCCCCGCGGGCGGCGGACAGGCGCTGCAACATTTCCGCGCATTGCTCGTCATCATTCAGGGCCCGGAGAACAGCCTCGAGCTGGCCGATGATTTTTTTGGTGCGGTTTACCAGATCAATTTTTTCAGAAGTGGTATGGGACATCCCGGTACGCCTACCCTATGGGGGTATCGTACACAGCCCGGGATCCCGGCGCAATATTCTTGAGACGCCGGTCGTGGTGCAGTTTGAACATCTAAGGGATTGTCATTCCGAAGCGCGGTTGTCGCGCCAGAGGGAGAGCGTTCCGTGAAAAAGGAAGAGGTCCTCGCCAAGATTCAAGAGGTCGGGATCATGCCCGGGATTCGCACATCCTCGGCTGAAGGTGGCCGGTTTGCCGCGGATGCCATCGCCCAGGGTGGAATTCCGATCGTTGAAATCACCATGACCGTGCCCAAGGCAATTGACGTGATTTCTGACATGGTGAGAAATTCTCCGAACGTCATCGTGGGCGCTGGAACAGTGTTGGACCTGGAAACCGCGCGCCGCTGCTTGGCTGCTGGAGCCGGGTTTCTCACCAGTCCCGGCCTCGATTTGAAGATTGTCGAATTCGCCGTCAAAGAAAATATCCTGGTGATCGCGGGCGCGATGACGCCCACTGAAGTGCTGGCCGCGTGGCAGGCGGGCTCCGGCTTGGTAAAGGTATTTCCTTGCGCGCCGATCGGAGGTCCGGCTTATATAAGGGCGCTAAGAGGTCCCTTTCCACAGGTGCCCATGATCGCTGCCGGAGGGGTCAACCAGGAGACCGCGGCCGACTTCATTCTAGCTGGTGCAGCCGCGCTTGGAATTGGTGGACGACTGATACCGAAAGTGGCTCTTGAACAGCGGGAGCCCGAACGAATCAGCGAATTGGCCCGGCGGTTTTTGCGAATCGTAAAGACAGCTCGTAGCAAGATCTCGCACAGGAACTAGCGAGGCCTGCGCTGCCCCTGGGCTTGGCAGGTTGGTTGAACTTTCCCCGTCGCAGGGCGCAGAATCTACCACACTCTGAAGTCGGCCCTCTGACTATGTTTTCGAAAAGGAGGACGCGTGATGAAACAAGGAAGTCTGGAACTCTTGCAGGACCCCGTGTCAAGAGAACTGCTGCAATCGAAGATCCCGGCCCGGCTGGCCTATATTTGGACCGATGGTACACCCAGGGTGGTTCCCATCTGGTTTCATTGGGACGGCAAAGAGTTCGTGATGGCCACTCCACCGAAAGCGCCGAAGCTCAAGGCGCTGTCCAAGAACACGAAAGTGGCGCTTACCATCGATGACAACAATTTCCCCCACAAAGTACTGTTGGTGCGCGGAACGGCGCGTCTGGAAACCGTAAAAGGTATTGTGCCAGAGTACGCGGCCGCCGCCGAGCGCTACTTCGGACGCGACCAGGGGCAGGCCTGGGTTCGCCAGCTTCGCGGTACCACTCCCTCGATGGTTCGCATTGCTATAACCCCGGAATGGGTGGGCATCCTGGATTTTCAAACTCGATTTCCCAGCGCCCTCTCGGCATAAGCCTGAATCGAAAGTGACAAGTCAGGGGGAAGCCTATGGTATCGAGCAGAGAGTTGGCGACATCCAATGCGTTGCAAGCAGTGACGGTACATTCTCCTACTCGGTGGAGTGGATTTTCTCGAATGCGCCGAAAGAACAACTGGAAGATAGTTTTCGTAATCACGACCTAACCGCTGAATCGTGACCCCGTATACCTGTTTTTTGGTGAAAGCCGGAAAACAGAAAGTCCTCATCGATACCGGCGCAGACGGGCTGGCGCCCGCTACGGGCGACCTGCTGAAACAGTTGCAAGCTGAAGGCATAACTCCCGAAGAGATTACCCCGTGGTCTTGACCCATGCGCACCCTGACCATATCGGCGGAGTGCTCGACACAAACAGACACCCGGCTTTCCCCAATGCCCGGTACGCGATATCAAGAACCGAGTGAAATTTCTGGACATCCGATCCCCATCTGAGTGGCACCGGGATGAATGATCATGTCAAAGAACTGCTGACTAATTTTGCGCGAAATAACCTCCCGCCGCTCGAGGAACACATCGAATTGCTGGACGGCGAAAAGGAAGTTGTGCCTGGTGTGTTCGCTATTCCAGCCCCGGGATACACTCCGGAGCACCTCGCGGTGGTGGTTTCGTCGCCCCATGCGCAATTGCTGCATATGGTCGACTCCGTGCTGCATCCTATGAATCTCGAACACCCTGCGTGGCGCAACGTTTTCGACCTGAATGAGGATACGGCCGCGACCACGCGCCGGCAGTTGCTCGATCGCGCCGCCGCCGACGAGGCCAGTGTCCTCGCCTATCACTTCCCTTTTCCCGGACTTGGGCAGGTGACAAACCACGGCAATGCGTGGAGATGGGAAGCCGCAGGCCAAAGTAGCGAGAAATGCAACGTGGTGTGACTTTCTGCCGGCAGCAAAGCAGCAGATTCCTCGCAACGAAAATGCTGCGCTTCGGGATGACAATTCTTTGGCGATTTTCAAGTTACACCACCAGGCGCAGTGCAGCCGAATAGGTACGTTTAGGGAATCACCCGTATAATGGCGCCTCACCAAGGAGTACGCCCGCGAGCGCTATGCGCCTGTTCAAGGAAACAGCCTTATGGGACGCACTGAAAAGGTTGGCCCTGGGGTTTGGGCTGATCGCGCTATTCTCTTCGATACTGCTGCTCTCTGATGTAGGCCATCGAACGGCGGCCTCCGCAGCTTCCGCCAAGGCCCGTGCCGAGGTTGGCCCGACCGGCAGGACGGTTAAAGCCGCGATCGTGTACTTCGCCCGTTACGTCGGCACCGACATGTGCATACAGGGCCTGATCGACGGATTGAAAGCCAGCGGATTCGACGAAGGAAAAAATCTGGAAGTTCGCCGCGCGGATGCGCAAGGCGAAATGATCAACATTCCGGCCATCCTTCAGAATTACGACAGCTCCGATGTCGACCTCATTATGACTATCACCACGCCTTGTCTGGCGGGGGCGTGTAACAAGATAAAGCACAAGCCGGTGGTTTTTACTTGCGTGACCGATCCGATCGCGGCCGGAGCGGGCAAGAGCCGCACGGACCATTTGCCTTTCGTTACCGGCGTCGGCAGTTTTCCGCCGGTGAGCCACAGCCTGGACATGATGCAGAAGCTGATTCCGGGATTGCGGGCGGTTGGAACCATGTACAACCCGGCCGAGGCCAATTCGGTGAAGGAGATGTCCAAGGCCCGCGAGGTATTTCGGGAGCGAGGCGTGAGGCTTGAGGAAATTGCTATCGCCGGTTCGAATGAAGTTCTGCAGGCGGTGCAGATCCTGGCGGGACGGGACATCCAGGCGGTATGGGTGCCCGGAGACAACACCGCCATCCAGGGATATGAAGGCGTCGTGAAGGGCGCAAAGGATGCGCGCCTGCCGCTGATCACCGATGAATGTTCTGACCTGCCCCGTGGCGGCCTGGCATGCCTCGGCGTGAGCCTGCAATCCGCCGCGACCGCGGCCGGAAAGATGGCGGGCCGGGTCCTGCTGGGCGCCGATCCGAAAGATCTGCCGCTGGACGAAGTGGCCGTCGAGGAAATGGGAATCAGCCGCGGCAACGCGGCGCAACTGGGCATCACCATTCCTCAGGAATTTTCGAAGAACATACGTCCGTAAAACCGGCCATGGAGATCGTCACCCAACAACTCGGCGACGCACTTGAAGTCAAGGTGAAGGGACGACTTGATAATTATTGGACCGAGCACCTGCGCGGGAACCTGGAGGAAGTAATCCGCGGCGGAGCGCACGGCATTCGACTGAATCTCTCCGAAATTTCGTTTCTCAGCTCCGCCGGTGTGGGGTTGCTGGTGAAGTTTCACACCCAACTAAAAGGTATCGGCGGGAGTTTCATTGTCACCAGCCCTTCCGAGCGGGTGAAACAGGTATTGGATCTCTGCCGGCTTTCGCCCATCTTGCTCGCCCAGGCGACTCCGGCCGCCCCGCCGGTGCACAAGACGGAAGTGCGCCGTTTTTTGTCGTCCGCGGGATCGTTCGAAGTCATAGAGTGCGCTCCGGGAAAACCGTTGATTTGCGAACGGCTCGGCGATCCGGGCTTGCTGAAAGGTTGCCGCTTCGGTCCGGCGGATTGCCAGACGGTCGCGTTTCCGCCGTCTACATTCGGCTTCGGCCTGGGAGCTTTCGGCAACGGCTTCGAGGATGCGCAGACGCGCTTTGGTGAATTCCTGGCAGTGGGTGGCGCGGCGGCTTACCTGCCGACGGATGGAACCAACGTGCCGGATTTCATGGTCTCTAGCGGCAAGCTGGTGCCGGAGATGAGTGTGCTTTATGGTCTGCGCTGCGAAGGCGGATTCGCGCACCTGATGCGGTTTGAAACCGCCGGCGCCGAGGGCCCCATTTCGCTGGCCGGCCTGGCGCGCACCGCCCTGGAGGTTTCAGGCGCGCCGGCAATCGGAATGGTGATGGTGGTCGAGTCAGCTGGACTGGTGGGGGCCGCTCTTCGCCGCTCCCCCGGCACAGCCATGGGCGTGAACGATGCTCCGTTCAAATATCCCGAAGTGCGTTCCTGGTTGTCATTCTCCACGGAACGGCTGTACTCACGATCACTCGCCTTAATCTCGGGCGTGGCGGCGACTTCGGAATGTGCCCCGCTGGCTCCCTTGCTTCGGCCGCTGGGAGGTGAAGGGTTACCACTGGGGCATTTTCACGCGGCGGCATTTTCGTATCGTCCGCTGCAGAAGGGAAGCATCGACTTGAAAACGACGGTTACCACCTTGTTCGAGACAGAGACCTTGCAAGGCGTCCTGCACCTGCTGACCGATGCCCGCCTGGCAGCCGGGCCGCAGCAGAGCGAGTTCGTCCGCGGCGCATGCTGGGTCGGTGCGGCTGCGGATATCCGGTGAGAGTGAAACGGACATGAGCCTACTGATTGGCACGTTCACGATTGGATGCATCCTCTCGCTGCTGGCCCTGGGAGTGTTCATCAGTTTCCGGATCTTCGCGTTTCCCGATATCACTGCCGATGGATCGGTCACCCTCGGTGCAGCCGTCGCCGCAACCCTGATGGTGCACGGCACCAGCCCGCTTCTGGCATCGCTGGCTGCCTTCGGCGCCGGAATGCTCGCGGGAGCCTGCACGGGCACGCTCTATACCCGCTTCAAGATCAACTCGCTGCTTTCGGGAATTCTGGTGATGACCGCCCTCTATTCGATCAACCTGCACATCATGGGCAAGAGCAATGTCTCCTTGCTGTCGGTGACTACGCTGGCGACGCACTCGGAGCAGATAGGAATCAAGCTCATGCGAGGCGCCACCAGTTTTGACCTCGCGGGTTGGGAAGTCAGCGTGCGCGACGCGTCGGTGCTGGGCGCGGTCGCTCTGGTCGTGGCATTGACGGGAGCGCTGTTGTACTTGTTTTTGCGCACCAACCTCGGCATGGCCATGCGGGCTACGGGTGACAACGTACAGATGATTCGAGCACTGGGAGTCAATGACGGCAACATGATTATCTTCGGAGTAGCGATTTCAAATGGCTTGGTGGCACTGTCCGGAGCTTTGCTGGCGCAATACCAGGGGTTCGCGGACGTGGGCATGGGGATCGGAATGGTGGTTTGGGGGCTGGCCAGCGTCATCATCGGGGAAGCACTCGTGGGGACAAACCAGTTGGGTACGACGATTATTGGCGCGGTGATGGGCTCCGTTCTCTTCCGGTTGCTGGTAGCCATGGCGTTGCGGTGGGGCCTCAGTCCCAACGACCTGAAGCTGATCACGGCCGTGTTCGTCTTCTCTGCGCTGATCGTGCCGCAGTTCCTGCGTAAAAAACGTCTGCGGAGCGCGCATGCTTGAGATTCAGGGAGTCTCAAAGATCTTCAATCCGGAAACACCGAGTGAGGTGCGCTCCCTGCGTGGCGTGAACCTTGTACTGGAGGCTGGTTCCTGGGTAATCATCATCGGGACCAACGGATCGGGGAAATCCACTCTGCTGAATGCGGTCGCCGGAACGTTTCTGGTGGACGAAGGCAGCATCCGGCTGGCGGGGCGCGACGTGACGCGATGGCCCGAGCATGCGCGGGCAGAACTGATCGGTCGCGTGTTCCAGAATCCCTTCAGCGGCACATCCCCCAGCCTTACCATCGAGGAGAATCTCAGTCTTGCTGCCCTTCGCGGCCAGGGCCGAGGTCTCGGCTGGGGATTGAAACAGTCGCTGGTCGGCCAAATGCGCGACGAAGTCAGTCGGCTGAACATGGGCCTCGAAAACCGGCTGGAGAACGCTATCGGCAGTCTTTCGGGAGGACAGCGTCAGGCGCTCACCTTGCTGATGGCTACATGGCTGCGGCCTGAACTGCTTCTTTTGGACGAGCACACCGCAGCATTGGATCCAAAGAGCGCGGACCTGGTCATCGCCCTGACCGAGCTAGTGGTCGCGCGCGACAAGCTCACCACTTTGATGGTGACGCATTCGATGCACCAGGCAGCAAGTTTGGGAGATCGCCTCATCATGATGCACCGCGGTCAGATCATCCACGATTTTCAGGGCGCCGAGAAGCGACGTCTGCGGCCCGATGATCTGCTGGCGCGCTTCGAAGAAGTGCGACGGGCTGAGCAGTTGGACGAAAGCGCTGCCCAGATGCTGGCCGAACAGTACATCTGAAAAATGTGGACGCGAGCGTCCCCGCTCGTGCGGCAGCGCCTGGGACGCCGCAGCACGAGCGAGGGCGCTCGCGCCCGCATTCAGGTATTCGTGAATCACAAGCTGGCACAAGGGGGATTCTTGAAAAGCAAGTTGACATTCAGATTCCGCGATGTCGTTGTTCTGGCGATGCTCGCGGTTGGCCTGCGGGTGGCCACCTCCGCACAAAACAGCGGAACCGTTTTTCTGGTGCGGCATGCCGAGAAGTTGTCAACGGCCAGGGATGCGATTCTGAGTCCGCAAGGTCATAAGCGAGCCGATTGTCTGGCCCATACCCTGGGCGATGCGGGCATCCAGGCGATTTTCGCCACAGGACTTGTCCGCACCCAGCAGACTGCGAAACCTCTGGCTAGGAAGCTGGGCCTCAAGGCGAGCACTGTCGAATATAAGGACACTGCGGGACTGGTGGAGAAACTGCGCGGAATGTCCGACAAGAGGGTGCTGGTGGTCGCGCACTCGGATACGCTGCCCGAGATCATTGAAAAACTGGGGGCGGGCAAGATCGACCCCATTACCGAAGATGAGTTCGATCGGCTGTTGGTTTTCCACCACACCGGTCCGACCGCTGGAGCGGTCGTGACCCTGCGGTATTGCGATTGCCCGTGACCGGCTAGGGTCGTCTTCCCGGGAATATTTTCAGGTTGTTCCAGTTATATGCGGTGAAAGGAGCAACCGAAATGAACAAATTCCTGCTATGGCTTGTAAGTCCTCCGACAGACGGTCCCAAATCCGCACTACTCTTGAGACTGATGGCCGGAGGGGTGTTCTTCTGGGAAGGGTTGCTGAAATTTGTCTATGTAAACCAGGGAGTTGGCCGCTTCACCAAACTGGGGATACCGTTTCCGCACTTCACCGCGGCCATCATTGGGTACCTTGAGATCTTCGGCGGACTGCTGTTGCTTACCGGCCTGATGACCAGGCTGATTGCGATTCCGTTTATCGCCGAGATGATTGTAGCGGTCCTCTCGACCAAGATCTCGTTGTATCTAGGAACTTCGCCCCTTCCTCTGCCGCCGGCGCTTCCGCAGCTGGGGTTCTGGGCCGTACTTCACGAAATACGGTCCGACTACGCGCAGATTCTCACTGTCATCTTCCTGTTGATCAACGGGCCGGGAAAGTGGTCGCTGGATGCCGTCCTCCTGTGCGAATGGAGGCAAGGCGGGGTTTCGGACCGCGTTCCATCGGGCCGGTGGCTGGATTTGTCGGCTGCCGCTCACCCCTGAACCGTCGATGCCTGTGGAAACTGCGGCGTGGAGGAAAGACGAACCTCGCGAGGGGTACACTGTTGGGGCTGTGGCCGATCGTGCTGGCGATTTCGGGTCGTTTGAAGAACTGGCAATGCCTATTTTCGCCAAGCTTTACAACTTCGCCCACTGGCTCACCCAAGACCGCGCCACTGCGGAGGATCTGGTGCAGGAGACGTACATGAAGGCGCTGCGAGGCTTTTCCTCCTTTCAGCAGGGCACAAACTTCCGCGCCTGGATGTACAGGATCCTGAGGAATACGTTCTTGACGACGCAGGCGGGTCTCAAGGCTTGGTCGACCGTTTCTCTCGACAGCGATAGTGACGGCGACACGCCCACAGAACCAGCGGCGTCCGAAACTCCGGAATCTGTCCTGCTTGCAAAGCTGCAGCACGACACTATTCAGAACGCTCTCGAGAAACTGCCGGTAAAGTTTCGTGAAATTGTTCTCTTGTGTGATCTGGAAGAAATGAGCTACCAGGAAATCGGCGAGACGCTGGGGATTCCCATCGGGACGGTGATGTCGCGCCTTTCTCGCGCGCGCAAAGCCATGCGCACGTTGCTGAGGGAGCAGTTGCAGGGGGTTTCGCGATGACATGTGACCCGTGGCAGGAGAAGTTGGATGCCTACGTGGATGGCGATGGTCCGCAAGACTCTTCGGACCTCGAGGCCCATCTGCGAACGTGTCCGTCTTGTTCGGCGGACGCGCTCGGACGCCTCAAGATGAAGCGCATGACGCAAGCCGCAGCGGCCCGGTACTCTCCGTCGCCGCAGTTCCGCCTGCGCATTGAGAAGAGTATCCAGAAGAGTCGCAAACCGCTGTGGGCGTTTGGCTGGATGCCTACGCTTGCCGCGGTTGCCGTAGCACTGATACTGATCGTTGCCTCGGCAGCGCTATGGCTGCGGCATTCCGCTCGCGAGCAGACTCTGGCAGAGTTGCTCGACCTGCATGTGGCGACCATGGCCAGCGCCAATCCCGTTGACGTGATTTCGACCGATCGGCATACGGTGAAACCATGGTTTCAGGGCAAGCTCCCATTCACTTTCAATCTTCCCGAACAGCAGAATTCTCCTTTCAAGCTGGTGGGCGGCAGGGTCATGTATTTCAAGCACAGCCCGGGGGCTCAACTGCTGTTCGAACTGCGCAATCACCGACTATCGGTCTTTATTTTTCAGGACCAGCCGGGAACGATTCCGCTGGCGATGGGCGTGACCGCGGCGCGTGAGATGGCCTTTAATGTGGAGACGTGGAGTGAGAGCGGATTGCGCTACGTGGTGATCGGCGATGCCGGTCCAGCCGATATTCACGACCTCAGCGAGTTGCTGAGGGTGGCCGGGCGCTCGTGAGGGGGGAGCGGAGCCATCCGCAACAAATAGAGGAGGTACCCATAAGCGTTAGCTTACGGCAGGGTTCCCCTTCGGGCCATCAATTCCATTGGAAACAGGGCGGCCCTGCCAGATTACAGCTTCCCAGAAACCGCTTCTGGACCGGAATAACTTCCGGATTGCCCGTCAGCCCACGATCAGCAAACACTATGCGACATAGGTTACTGATCTGGCGGTTCACATCCGTGTCGGCCTCCCAAGGCGTTTCTCTGAGCTAGCTGTTTTCGACGCGCGCCTTTATATCCGAGTACGCCGCATCGATGAGCCCGCTTAGCGCTGCAGCGTTTGTGGCCGCTTCCGGTCTCAACTTCACATGGCGCATGAACTTGCCGGTACCTTGTAACAAGCCCGCTGGATCCGGGAGCGCTGCGCCATGAAAGAACCCCACATTTACGTGCGAAGTGAATACATTGACGTAGCCGAAGGGCGCATCTCCCAAACATGCAACCGGGCAGCCGTCATGCAAAAGCTCCCGGACTT
>Ga0137403_10002769_pt1 | contig 21298 bp, 14 predicted proteins | sample CZOMad2_1_16fung_FD_122057 | JGI IMG/M metagenome (GOLD analysis project Ga0137403, IMG submission 122057) | Vadose zone soil fungal communities from Angelo Coast Range Reserve, California, USA - CZOMad2_1_16fungal (Hybrid Assembly) | ecosystem: Environmental > Terrestrial > Soil > Vadose zone...
AATTTTTTTCTCTCGTCCTCCTAAAGTGACTCTCGCTTTCCAATTTCTCGAAGCAAGCTCACCTTTCGAAGAATACAATCTCTGTCCTCGCATGCAAGAAAAAAATGGGGCTCAACGAAATTTTTTTCGAACAAGCCAACGGAACTTCGGTACTAGACGCTTCGTTCCAGATGCATCGCTAGCGCTCGCCCGAACTTTGCGCTTCGCAACCGGCCTCCGCTCGCGGCCAAGCCGCTGTGATACACTCCGCGAGGCTTTTTCATTCCAATTTCTACCGGAGTCATCCGCATGAAGCTTCGCTCGTCTGGCCTTTTTGCAGTTTTTCTTCTGGCTGGTTCCATTACTCCCGCGCAGCAAACCGCTGCGCCGCGCCCCATCACGGTGGATGATCTTTTCGGTGTCAAAGAAGCCCATGAAGCGCAGATCAGCCCGGACGGGCAGGTGATCGCCTTCACCGTGAATTCACGCTCACTGAAGGAAGACAAGCCGGAATCGCGGATCTGGATGGTGCCCACCGCCGGTGGTGACGCCATTCCTCTCACGGCTGAGGGTGTTGCGTCGTCTCACGCGCGCTGGTCGCCCGATGGAAAGTATCTGGCGTTTCTCTCCACGCGCAAGGATGCCGAGGGCAACGACGAAAAGACACAGGTGTACCTGCTGAACAGGCAGGGCGGCGAAGCGCAGCGCCTGACGGACACGATTCAGGACGTGGAGGAATTCGAATGGGCGCCCGATGGCAAACAACTGGTTTTGATTCTTCGCGATCCCACGCCAGAAGAGCTTGAGGCGGCAGCCAGAAAAACCAAAGGCTCTGAGGATGGGGCGGGGAAAAAGTCCAAGGCGCAGCCTCCCTGGGTGATCGACCGGCTGCAGTTTAAGAACGACAACGTCAGCTACATTGATCGCCGCCGCACCCATCTCTATGTATTCAATATGGCGGCTAAGACGCAGCGGCAGGTGACCTCTGGTGACTACGATGATTCGCAGCCGGCGTGGTCGCCCGACGGTAAGTCTCTTGCCTTCGCCAGCAACCGCACGAAGCCAGATCCTGACACTACGTACAATTCCGACATCTGGGTGGTGGCCGCCGACAATACCGACCAGGGCGCTCACCCCGCGCAGGTCACCAATTTCCCGGGGCAGAAGGATCACCCGGCCTGGTCGCCCGACGGGAAGTGGCTCACCTACTCCGCTTCGACTGACCTGAAACTCTTCTACTATGCCACCAGGCACGTCGCTGTCTCTCCTTCGGGTGGTGGCGAGGCAAAGATTCTCACTAAGACGTTTGACCGGATGGCCAGCGAGCCTCGCTTTGCGCCGGATGGGAAGTCCGTCTATTTCCTCGCCGATGATGACGGCACGCAGACACTGGCGCAGGTCAACTTTACCGACGGAAAGGTCACCCGAGCCATCGGCGGGCGGCTGAACATCGACGGATACTCGTTCTCGAAAGACGGGACACTTGCGGCGACCATCTCGACGACGGATCGCCCTTATGAGGTGTTCGCCATTCCCGGCGGAAACCTCACCCGGATGACGCACTTGAATGACGCGTGGCTGGCGCAGCACAAAGTGATCAAGGGTGAATACGTTTCGTTCAAATCGAAGGACGGAACCGTGGTGCACGGCTACCTTTATAAGCCTGTGGATTATGTCCCCGGCAGGAAGGTTCCGACCATCCTGCGACCGCACGGCGGCCCTGTGGAAGAATACGAAGACGAGTTCTTTGAGATTGCGCAACTCTTTGCGGCCAATGGGTACGCTGTTCTTTTGCCCAATCCGCGTGGCTCTACGGGCTATGGGCAGGAGTTCTGCAAAGCCATTTTCGCCGATTGGGGGAACAAGGATTATCAGGACGACATGGCCTTCGTGGATTTTGCACTGGCACAGGGATTAGCAGATCCGGACAAACTTGGCGTCGGCGGCTGGTCGTACGGCGGAATCTCCACCGACTTCATCATCGGTCAGACCAACCGGTTCAAAGCGGCTATCACTGGCGCAGGCGGGGCGAATTTCACCAGCCTGTGGGGACATGACGAGTACCAGCGCGAATATGTACTTGAGCTGGGCTATCCATGGGAAAACAAAGCGCTCTGGGACCGCATCGCGCCTTTCTACAGGGTGAAGGACATCCTGACGCCCACCCTCTTTGTTGGCGGCAACATTGATTGCAACGTGCCGGTATTAGGCGGGGAGCAGATGTATCTGTCATTGAAGGAGTTGGGCCGAGAAACGCTGCTGGTGGTCTATCCGGACGAGTATCACGAGTTCAAGACGCCATCCCATATAAAGGACCTGCACGAGCGCTACCTGGCGTGGTACGCCCACTATGTCAAAGCCGACGGCACGCCGGCACGGCCGGTCCCGAGCAAAGAAAAGCAGCCTGCGGACTGATCGAAAGCAAGCTAAGGGGGATTCCAGGCGGGGCCGCCCCTCCCTTAGTAAAACCTAATGCAATACTCGCTTCTCTGGAACTCTCCCTGCACATCGTTCCCGGAGATTCCGCTTCTACCATGATCCTTGAAGCGGCATACCGGAGTGATCGATGGCAACAGCCCAGCTGATCAACGACATTCTTCAACAGGCGGAGGCGCTTTTTCACCAGGGGGAATTCGCGGCGGCCTCGCAACTGCTCTCCGATGGCATCGCGCAGGCGCCGTCGGCAAAGCTTTGGAACGATTGGGCTGCTGTGCAGGTCTCTTTGGGACAATTCCAGGACGCGGAACGCGGTTTTGGCGCGGCGCTTCAGCTTGATCCTTGCTCGACGCAGGCTGCGGAAAATCTGGGTGCGCTGCTTTTTGCGCGTGGGTGTCATGCAGAAGCCGCGCCGCTTTTGCAACAGTCTCTTGCCGGGGCTACCGCGCAAACGCGCCCGGTGATCGAGGAGATGTTGGCGCAATGCGCCGCCAGCGGCCACCAAGCCGGAGTTGCCATTCCCGCGGCACCCGTTTCCGACGCTGGGACGCTTTCGCCCGCTTCGCCCACCGTACCTGGACTACCAGCCAGAACCTGGGACAGCGCGGTGCCTTACGACGATTGGTGCCGCTCCGTATTTCGCCAGCATGTTCCTGCGCCTGGCGTACGCATCGCCTGCAGTTGGGCCGAAGATTCCGAATGGGGCCTGCGCGCTTATAACGCCCTTGCGCTGCTCGAATGCGAATACGCAACGAAGCTTCTAGGCGAGATTCGCGACAAAAATATCCAGGGCGACATCGTGGAATTCGGCATCTATCAAGGGTGGTGGATTAATTTCCTCTACAGGACGACCGAGGAGTTGGGGCTCAACCGGCGAATTTACGGCTTCGATAGTTTCGAAGGCCTTTCCGATCCACATCCCGAGCATGACCAGGCCTTCTGGAAGAAAGGCCAATACGCCTGCTCGCTTGAGCAAGTTTCTTTAAACGTCCAGGCCGCATTGCGGCCGCGGCTCAAATTAGTCAAAGGATTTTTTGAGAAGAGCTTGCGCAGCGCGGAAGCGCTGGTGGCCGAGAAATTTTCCTATGTCCGCATAGATTGCGACATCTACCTGCCCGCGCTCGATTGCCTGAACTATCTCGGGCCCCGCCTGGCTGATGGCGCGATCCTTGTCTTTGACGACTGGCCGCACATCCGCGGTTACGGCGAACAGCGCGCGTTCGAAGAGTGGCTGCCCACGGTGCCGCACCTCGAATTTGAATTTCTCTTCTACGGCGCCATCGGCCACTTCTACACGCGCGTCCACCACAAAAAATAGATGGGCTACAAGTGAAGGGCGCAACCACGGCCATCGGGCGTAAGCTAGACATTTGTGAGCGAGGCTTTGCCCAACTCAAGATTCCGGGATGCGTGAAGACATGAATGACTATTTGCTTGAGCCGATTGGTTGGATTCGGTCTGAACTCAAAAAGACGAAAGACGCTCCGCGATTTTATACGGAGGGAGCGCCCAATGCGCGCCTCGAACTGGATGCTCGCGTGTGGGATGGAATGGATGGGATAAAGGTCGGGGACGACATCGTCGTGATCACGTGGCTTCATCTCGCCGACAGGGGGATTTTAAAGGTGCATCCGAGAGGCGATCTCACCCGCCCGAAAAGAGGCGTTTTTTCGACTCGCTCGCCGCACCGCCCGAATCCGCTGGGCCTTCACCGGGCCAAAGTGCTGGCGATCGAGCAAAATATCCTTTCCCTCGGCCCGATCGAAGCAATTGACGGCACGCCTGTGGTGGACATCAAGTGCGTCGTCAACCTGTCGGCTGACGATTAGCTGCGACGCTCTCTCGCCGCGATCGAGTTGGAGCCGGCTAACTTTTCCTTCCGGCCGGGATTCCTGTAAGCCATTTTGGATTGAGCTTTGCCAGTAGCCGAGGCTCGCGCTATCCTCCTTACGTTCCTGGAGGAAATGGATGCGAGTTCCGCTAAAAGTCGTTGGTGTGCTCTGCCTGCTGATGGTTGCCTTTCCGATTCTTTCTGTTCGCGCGCAACAGTACGATCCGAAACTTTATTCCGAAATGCGCTGGCGGTGCATCGGGCCTTTTCGCGGCGGACGCACCGTGGCCATCAGCGGCGTTCCTCAGCAGCCCAATGTTTTTTACATGGCGGCGGTAAACGGCGGCGTGTGGAAGACCACTGACTTCGGCAACACGTGGTTCCCGATTTTCGATGACGAAACTTCCGGCTCTGTCGGCGCGCTGGCGGTTGCGCCATCCGATCCCAACATCCTTTATGTTGGAAGCGGCGAAGGTTTGCAGCGGCCGGATCTGGCGGTCGGCGACGGTGTTTATAAGTCAATCGATGCGGGCAAGACGTGGAAGCATCTTGGATTGCACGATGCCCAGCAGATTACCGCTATCGCCGTCGACCCACGGAACCCCGACCGCGTTTTCGTTTCCGTGCAAGGGCATCCGTATGGACCGAACGTTGAGCGAGGCATATTCCGTTCGCTCGACGGCGGGAAAACTTTCGAGAAAGTTCTCTATAAAGACGAGAACACCGGCGGCGCCGACATGGTGATGGACCCCGGCAACTCGCAGGTTCTCTTCGCGGCTCTCTGGGCGGCACGAGTTGCCCCGTGGGAAATTCGCAGCGGAGAATCTTTTGTGATTCCCGGCAGCGGGCTTTACAAATCCACGGACGGCGGCGCCACGTGGCGGCAAATCACCAAAGGCCTTCCCGGCGCTGACGATCTGCTCGGCCGCATCGGCATCGCCATTGCGCCCAGCAATCCGAAGCGCCTGTATCTGACCGCCGAGGCGAAAAAGGAACCCGGCATTTACCGCTCTGATGATGGCGGCGAAAGCTGGCAGCACGTTAACGACGATCACCGCATCGGCGGCCGGGGACCGGGAGCGATGGGCATTGCCGTTTCGCCCGACAACGCCGATTTGATTTACGTCGCGAACACCACCACGTGGAAATCCACCGACGCGGGGCAAACGTTTACCGGATTCAAGGGCGCACCGGGCGGTGACGACTACCAGCGCATCTGGATCAATCCGAGTAACGCGCAGACCATCGCGCTTTCGAGCGATCAGGGCGCAGTCATCAGCGTGAATGGCGGCCAGACGTGGAGCAGTTGGTACAACCAACCAACGGCCCAGTTCTATCACGTCACCACAGACAACCGGTTTCCGTATTGGGTTTACGGCGCGCAGCAGGAGAGTGGCAGCGCCGCGGTGATGAGCCGCAGCGACGTCGGAGAATTGACGTTCCGGGAATGGAGTTTGCCCGGTGTCGAAGAGTATGGCTACATCGCGGTTGATCCGCGCGATTCGAATATTCTTTATGGCGGACGCATCACGCGCACGAATCAGGAACTCAACGAATACGCGAATGTAGCTCCAGAGCCGATTCGCACCGGCCAGTACCGATACGATCGGTCGCTGCCGATTGTTTTTTCGCCGCTCGATCCGGGCACGCTTTATTTCGCCGCGAATGTTTTGTTCAAGACCACCGATGGCGGCCGGTCATGGCAGGTCATCAGTCCGGACCTGACACGCGAATCGCCTGAAATCCCCGCGAATCTCGGCGCATTTTCCGCCGGTGACCCGGAAAAAGGCAAGCATCGCGGCACGATTTATGCTCTCGCTCCGTCATTCAAGGAACCGGGCACGCTCTGGGCCGGAACAGACGATGGCTTGATTCAAATCACCCGCGACGGAGGAAAGGCCTGGAAGAATGTTACTCCGTCGCAGCTTACTTCCTGGAGCAAGGTGTCCATTCTGGAGGCTTCGCACTTCGACGCCGGAACCGTCTATGCCGCCGTCAATCGGTTTCGCCTGGACGATTTAAAGCCGCACATCTATCGCACGCGCGACTTCGGCGCCAGCTGGCAGGAGATTGTCTCCGGGCTACCCGGCAACGCTCCGATCAACGCTGTGCGCGAAGATCCCGCACGCAAGGGCTTGCTCTTCGCGGGTTCCGAGACTTCTGTCTACGTTTCCTTTAACGATGGCGACTCCTGGCAACTGCTGCAGTTGAATCTGCCGCACACCTCGATGCGCGATCTGGCCATTCACGGCGACGACCTGATTGTCGCCACGCACGGCCGCTCGTTCTGGATCTTGGATGACATCACTCCGCTTCGGCAGTTGAACGAACAGATTGCAAAATCCCCGGCGTTTTTGTTCCAGCCGCAGGAAGCCTTGCGCTGGCGCTGGAATCGTAATCCGGATACGCCGCTGCCACCGGAAACTCCAGCGGGAAAAAATCCGCCGGATGGCGCCGTCATTGATTACTACCTTGCTGGTGCCGCGAACGGCCCGGTGACCCTCGAAATTGTGGATTCCACCGGCGCAACCGTCCGCCATTATTCGAGCGCGGACCAGCCGCTGCCGATGGAAAAAATTGCGGCCGAACATCCGATTCCAATGTATTGGGTGCGGCCCGCGAGAATCCTTTCGGCCGCGCAGGGCATGCACCGCTTTGTGTGGGACCTGCACGGAGAGCCGCCGAAATCGCTCAACAAAGAATTTCCCATCTCGGCGATTGTGCACGATACGCCGCTGCTTCCGCTGGGAGCTTGGGCGCTGCCGGGAACCTACACGGTCAGGTTGATGGTGGACGGCAAGCAGTTCACCCAACCGCTAACCTTGAAGATGGATCCTCGCATCAAGACGCCTCTTTCGGAGCTGCAAGCCCAGGCCGCGCTGCAAGCTGGCGCCGCCTCCGGGATGAATCAGAGTTTTGACGCCTTGAGCCAGGTGCAATCTGTACGGGCGCAACTGAAAGAGTCTCTATCGAAAGCCAAAGGGAAGTTGGCCGATTCGCTTGAGGATCTCGACAAGCAGTGCGCTGCGTTGGCAGGCGCAACCGCCAGCACTTTCTTCGGCACTCCTCCCAGCGGCAAGCAGCCCGAAAATTTCTCCACCCTTAACCAGCACTTCGGCCAACTGCTGGGCATTGCCGATTCCGCGGATGCGGCCCCTACGACGCAGGCCCGCAAAGTTTATTCTGAGCTGAGCAAAGAACTGGACTTGCTGCTCAAGCGTTGGGATGACTTGAAGCAGAACTCTATTCCCAAACTCACCAGCGAACTCCAGAAAGCCGGCCTTGGAGCTCTCGACTTCACTAAGGCACTCGACCACGAGATGGGAGAGGCCGGAGGGGGCGACGACGAGCCGTAGTTTCCCTGGAATCACCCGCGGTGTATATAATTGAAATATAATTAGATACTGTAATATAAGACCATGGTCAGACTATGGCTTGACTATGGTCTAATTCCATGTTATTCTCCCGACAGTCAGGAGTATTTGTCATGGAAGAAATCGCCATCTCGAAATTCAAGGCCACTTGCCTGGCCGTTCTTGAGAAGGTCAAGAAAACTGGGCAGCCTATCCTTGTTACACGCTTTGGCCACCCGGTCGCGCAAATAACGCCTCTGGGTCAAGCCAAGCGCGCACCAAAGTTTGGCACAGGCGCAGGTTCTTTCACGATCCTTGGAGACATCGTGGGGCCTATAACCGACATTTCTGACTGGGAAGCGGCGCGCGATCCCGACGAAGAAAAGTGATGCGCTACCTGCTCGACACGCACATCTGGCTGTGGATGCTCCGCGAACCACACAAGCTGAGTTCCCTTGTCCATCAGGCGCTCCACGACCCCAGCAATGAACGCTACCTTTCCCCCATTAGCATCTGGGAAGTTACTGTCCTGCTGGAGAAGAAAAGGATCGCAATGCACGAGGATTTTGCCGTGTGGTTCGCACGCACCTCAGAGGACGTGGAATTAATTGAGGCGGCACTGAATTGGGAGATCGCGCACGACATGCGCTACATTCTGCCGAATCACAAAGACCCCGCGGACCGCTTTCTTGCGGCCACGGCTGTTGCTTATGATTTGACCCTGGTCACTGCCGATCAGAAGTTGATCGGCGTACCTGGCCTAAAGGTTCTCGCAAACGTCTGACTTGGTGCCCGCGTCTTGTAATTCCTCAATGCAGATATTTCTGGAAGAAGGCCGAGATGCGTTGGCTCGCGTCGGCGGTTGCCTCGGGGCGATAGCCCTGCTTGTTGTTGGGGTTTTGAAACGCGTGGCCCGCGCCGTCATAGATCTTGATGTCCGCGACTTTTCCATCGGTTTTCATCGCGGCTTCGAATGCTTTTACGTCTTTTGGGGGAATGCCCTGATCGTCCGCGCCGAAATTCCCCTGCACCGGCGCTTTGATTTTCGCCACAAGCGCCGGCTCTGAAGGCAGCCAGCCATAATTCACCACGCACGCGGCCAGTTTCGGCTGGTCCACGGCCAGCTTAAGGGACCAGCTTCCGCCCATGCACCATCCGATCGAACCAATTTTGCCGGCATTCACGTCCGGGCGCGAGGACAAATAGGTGAAGGCCGCTTCAAGGTCACGCATCCCGCGGTCATCCGGCAAGCCGCGCATCAGGACGTGCGCTTCATCCTGGTTCGTAGCTACTTTTCCGCGATACAAATCCACGGCCAATGCCACGTACCCTTGCGCGGCGTACTTCTGCGCCTGCTCCTTCACCCAGTCATTCAGGCCCCACCATTCATGAATCACGATGATCGCCGGGTGCTTGCCCGCGCCATCCGGCAGCGCCAGATAGCCGCTCACCGTTTCGTCGCCGCTCTTGTAGCTGACCGTCTCCGTTTTTGGCGCTCCAGCTCGCAGCGCCAGTCCGAATGCCAGAATTCCCAACGCCAGCATGGGCAGAAAAACGTTGCGTTTCATGTCCGTATCCTCCAAAGGAAAAGGCTCCGAAACTTTAGCGCATCCCGGAGCCCGAAACCACCGCCAGTTTTATTCGCAGACTCAGCTGGCCGGCTTCTGCAGTTCGTCCAGCGAAGCGAGCACGTCATCGCTATGTGTTTTCACATCCACGGTCGTCCACACTTTCCGCACGACGCCGTTTGGATCGACCAGATACGTATGCCGCGCCGAAAGCTTCGCGACTCCCAGATTCATCACCGAGTCATACTTTTCGGACACTTCTTTATTCGTGTCCGCCAGCAGTTTGAAGGTCAGGCTTTCCTTTGCGCAAAACTCCTGGTGCGACTTCTCGTCCTGCATGCTGACGCCAAGGATTACGGCATTCTTCGCGTCAAACTTAGCCAGGTCCCGTTGAAAATTATGGGCTTCGATCGTGCACCCGGTGGTCATATCCTTCGGATAGAAATAGAGCACCACCCACTTGCCCTTGAAATCATGCAGGCTGATGGGCTTTCCCTCCTGCGAATTCAATGTGAAGTCGGGAGCGGGCGTTCCCACAGCCGGCGATTTGTCTCCGCCCCGCAGGTTCGCGCTGATGACGGCGATCAGTGCCGCCGCCACCAGGATTCCGCAGATAGTTATCCACATTGGTTTTTTCCTCATGGTTGCCTCCGACTGAAAATACCAAAGATTGGCGTAATTCGCCCAGTAGAAAGATGAGCGGAATTGGGTGAACGGGTACAACCGGGAGGGACATCGGGAAATTACTCACTGCGGCGCTACTTCTTAGCTATGGGATCCTTTGGCTGCGGAGAAGGCGGCGCGGAGGTTGAGCCAGGTGCGAAACGTTTTGCTTCCGGGTCCCGCGCGCTCCAATCCACCGGCGGAAAAGACACCCGCCAAAAGTGCGGATTGGCCTGGGCAAACTGCACGCCAACCTCAGCAACTCCGTTCGCGCCCGGGCTCAGATCCACCACCGTGCAAGGAATCTCTTCTCCGGTGGTGACATGCCTCACGCTCAGTTTCTGTCCTTCCCGAACGGGCTCCTGCAATTGCAGCAGCGCTCCGTGTGCATTCACGATCAGTGTCTTGGTGTGTTCCACGAAGAGCGTGCCATTCACCCGTTTGCCGGAAACCCGCAGTGGGACCGACAAGAGTATCCTCTGGCTACGGCGCTGATTGGCGACCTGGGTTGGCCGAATATTCAGTGTGCTCATGGGCTTCAATCCCTTCTTCTATGGTTGTCGGCATGCATGAGGGGAACCATTAGGAATGGTGGGAAAAATAAACCTGGGGAAGTCACTATTCATACCTATCGTTCGAAACGACGGAGCGAATTCCAGGTCCTAACTCCTACTCCTCAAGCACGCGCTATCTCACAGAAAATGAGCAGGGTTAACACAATGCGTTCTCTGGGTTAATGCTTAGGCCGCTTGGCAATTCGCCCGTGTGAACGATTGCGCACGGCAGCGAAATATTTTGAAGACCCGACCGGAAGAATCAACTGTTCAAGAACGCTGCGAACTGTTCCAGTCTGGAACCGCGATCCTTTACGCCCATGCTTCTTACCTATTCTACTCATCGCCATTCGTCGCCAGCGGTCGCGCTCCGAAAACGAGAATAGGTATGGGAGCGATCCTCCGCACACAGTTCGATCAACTTTGTTCGCAGGATGATTTTCGGGCTTTATCCACTACAATGGAATTCAGCACCACTCGTTAACATTTTTCAGATGATTTTCCGAACTCTCGATGGATTCCTCTGTTCCCACTTGGCTCACTGAGCCAACCATTACGATTTTGCTCGCGCTCGCCTTTGGGCTGCCTGCGATTTTCATGCCTCGCCGTTCGGAGCGTTTCTTCGGGTGTTTGGAGCGCGTCTTTTCCCGGTTGGCGGCTCACAAATTGCTAGCCGTCTCCGTTTTGTTTTTCTTGGTAATCGCGTTGCGACTCGCGCTGCTTGGCTGGCTGCCTGTTCCCAATCCGGGCATTCATGACGAGTTCAGCTACCTGCTGATGGGCGACACGTTCGTCCACGGCCGCCTCGCGAATCCTTCCCATCCGCTCTGGAGAAGTTTCGAAACATTTCACGTCCTCTGGTTTCCCGCTTACGCCTCAAAATATCCGCCCGCGCAGGGGCTTGTGCTGGCGCTCGGGCAATTGCTCGGCAATCCGTGGATTGGCGTCCTGATCAGCGCGGCCGCGATGGCCGCGGCTTTTGTGTGGACGCTGCAGGCGTGGATGCCGGCGAGGTGGGCATTTCTCGCGGGAGTTCTCGCCGCGCTCAGGCTTTGCGTCGCTTCGTACTGGATGAACAGTTATTGGGGCGGGGCAGTGGCCGCGGTCGGGGGAGCGTTGGTCCTCGGCGCGTTTGGCCGCATCAGGCGCCGGCCATCGCTCGCCATGGGAATTTTGCTTGGTGTGGGCGTTGCGATACTTTTTAACAGCCGTCCGTACGAAAGTGTTTTTTTCTGCATTCCCGTTGGCGCCGCCATTCTCTTGTGGCTTTGGCGCGAATACAAACAAGCGGAGACTCGGCGCACGGCTCTTCGCCTTGTGGTCTTACCCGCGAGCATCATCCTGCTGTTCACGGGCGGCCTGATGGCTCGCTACAACTGGCGCGTCACCGGTCACGCGACCCTGCCTCCCTATGCTTATGATGCGCGCCTTCACGATCGCGCCGCGATGTTCGTCTGGCAAACGCCGAAACCTGCAATTCATTACGACAACGTTGAGATGGAAAAATTCTACAATCAGTACGAGCGGCTCTCCTACGATCGCTCGTGGGCCATGCTCGAAACCGTCTTCCAGGACAAGTGGGAGCACTGCTCGCTCGCCTTCCTCTGGCCTGCGTGCTGGTTGCTGGTGCCCGGAGTTTTCTTTCTCTATCGAGATGCGCGCTTCCGTCTGCCTCTCTTTACTCTGTTGACTGTCTTGCTCGGTTATTGCCTGGTGGTGTGGCCGGGGCCTCATTACATCGCACCCGCCGCCGCCGCCCTCTTCGCGGTCCTTGCCCAATCGATTCGCCACTTGCGCACGATTCGCATTTCCGGACGACCTGTCGGGGCGGCCCTTTCCCGCGCGCTACTCCTCGCACTTGTTGTGGATGTCTCCTTGTTGGTTGCGCAGAGGCTTGGTGATTCGCAAGGTTGGGGCGGTTGGGGACTTTCCGACCGCGCCGATTTGTTGCACGATCTAGAATCCAAGCCGGGAAAACATGTTGTCCTCGTTCGCTATGGCCCGGAACACAGCGTCCATGAAGAGTGGGTCTTCAACGCAGCGGATATCGACGCCTCCAAAGTGATCTGGGCGCGCGATCTCCCCGGCGAAATCAACGACCAGCTTCTCCGCTACTATCCCGACCGCACGATCTGGCTGGCGCTGCCGGACACCAACGAAGTTTCCGTGTTCCGAGAGCCGCTCGCCAACCGCTAGATTCGCCCGCGGCGCTGATTAGGTGAATTCGCCGACTTGTCGCGGCCTTGGCCCGCGACCTATACTCACTCTTAGTTCGCGCCTCAGGAGACACGCTTTGCTAAAACGTCTGTCCCTCCTCACCTTAGCCTTCACGTTTTTCTCCGCGGGCGCCGCACCGCAAAAGAAACCTGCCGAACAAAACGATCGTATCGTCCTCGAACAGATCCTGACGCAGACCTACCAGCCTTCGCAGGTCGGCAAGCAACTAATGGGCATTGGTGGAGAAACCGACATCCGCCGCGCCGGCACAATCGTGGTGATCCAGCGCCCAGGCCTTTTCGGCTCGCTTCTGCACACGGAGCCTGCCTCCAGCGCCATCGACGGAGTTCAGTACAAGTTGTTTCGCGGGCACCAGGATTACGAAGTCCCCGCCGGCGAACGCTACTACGTAACCGCCATTGCCGTGGGCTCGGACACGGTTCTCGTCGCATTGATTTCTGCCCGCGGCATTTCCACGCAAGCCGGCACGGGCCGCATGTGGACCACTCTCTCCTTCAAATTTCCGGCCAGCGTCCTCGCCACTGCCGACAAAGAAACGGTCTTCCGCGAGTTTGATCAGTGGTTCATGCCCGAGGGCCACGCTACTTCCTCTGCATTTTCAGCTCCACCTGCTGCGCCAGCGATCACAGCCTCTCCCGCCGCCACGCCGGTGGCAGCGGCTGCGCCGCAACCGATTGCCGCAACCAGACCTGCCGCGCCGCGCGATTCCACCTTGGCTCCGGGAATGACGCGCGAACAAATCCTGCAAGTTATGGGAACCCCCGAGCGTGACATTCATTTTGATCCGCGGGAATGGATGATCTACCCGGGGTTTGTGGCGGTACTGAAAGACAACAAACTGGAATCGTTCGAAACCTCGGGAGCAGGCGGTGCAAAAGTTGCCGTTCAATCGGACCCCGCCGGTGCGGAAATCTATCTTGATGAAAACCTCGTTGGCTCCACGCCTTCGATCCTTGTGGTCGCACCGGGAAAACACGCGTTCCGCCTTCACGCCGCGGGACGCGCCGACTGGTCGCGCCAGGTCAACGTGCTCACCGGAAGCGACATCACACTAACTGCAACCCTCGACAAAAACTGATCATCGTTCGCCGACAAACTTCTTCTGCTTTCCTTCGCGTTCGCGTAAAGACATACTAGCGGGACCGGCTATGAGCGTACATTATCGCTTCTCTGACTTGCGGGAGTTGCTCGCAAAGGCCAACGAAGAAAAATCAGGCGATCAACTCGCGGGAATCGCGGCCGCCTCGGAACGCGAGCGAGTCGCTGCAAAAAGCGCGCTCGCCGATCTTCCACTGATCGATCTGCTGAACAATCCGCTGATTTCGCCGGAGACCGACGAAGTCTCGCGGCTGATTCTCGATTCTCACGATCCCGCCGCGTTCGGACCGCTCCGCAGCATGACCGTCGGCCAGTTTCGAGAATTTCTCCTCGATAACCAGACCACCGAGAATGAATTAAAGTCCCTCAAATGGGGCATTACGCCAGAAATGGCCGCGGCCGCCGCGAAATTGATGAGCAACAAGGATCTGGTGCTCGCGGCGGCAAAGATTCGCAACGTCACGCGTTGCCGGAACACCATCGGCGAGCGCGGCGTCCTGGGCATTCGTTTGCAGCCCAACCACCCCTCCGACGATATCGGCGGCATTTTGCTGGCGGCGTTTGACGGCCTGATGTACGGGTGCGGAGACGCCGTCATCGGAGTGAATCCCGCCACCGATTCCGTCGAAGCGGTCGGCGCCATCTTGAAAGCAATCGATCGCCTCATCACGGCGTTTGCCATCCCGACGCAAGCATGTTGCCTCGCGCATATCACCACCCAGCTGGCGTGTTTGGATCGCGGCGCGCCGATCGATTTGTTGTTCCAGTCCGTCGCCGGCACGCAGGCAGCGAACAAGAGCTTCGGCATTAATCTCGCGATGTTGCGGGAAGGCCGCGAGCGTGTTCTGGATCATCACCGGACGCGCGATGTGGCCTGGGGCGGCGACAACGTGATGTATTTCGAAACGGGGCAGGGAAGCGCGCTCTCCGCCGAGGCGCATCACGGCGTCGACCAACTGACGCTGGAAGCGCGCGCCTATGGCGTTGCCCGTGCGTTCGATCCTTTCCTCGTCAACACCGTTGTCGGCTTCATCGGCCCGGAATATCTCTACGACGAGCGCCAGATCGTTCGCGCCGGCCTGGAAGATCACTTCATGGGGAAATTGCTGGGACTCCCGATGGGCTGCGACGTCTGCTACACCAATCACGCCGTCGCCGATCAGAACTCCGCCGACAACCTGATGCTTCTGCTCGCCGCCGCCGGCTGCAATTATTTCATGGGCGTTCCTGGTGCCGACGACGTGATGCTCAACTACCAGTCCACCAGCTTTCACGACGCTTTGGCTGTCCGCAAAATCTTCGGCCTGCGTCCCGCCCCCGAATTTCTGGCCTGGCTCCAGCAGAATGGGATCTACCGAAATGGTGAGCCGATGGCGCTCGACCCCGGCAACAGGCAAAAGCTCCTGCGCGGACTCGAAGGCGTGTTGTCCACGCCCGCCGCCCCCGCCTGATACGCACCGAACTTACATTGGCCACGAAGCCCTGGTGACATCCGGATGGATTTTTGTGGTGTAATGTCAGGATGGAACAGGCTGAAATAAGTCCGCGCCCCGTGGTTGGGGCGATCATCGTGGTAAGCGGCGTTGCCGTGTCATTCCTGCTCTGGCTGCTGTATGTGCATCATGCGTCGGCCGATTTCACCGGGCGCTGGATGTTTTTGCCGGCCCTCAACGCGCTTCTGAACGGATTGTGCGCGATTGCGCTCTGCGTGGGATTATATTTCATCAAGCATCACAACAAAGAAGCGCATCGCAACAGCATGCTGCTTGCTTTCGCGTTCTCTTCCATTTTTCTCGTCAGCTACATCGTGAACCACGCGCTGCACGGCGACACGATATTTCCCGGTCACGGCCAGGTACGCACGCTATACCTTTCCATTTTGGCCAGCCACGTAATTCTTTCCATCGTCGCGCTGCCGATGGTGCTGACGACGTTCTTTTTCTCGCTGACCGGCCGGTTCGCGATGCACCGCCGAATCGCGCGCTGGACGTTCCCCATCTGGCTCTACGTTTCGATCACCGGAGTGGTGGTTTTCGTGTTCCTCAAGGCGTACGCGTACTAGATTCTGTCTTGATTCGGGCTGATTTAAGAGAAATAAGAGTCCGGGCAAAGGCCTTGACCCCAGGCATTCGCCCTAGCCGCGAGTATGGACGACGACTACAAGCTTGCTTCGCCCCCCGCATGGCCGGAGATTGTGCGAAAAATTCGCGCACGCACCCCGGCGCGCATTTTTGTGGAGCGAGGCCTCGCCTATTCCACACAGATGGCGCTGGAGCTTCGCGGCGCGCACGCGAGCGCGATGGATGCGGTGTGGACCGAGTTTGACCTGCAAAAAGATTTCCCGCCTGAGTTCGTCACGCAGTGGGGCTTCTTCCAGGTTTCAAGCAAAGCACAATCGAAATCGCAGTTTTTGCTGCGCCCGGACCTTGGCCGCGCTCTCAGCGAAAGTGCAAAGAGCCTGATCGCCCAGCGCTGCCCGAAAGCCCCCGACATCCAGGTCGTGATCGGAGACGGTCTTTCCAGCGCCGCGGTCTCCGCACAGGTGCCTCTTCTCTTTCAACTCCTCCAGCAACAGGTTCGAGCCCGCGGTTGGTCCATCGGGCAATCGTTTGTCGTGCGCTACTCTCGCGTCGGCATCATGAACGACATCGGCGAGCTTCTTGCGCCCCGTGTGATCGTATTGTTGATCGGGGAGCGGCCGGGTCTTGCCACCGCGGAAAGTCTCTCGGCCTACATGGCCTATTCTCCCCGCCCGGGAAACACGGACGCGGACAGAAACCTCGTCTCCAACATTCATTCGCGCGGAGTCAGCCCGGATGATGCCGCGGGCCGAATCACGCACCTGGCAGAACAAATGATGGCCCTGAAACGCAGCGGCACGACCCTTAAGGAAGAGACTCGCCGGCTGGCCTACTAACTTGGGGCGCGAGGAATTCTTCCGCTCGCGGACGGGCTGCCTTGCGCAACGGCCCAGCGCAGGTGGCAAATGTGTGAGAAGCCAAGAGCGCAGTAAACCGCACAACCGCCACTGGCTGAAGAATTTTCCTCTCGACGCACGCCTATGAGTCGCTAAAACGTTATGGTGAGAGTTTTGGTTTGGGTTGTGCCGTTATAGGAGGCCGAGATTGCGGCTGAAGTTGAAACGAGAACGACTGAGGTGCTGACACGGAACGTTGCGCTGGTGGCTCCGGCAGGGACGAGCACGCTCGAAGGCACACTGGCTGCGCCGTTGCTGCTGGAAAGAGAGACTTGTGCGCCACCCACGGGGGCAGGCCCGGTCAAGGTAACTGTGCCGGTCGAAGATTCCAGTCCACCGACAACGCTTGAAGGACTCAATGCTAACGAAGCGAGTGTGACTGGCGGAGGTGGCGCGGGTTTCACTGTGAGCGAGGCGGATTTGGTCACGCCGCTATAAGTCGCCGAGATCGTAACTGCCGTCTGGGAAGCGACCGCAGTTGTGCTGACGGTGAATATTGCGCTGGTGGCTCCGGCTGCAACCGTAACACTGGAAGGCACACTGGCCGCGGCCGCGTTGCTGCTTGAAAGAGTGACTTGTACTCCGCCCGCCGGTGCCGGGCCACTTAATGTCACCGTGCCGGTGGAGGAATTTCCACCAGTGATACTGGTGGGGTTCAGCGAGAGCGATGAAAGAGATATTGTCGGCGGGTCTGGAGATTGTTCAAAGTCCCAGATCGCGGGATTCGGATCATTCAGTGGAACGGCTACGAATTTCGAGGGAGAGACCATGTAGATGACGGCGGTGCCCCCTGAAGGGGAGGTCATCGTCATAGTTCCCCTGCCATTCGTTGGTGCTGACGAAATCGAATAAGTCGCATTGAAACTCGCGCCAGGGATGGGCCCGCTCGAGGCGCCAATGTCTGCGATGCCGGTAATGTTGCCCGTGGGGCTGCTGCCGTCCGCTGCAAACTCGCCGGAGAAAACATTCACGCCGAATCCCACCGGGTTGGTCGCGAATCCTCCATAAGGACCTTTCAACGAGCTGTTTGTGAATGACCCGGCAGCCTGTGGCTCACCGTAACCGAACAAGACATTCGAATCGGACACAAAGAGAATCAACCGATTCAAATTCACCAGGTAGCCAACCAGGTTGTAGCCGCCGATAGCGAGTGATGCCCGCCCATTTGTGGCGACGCTGTAAGTTCCTGCAGCGCCGGTGACGGAATTGGGCGCGTGACAGTAGTTCTCGTCGTAGGTCAGCGAAAGGGAGCCCGCCCCATTCGTTGTGAGCAAACCTGCGACTGCTTTGGGCACACCCTGTTCGCTGCCGCACAGAGAAGTCCCCGTCAGGTAAATCACCTCGTTGCTGTTCAGCGAGGCGTTGGAGAATCCTCCCGGTGGAGTTTGCTGCTGCACAACGGCGCCATTCAGCAGCGGCGTCGCCGTCGTGATCGTGTCACTCTCCATCACAAAAAGTTTTCCGGAGTTCACGACGTAAAAAACAAAATTCAGGCTGGCCGGTGGCCCCCCGAACGTGAACGCGAGATTCATCGCGCCCCGGCCGGTCGAGGTGTTGGACACGGCGTAGCTCGCCGCCGTGAAATTCATCGCATAATCCGTGCCGTAGCCGTTCAAGTCCCCCGCGGCATTGGTGAAAACGCCAGTACCGTTCGCAGTGAATCGGCCTTCGATCGCGGCGCGATTATTTGCGTTGTCGAAACCGGCGGCGCCAAACGCGTAGTCGCCCGTGATTCTGGCTGTGCTGAAGGCACTCGTGTCCGCTTTTTCAATCGTCCCGGAACCAATCGTTCCCGCACCGCCCGAAGCGTCGAACTCGATGAACTTCGCGTTGCCGTTGGCCAACATTGCGAACGCGAGCTTCGCCGTGCTGCCCGGTAAACTCAGCGTCATCACGCCACGATTGTCCGCGCCGATTGAATAAGTCCCCGTGAAGGATTGGGCGGTGGCGCCCCCGCCCAATGCGTTGGTGTCCATCTCGCCGTTGGCAAGGTTTCCGGCTCCGTCTGCAGTGAATCTTCCAACCGCGGCAAAAGCGGATGACACGCTCGCATTCCCGCTTATGCCGGTGAAGTTGAAAGCATAGTTACCGTTCAATTGTGCGTTGCCCTGCGCCCCGCCAGACCCAGTTACGGTGATGCTTAACGGCTGAGTCGCCGTCTGCTGAGGAGCGCTGGCATCGGCTACTTGCACTGTAAAGTTACTGGTTCCAACCGCAGTCGGCGTACCTGTGAAACTTCCGTTGGTGGAAAATGTCAGTCCAGATGGCAAGGCGCCCGAAATCAAAGCCCATTGATACGGAGTTGCGCCACCGGAAGCCGTAAGACTCTGGTGATACGCAATGCCCTGCGTTCCGTTTGGAAGAGAGGTCGTCGTGACTTTGAGAGTGGCGCCTGTCCCGGCTGTGTAGTTGAAGACCACATCCACCCAATAATTCGATGCGTTCAGAGTATTTGTCGGGAAAGCGGGGCTGCTGGTGAAGGCGTACAAATCATTTGCGTATCCACTCGTATCTGCGGAGGCATACAGCGGGGAATTATTCACGCCGAACGCCGTGAAATATCCCTGGTCCAGACTGAAATGCCCCACACTCGTCTGATAGGACGCTACATATAATGTGTTCGCTGTGACCGCCACGGGGTTCGGGAAGTTCGCCTGCTGCCATCCCGACGAAGTCTCGTTGGTAAAAGTAGCGCTGGCCAGCATCGCGCCGGAGTTACTCCACAGGTGGCCGACATGCGTGCCGGTGTTCGCGGCGCTCTTGTAAAACCGAACGCCGGTAATGTAGCCGTCGGTATCTGAGTGAAATTGCACTCCAAGTTCCAACGGAGAGTAAGATCCGGCGTCGTCAGTCGCCGGCACCGCTGCGCTCGGCCAGATCGTGCACGGACAGGTCTGGGGAGAAGCCGTCACTGTGATGCCCGCGCCCGGTATTTCGATATTGCCGCTGTCGTCCACCGCGCGGCTCAGCACGTTCAAAGTTCCGCTGAATCCGAATGTGGCTTGATAACTCCAATTCTCTCTCCCTGTCGCGGGATGCCAGGTTTTTCCGCCATCCAGGGAAACTTCCACGGCTCCCACCACGCCACCGCCGGAATCCACGGCGGTGCCAGAAATTGTGAGCGAACTGCCTGCCGTGACCCTGGTTCCCGTCGTGGGCGAAGTGATAGCCGATCGCGGCGGTGTTGTATCCGTGGAAGCGCTCGCTGGCACCAGGCCGCCCTGCAATGTCGCGGGCTGCACTCCCATGTCCGCCAAGAGATTCACGGTGGCCTGTTGCATTTTGATGTCGGTGGGAGTGCCGGTAATCGCTTGATTGAAGCCGTCCAGTCCCCACGACCACTGCACCGTGCCAGCGCCGAAGACAAGGGCTCCGCTCGAGGCTCGGTACAACGTAAGCTGATGCGTGGCCGTGCAACTCGTGATGGTGTAGCCCACCACGCACGTTGAAACGTTCAGCGTGGTCGTTGAGAGCGGCACCAGTCCGGCCGGACGGAATCCGTTGTCCGTGTCCACGTCCCATTCATAGCCGAGTACTCCCGCGGGAAGCGTCGCGGCCTGCCCCGGCGCGAGCGATGCAATGCCGGTGTTTCGCCAGAAACGCATTCTGCCGTCCGCCTGCGGCACGGTAATCGGATCATTGCGATATGAACTCACTCCGAAGAGTGTGCCGGTCAGCGCGTTTTCGGGGCGGCCGCCGTCGGCCGGAGGGCTGAAGCGCGGATCCCGCCAGGTGCCCGTCCAGATAGGCGGGTCTGCGGGATCGATCACCGCATTCGCAAGCGTTTCCTTGTAACAGACCATCGTGCGGTACGAGGTATTTGCGCCATCAATACTGGGTTCCCAACGCGTTTTCCAGTAAACCTCATTGCCGCTGAAAAATGCCAGGTTTATGCCAGCCGCTCGCGCCGCTTCCACGTTCGTTCGTTGTCCGCCCGACCAATATTCGTCGTGCCCAACGGACATAAATATTTTGTGCTGCCTGATCTGCGCGCCGTTGCGGTCGGTATCCACGCCGGTGAAATAAGTGACGTCGTAGCCGTTCGCTTCCAGCCATCGAATCATCGGGTATTCCGACGCGAAAAACCACGCATTCAAATTCGGAACGTTGAACGGCCGGTTGTAGCTGACCTTGTAAGCGCGCCCAGCCGGGTTTCCCGAATACAGACTGTTTCCGCCGTAATCGTTGTAGGCCTGCCAATTCAGGTCAGACGTCTGCACCAGAATGTCGGAATGGCTGGAATCATTGCGAACGACAAAAAGTATCTGGCCGACATCACCGGTGTCCAAGCGCACAAGCGAAGCCTGGTAGATGCCCGACGTCGCCGTGGCAGGCACCGCCCAGGACGCCGATACGGCCCAGTTACCGCAATCGGTAAGCCCCGTGGAACTGTCCGCCAGGCAGGCGGGCTGAATTTGCGGCAAAGTCGCGGAAGGTGAAATCGAAGCAGCCAGCCGCGCGCCTTGCCCCTGGTAATAACCCATGCGGTAAATATCAATGCGGTACGCAATGGCAGTCGTCGAGATTTTAAAGAAAACGGTTTGCCCCGCGTTTACGCTGATATCGGTGGTAAACCCCTGAATATTCTTTGAGCCGGTCCC
>Ga0137403_10002770_pt1 | contig 21293 bp, 19 predicted proteins | sample CZOMad2_1_16fung_FD_122057 | JGI IMG/M metagenome (GOLD analysis project Ga0137403, IMG submission 122057) | Vadose zone soil fungal communities from Angelo Coast Range Reserve, California, USA - CZOMad2_1_16fungal (Hybrid Assembly) | ecosystem: Environmental > Terrestrial > Soil > Vadose zone...
GCCGCGACTAGTCGAAGAACCGCTCCCGTTTCTTGGCCTTCTTGCGCGCAGCCAGGGTCTTGCGCTTGCGCTTGACGCTGGGCTTCTCGTAGTGCTGGCGCTTCCTGAGCTCGGACATGAGCCCGGCCTTTTCGCACTGCTTCTTGAAGCGCTTGAGCGCGTTCTCGAAGCTCTCGTCGGGCTCGACGATTACCTTGGTCACCCGGAATTCACCCCTCTCGCATGTACCTGAAGCTCTGACTGTATACCATGCGCCCCCTCAGCCCGCAACCTGCCTCCCCCTTCGAACAGCCACCGGACCGGGTGGGATGGCCACCGGGCGGGGCTGGAGGGGGTGCCCTCCCTGGACCACGCTGAGCCGCAGTCCCCGGGGCCACTCTGGGCCGCCACGAGAGCATGGGGAGATTCTTCGAAGCGCCAAACCACAATCTCGTGGCGGGCCAGAGTGGCCCCGCGGATTGCGGCTCAGCGTGCTCCGCGGAGGCAGCCCCCGCCCCCGCCCGCCGGTTAGTGACCTGATACTGATCAGCGACCGAAAGCTAGCGGAAGAGGGGAGCGAGGACGAGGGCGACGACGGACATGAGCTTGATGAGGATGTTCATGCTGGGCCCCGCGGTGTCTTTGAAGGGGTCGCCGACGGTGTCGCCCACCACGGCGGCCTTGTGGGCCTCTGATCCCTTGCCTCCAAGGTTGCCCGCCTCGATATGCTTCTTGGCGTTGTCCCACGCCCCGCCCGCATTGGCCATGAAGAGCGCGAGGAAGACGCCCATCAGCGTGGCCCCCGCGAGGAACCCGCCGAGCGCTTCTTTGCCCATGACGAAACCGATCACGGGCGGCATCACGACAGCGGAGAGCCCCGGCACGATCATCTCCTTGAGCGCCGCGCCCGTGGCGATCTCTACGCAGCGGTCCGTATCCGCCTTGGCCGTGCCCTCCATGAGGCCGTTGATCTCGCGAAACTGACGCCGCACCTCCTGCACCATGCCGAAGGCCGCGCGTCCGACCGCGCGCATGGTCAACGCGGCGATCAACATGGGCATGATGCCACCCAGGAAAAGACCGATTACCACCCTGGCGTTGGTGAGGTCGATGCTCTTGAGCCCGACCGCCTCCGTATAGGCCGCGTAGAGGGCGAGAGCGGTGAGCGCGGCCGAGCCGATGGCGAAGCCCTTGCCGATGGCCGCCGTGGTGTTGCCGAGCGCGTCGAGCCGGTCGGTGATGGCGCGCGTCTCGGGGCCGAGCTTGGCCATCTGGGCGATGCCGCCCGCATTGTCGGCGATGGGGCCATAGGCATCCACGCTCATGGTGATGCCGATGGTCGCGAGCATGCCTACCCCGGCCAGCGCGATGCCGTAGAGGCCATAGGCATAGTGGGAGACGAAGATCGCGGCGCAGATGGCCGCCACGGGAAGGGCGGTGGACTCGAATCCCACTGCGAGACCCGTGATGATATTGGTCGCCGAGCCCGTCTTCGAGCTCTCGGCGATTTCCTGGACGCGCCGGCCCGAGGTGTAGATCTCCGTGAGATAGCCGATGACCGCGCCCGCGAGCAGACCCGCGACCACCGCGAGAAAAGGCGCCCAGCCGACGTCCAGCACGTGCACGACGACTCCGCTCAGGACGACAAGGATCCCCGCGGCGACGAGGGTGGCGTTGCGGAGGGGCGCCTGGGAATCCATCCGCTGGAGGAAAGCCATGGAGAGCACGCCGAGCACTGACGAGGCCAGCCCTGCCATCACGATGACGATGGGCAGGAGCATCATGGTGACGGGGTTGGGCAGCGTCGAGCCGATGGCGATGGCGGCCACGATGGAGCCGACATACGACTCGAAGAGGTCGGCGCCCATGCCCGCGACGTCGCCTACATTGTCCCCCACGTTGTCCGCAATGACGGCAGGGTTGCGCGGGTCGTCTTCCGGGATGCCCGCCTCGATCTTGCCCACGAGATCCGCGCCGACGTCGGCCGACTTGGTGAAGATGCCGCCGCCCACACGCGCGAAGAGCGCGATGGAGGAGGCGCCCATGGCGAAGCCGTTGATGACGAGCGGCTCTGGCCAACGGAGGAAGAAGAGACCCAGGCCGAGGATGCCCAAGGCAGCGATGGTGAGTCCCATCACCGAGCCGCCGAAGAAGGCGATGGCCAGCGCCTTGTCGCGCCCCTTGCCCCTCGCGGCTTCGGCGGTGCGCACGTTGGCCTTGGTGGCGGCCTTCATGCCCACGAAGCCCGCCAGCATCGAGCACAGCGCTCCGGTCACGAAGGCGAGGGCCGTCCGCACGCCGATGGCGAACGAGAGAAGGGCGGCCACCACCACGATGAACCCCACGAGGATCGAGTACTCCCGGCGGAGGAAGGCCATCGCTCCCGTGTGGATCGCCTCCGCGATCCCGATCATGGCGCCCGCGCCGGGGGGCTGGGCGACCACATAGCGGTACAGCACGAAAGCGATGAGGAGTCCGACGACACCAAGAGCGGGAGCGAGGACGGGAAGAGACACGCGTGCTCCGGCTAGAAGCGACGCGCGCCGTGGCCTTCGATCTGTTTGAGCGCCTGGGCTGCCGCCTCGGCACAAGCCGCCGCTACGATGGGAAGCTCGTCGGGCTCGAAGACGGACAGCACGTGGTCGACGACGTCTTCACGGGCCCGCTCGGGGGAGGCGGGCCGGCCGATGCCGACCTTGACCCGGCGCAGCTTGTCCGTTCCGAGATTGGAGATGAGCGATCGCACGCCGTTATGGCCTCCCGCGCTGCCCCTCAGGCGCACGCGGACTTTACCCAACGGGAGATCGAGGTCGTCGTAGATGAAGAGCAGCTCGCCCGGCACGAGCTTGAGCTTTCGGGTGAGACGCGTCACGGGCGGCCCCATTACGTTCATGAAGCACTGGGGCTTGATTAGGTAGAGCACCTGGCCGCGCCACTTCGCTTGGCCGACCAGATGCCCGCCCGAGCGCTGGAAGCGTACCCGGAGCTTCCTCGCCAGCGCATCCAGCACGCGGGCGCCCACGTTGTGACGTGTATCGCGGTACTCGGGCCCGGGATTGCCGAGCCCGATGATGGCCTGCGCCACCTGCGCTTACTTCTTTCCCTTCTTGTCCTCGGCCTCCGCCTCTTCCTTCGGCTTGCGCTCGGTGAGCACCTCCGGCTCGGCCGGCGCCGCCACCACCCCCGCCGGCACCACCACCGGTGCGGCAACTTCCTCGGCGGCCGGCGGGGCAACCGTCGCCACCGCCTGGGCCCGGTCGGTGAGGACACGCACGCCTTCGGGCACGACGAGGTCGCCCACGGTGAGCACGTCGCCGATGGCCAGGCCCGACACGTCGGCTTTGATGTCCCCGGGAATGTTGCCGGGCAACGTCGAGACCTGGATCTCGCGCAGCACCATCTCGAGTATGCCTTGGGTGTCGCGCACGCCGATCGGCTCGCCCACGTGGTGGAGGGCCACCGTGACCTGGATGGGCTTGTCCATGGCGACTTCCTGGAGGTCGAGGTGGACGAGGTTGTCGGAGACCGGGTCGAACTGCATGTCGCGGATGATGGCCATCCGCGACTCGCTCGTCTGGGCGAAGGACACCTTCAAGAGCTGCGTGCTGCCTTCGTGGCCGTGAATGATGCGGAAGACCTCCCGCGCGTCCACGACGATGTTGACGGGGCTGGCCCCCCCGTAGAGGATGCCCGGGGTCTTGCCCGAGCGCCGCAGCCGCTTGGCCACGCCTTTGCCCACGCCCTCGCGGGGCGCCACGGTCAGCTCACGAATTTCCATGATGCGTTTCGCTCCTTCATTCTCGAGTTACACGAAGAGAGTCGACACCGACTCCTCGTCGTGAATGCGCCGGATGGCTTCGGCAAGCAGCGGAGCCACCGACAGCACGTGGAATTTCCGATTGGCCTTGTCAGGCGTCAGGGGCACCGTGTTGGTGATGATGACCTCTTCGAGCTCGGACTGTTCGATGCGCGCGATGGCGGGGCCCGAGAGCACGCCGTGGACGGCCGCGGCCAGGATACGCCGCGCGCCCTCCCGCTTGAGCGCGTCCACCGCCTGGAGAAGGGTCCCCGCGGTGTCGATCATGTCGTCGATGATGACCACGTCCTTGCCCTCGACGTCGCCGATCAGGTGCATGAAGACGGCCACATTGGCGCCGTCGCGGCGCTTGTCGATGATGGCGAGCCCGGCTTTGAGACGCTTGGCGATGGCCCGCGCGCGCTCCACGCCGCCCGCGTCGGGAGAGACGAGGACGGGATCCTTGAGGTCCTTCTTCGCCAGGTAGTCGACGATGACGGGCGGAGCGGCGAAGAGATGGTCCACCGGAATGTCGAAGAAGCCCTGGATCTGCCCGGCGTGCAGGTCGATGGCAAGGAGCCGCTGGGCGCCCGCCACGGTGATGAGGTCGGCCACGAGCTTGGCGGTGATCGGCACGCGCGGCATCACCTTGCGATCCTGTCGTCCGTAGCCGTAGTAGGGGAGGACGGCGGTGATGCGGCGAGCCGAGGCGCGCTTGAAGGCGTCCAGCATCACCAGGAGCTCCATCAGGTGATTGTTCACGGGCGGGCACGTGGGTTGGATCACGAAGACGTCCTGGCCGCGGACGTTCTCGTTGATCTGCACGTAGACCTCGCCGTCCGAGAAGTGCGAGACGTCGGCATCGCCCAGCGGGAGCTGGAGCGTCTTCGCGATCTCCTCGGCCAGGGGACGGTTCGCGTTCCCCGAGAACAGCTTGAGCCCGTAGCTCATCTCGCCTCTCTCCGTACGATCCTTGCTCGAGCCACCCCACGTGTTGGCTGGGGCGGGAGGGATCGAACCTCCGTTGCGGGGTCCAAAGCCCCGAGTCCTACCGCTGGACGACGCCCCAATTTATCTGCGGGGGCCTCGACATGGCCCCCGCACTCCCCCATTTTCGCTTTAGCGCGCCCTTGTCGGGCGCGTTCTAGCATCACTGGCTCCACAGCTTGACTCGTAGACATCTCGCCAGGTCGCCTGCTCGTCAGCTCGAATCTCTCCACATTGCTGCTCATACCATGCGGATGGCTGCGCCCGAGTTCGTTCTCACCGCCCAGGCCGACCAACCCCCCCGAGTCACCCTACGCTGGATCTGCCTCGCCTGGTCCGCCGATCGGGCGAGGCCGAACACCGTCGGCCCGCTCCCCGACATTGCCGCTCCCAGTGCCCCCGCGGCGAGGAGCGCCGCCTTCATCCGGCCGATCACCGGCAGGACCGGCTCGACCCAGCGCTCCAGATGATTCGTCAGCGCCCCCGCCATCCGGACGACGCTCCGCTTCTTCAGCGCATCCAGCATCCGCTTCGTGGCTTCCGCCTCGGCCCGCCAGCCCTGGGGCACGCGTCCGTACACTTCTTGAGTCGACAACCCCACACCCGGATTGACGAGCACCATGGCATAGCCGCCTACCCCCGGCAGCGACGACAGCACTTCACCGCGCGACGTTCCCAGGGCCCGCCCGCGCCCCAGGAAGAACGGCACGTCCATCCCGAGCTTCACCCCCAGCTCCACGAGCCTCTCGCGGCGCCAGCGGAGCCCCCAGAGCCTGTTGAGCCCCACTAGCGTGGCGGCCGCATCACTCGATCCGCCGCCAAGCCCCGCCGCAACGGGAATGCGCTTGTCCAGCACGATCCGCGCCCCCGCATCGACACCCGCCGCCTCGCGCAGCAAGCGGGCCGCGCGCACGACCAGGTTGCGATCATCGGTGGGCAGGCCGGGCTCGCTCGTCTCGAGCGTGATGCTCCCCGCCGTCTCCACCGTCAAACGATCAAACAGATCCACCGCCTGCATCACGGTGGACAGCTCGTGGTAGCCGTCGGGACGCTTGCCCAGGACCTCGAGGACCAGGTTGACTTTGGCCGAGGCTCGCAGCACCAAGGGTCTCCTCGACCGCTTCAACAAAGCGATAAACCTTACCACGCCCGGCCGGAAATGGTCAACGGAAGTCTAGGATTCTCACACCTTGCGGCACAGTCAGCTTGAGAAGCTCGGGATCGAAACCGGTATCGCGTTGCGGGTCGCGGTAGGACACGGACACGTCGAGCTTGCCGTCGAGTGTGGCCAGCCGGACGCCGTTCTCGACGAAGATGGCGCGGGCGGGCTGGGAGCCGCCCGTCCACTCGACCTGCCGCGAGTCGCCCGATACCGGATCGAGCCAGATACGCTGGCGGCCATCAGCGGTCTCGAACATGACGGACGGACCGATGTCGTCCGGCGGCAGCATGGTGCCGGAGAGGGGGTCGCGCGCCGGCAACGCATAGCCCGCAAGCAGGGCGACCAGCTCTTCCGATCCCAGGGCCAGTCCCAGCCAGCGCCGGTTCGCGTCGGGCGTGGCGCGTCCCATGAAGGCGCGCTCCTGGGCAACCTCCCAGAGCGTGACCGTCTCGGCATCCGAAGAAACGACGAGCAGCGGCGGCCCGAAGGGCGCCAACGCCTCGAAGCGGAGTGAAGCGGGCGCACGGAGCAAGAGGACGCCGGAAAGACGATCGACGCGGCCCGCGCGGCGGATCGTGATGTCCGTGAGGGAGCGGAGGTCGCGGAACTCGCGCCAGCGCGCCTCGAGCTCGGCGCGGGTGCTGAGAACTTCGGGTGGGAGCGGCTGGCGGGGCGGAAGCAAGGCGCAGCCGCCCGAGAGGAGGAGCGCGCCCAGCAGCAGTCCGGCGAGCTTACTTCTGCTCGGCCTTGGGACGGTCACCGCCCTTGGACCGCCGCAGCTTCTCCTGCGCTTCGCCGAGCTTCTTCTTGACGGAGTCGTACACGGTGGCTTCGGTATCCGGCTTGTCCGCCTTCAGAGCCCGCTCCCACGTAGCAATGGCGTCGTCGGTGCGGCCGGTCTTGATATAGGCGTCGGCCAGATGATCGAGGATGACCGGATCTTCCTTGGCGAGGCTGACCGCGCGCTGAAGCTCGCTGAGCGCTTCCGCATAGCGGCCTTGCTGGTAGTAGGCCCAGCCGAGGCTATCGAGGAAGTAGCCGTTCTGGGGATCCAGATCAAGGGCGCGCTTGATGAGCTGCACGGCCTCGGTGAGGTTCTGGCCGCGCTCGGCGTACATGTAGCCGATGTAGTTGTACGACTCGGCGTGCTTGGGATCGAGGACGAGCACGCGACGGAACGCGGTCACGGAATCCTCGAAGCGGCCTTGCTTCTCGTAGACAACGCCCGTCTGGAAGATGAGGTCCTTGTTCTTGTCGTCGAGGCTCAGTCCTTCCTGGAGGGCGGCCAGGGCGCGGTCGTACTGCTGCGCGCGGAAGTAGGCGGTGCCGAGATAGAGGAAGAGCTCGGCCCGCTTCGGCTCGAGATTCACGGCCTCCTGGAGGAGCCGGATCGCTTCCTCGTGGCGCTTGGCGCGCCCCTGGAGGAAGGACAGCTGCACGCGGGCGTCCACCGCGCGCGGATCGGCGGCGAGGATTTTCTCCAGCTCCACCGTCGCCTCGGCGTCCCGGTTGGCGTCCATGAGCGCGGTGGCGAGGAAGTAGCGCGCCCGGAGATTGGTGGGCTCGATGCCCACGGCGTTCTGGAAGGCGGACACGGCGCGGTCCCACTGCTTCTGCTCGTAGTAGATGGCCCCGAGCTTGATCCAGATGCGCGGATCCCTCGGCGCGGACTCCGCGAGCGCCTCGACCTCCTGCTGCGCCTCATTGAAGCGGCCGAGCCGCACCAGTACGTCGCCCAGCCGCTCCACGAACGCGATATTGTCCGGATTCGCCTGGAGGGCCTGGCGGTAGATCTTGAGCGCCTCCTCCGGCTGCTGTCGCGTCTCGTACACGAAGCCCAGGGCCATCCACGCCGCGTCCAGGTCGGTATCGAGCTCGACGGCGCGCTTGAGCCGGGTGATCGCCTCGTCCCACTGCTCGCTCTCGATGGCCACGCGGCCCAGGAGATGCTGGGCCTGCGCCGAGTTGGGCTGGACGGCGACCAGCCGAAGCAGGACGGCGCGCGCCTTGTCGTACTCGCGCTGCTCGATGTACTGCTGGGCGAGCGAGATGTACGGCTCGGACGATTTGGGCGCCAGCTGTATCGCCTTCTCGAGCTCGCCCTCGGCGTCGGCGAACCGGCGCTGGCGCCGGAAGATGTCCGCCATGGTGAGGTGGGGCGCCGCATTGGTCGGCTCGAGCGCGATGGCCTTCTGCGCCGCCTCCACGGCCTTCGCCGGCTCGTTGGCGCGTGCCAGCCACTGCGCGAGCTGTACCCACAGGGCCGCCGTGTCGCGATCCCGATCGATGGCCTGGCGGAGGGCGGCGATGGCCTCCTGGTTCCGACCCGCGCGGGCGTTCATCTGGGCGATGGAGTAGTAGTAGTACGCGGCGGCGCGCGGATCGCGGATGGGGGCGGCCACCGCCTCCGTGGTCGTCTCGGGGGAGTCGGCGGCGGTCTGGGGATCCATCGAGACGCAGCCCGACAGCGTGATGGCGGCAGCGAGGACTATCCACGCACGGCTCATGTGTGCTCCGAAGCGGCGGAAGAGCCACGCTCCCCACGCGCCAGCAAGTCCTTGGTCAGAAGGCGTCTGAACGACGCGGCGAGCCCGTGATCGGCGAGCCGTCGGGCCGCGTCGTCCACCTGTCGCGCTTCCTCGGCGCTGAGTTGTCGCGAGGGGACCGTCGTCCGTGATTGAGCAGGATCGAGAGGGGGAGCACTCGGAGCCGCCGTCGCGAGGACGAACCGCACACCGTCCAGGGCCGAGCCATGCCGTTCGTGCAGTTTTGCGATGATCGAGGCGGAGCGCAGAGTCAGCTCCTGAAGCCACGGGGAATTGTCCACGCTGACCTGGAGCGTGCCCTGGCGCAGAGCGATGGGACGGGACCGCCGCGCGGCATCGGAGCCGACGATCTGCGTCCAGTCCCGGCGAATGGACTCTTCGAGTAGCCGCTCGGCCAGCGCAGGTACAGCTCGGGTCAGCAGATTGCCGACTCGCACAGGACTACGGCCGCTGCCCCGCGTGCCCATCGTAACGAACATCATACTTGAGGCGCCCCGCCCTCGCCACACGGATACCGAGGGGGTAAATAGGCGTCAAATTGACTCCCCCTGGAGCGGCCCTTATCATGGCGCTGCCATGGCGCGCCCTCAGCGTGGTCAGAGCCTGTCCGTCACTATCGACGACCTCGCATTCGGGGGTGAAGGCGTGGGCCGGGTGGATGGCTATGTGGTCTTTGTCCGAGGGGGAATTCCCGGTGATCGTCTGCGCGTCCGACTCGAACAGGCCCGTTCCCGCTTTGGGCGGGGCATCATCGAGGAGATCGAGGAGGCGTCGCCGTACCGGGTCGAGGCTCCGTGCCCGTATTTTGGGCGCTGCGGCGGCTGCAAGCTCCAGCACGTGGACTACCAGGCACAGCTCAGTTTCAAGTCCAAGCAGGTCGTCGACTCGCTCGAGCGCATCGGCGGACTTGAAACCGTGGAGGTGCGACCCATCGTCCCCGCCGAGAACACCTACGGCTACCGGAACAAGATGGAGTTCACGGTAGCCCGGGCGAGGGGACGCGACGGCCTGACCATAGGCCTGCACGAGGCGGAGCGCTACGACTCCGTCCTGGATGTCGAGCGCTGCCTCCTCCAGTCGGATCGCATGAATACCCAGCTCGACGAGGCGCGCCGCTTCCTCGCGGAGAGCGGGTTGAGCGCGTGGGACCAGGACTCGGGCGAAGGGCTCCTGCGCTTCCTCATGCTGCGCGAGGGCTATCGGACCGGCGAGACCATGGTCAATGTCGTTACGTCCTCTCCCGCGGTCTCGGAGCTGGCCCCCCTCGCCGAGCGGCTCGGCGCGATGGTTCCGCGCACCACGAGTGTCGTGATGAACGTGAATCCCAAGACGGCCAGCGTGGCCGTGGGAGTCGAGGAGCATCTGCTTGGTGGCCGCGACCACATCCGGGAATCCCTGGGCGGGATCGACTTCCAGGTCTCGGCAAACTCCTTCTTCCAGACCAATACCGCCCAGGCCGAGCGGCTGTTCGCCCTCGTGCTCGACTCGGCGGGCCTCTCGGGCGGCGAGACCGTCTTCGACCTCTATGCGGGCACGGGCGCCATCAGCCTGCAGCTCGCGCGGCGCTGCCGCCATGTCTACGGCGTCGAGCTGGCGCCCGCCGCCGTGGCCGACGCCGCCCGCAACGCTGCCGCCAACAGTATCGCCAATTGCACGTTTCTCGCCGGGGAAGTCCGCTTCGTGCTCCCGCAGCTCATCGCCCAGGGCGTGAGCGCGCAGATGGTCGTGGCGGATCCCCCCCGCGCGGGCTTTCATCCGAAAGCGCTGCGGGCGCTGGCCCAGCTCGCGCCGGAGCGCATCGTGTACGTGTCGTGCAATCCTGCCACACTGGCGCGCGACCTGGGCGAGCTGGTACGCGGCGGCTACCGCGTGGAGTGGGTGCAGCCCGTCGACATGTTCCCGCACACACCCCATATCGAAGCCGTCGCGCGCCTGGCCCTCACCCCCAAAACCAAAGCATGACAGCAGACGCGGAAGAGCAGTGCATGCCCGGCAAGGGCGCGCGGACGCAAAAGTGGGGGGTGAGAGAGTAACCATGCGCACGAAGCGCGGTGCGCGCCGTCGAGGGCGCGCGGACGCAAAAGTGAGGGGCGAGAGAGTAACCATGCGCACGAGGCGCGGTGCGCGCCCGCCGAGGGCGCGCGGAGGCAAGAGTGGGGGAGTGCGGGGGCCATTTCGAGGCCCCCACAGCTAAATGAAATCCTACGTCCTCCGCCGGCTCTGGCAGGCCGTGCTCGTCCTCTTCGGGGTTTCTTTCGTCGTCTTCATGATCCTCCACTTGACCGGCGATCCGGCCGCGCTGCTTCTGCCCCCGGACGCGACGGCAGAGGACGTGGCGCGCTTTCGGACGGCCATGGGCTTCGACGATCCGTGGATCGTCCAGTACCTGCGCTTCCTCAAAGGCGCGCTGCAGGGGAATTTCGGCGAGTCGCTCCGCCACGGCGAGCCCGCCATGCACCTGGTCGTGGAGCGCCTGCCCGCGACTTTTCAGCTGGCCGGGGCCGGGCTGCTTCTCGCTTTGTGCCTCGCCATTCCCGCGGGCATCATTTCAGCGGTGAAGCGCAACACCGTGATCGACTACTTCTCCACCGTGGTGGCGCTCCTCGGGCAGGCCATGCCGACCTTCTGGCTCGGCATCATGCTGATCCTCGTCTTTTCGGTGCGGCTCAACTGGCTGCCCTCGTCGGGGCGCGGTGATCTGCAGCACCTCGTCCTGCCCGCGATCACTCTGGGACTCTTCACCACCGCGCGCATCACACGACTCACGCGCTCCGGCATGCTCGAGGTGCTCGGTCAGGACTACATCCGTACCGCCCGGGCCAAGGGCGTCAGTGAACAGCCCGTGGTCTGGAAGCATGCGCTCAAGAACGCCTCCATCCCGATCGTGACCATCATCGGGATAGAGCTGGGCACCCTCCTCGGTGGCTCGGTCATCACCGAGACCATCTTCGCGTGGCCCGGCGTGGGTCGCCTCTCCGTGCAGGCTATCTTCAATCGCGACTATCCCGTGGTGCAGGCTGCCGTCTTCATCCTCGCCAGCACCTTTGTCCTCCTGAACTTCGTGGTGGACCTCGCCTACACCTGGCTCGATCCACGGATCAGGTTCCGCTGATGGCGCCCCCGAACGGGACCACCGCGGTGGCCCTGCCCGTGCTCCCCACTGCCGAGGAGCGCTACTGGCTGACCACCCTCAAGCGCCTGGCCCGCCGCCGCACGGCGCTCTTCGGTCTGGCCGTGGTGGTCATCGTGCTCCTCGCCGCCACCTTCGCCCCCTGGCTCACGCCCTTCGATCCGCTGGAGCAGGACATCAATCAGCGCCTGAAGGAGCCGGGGTGGCAAAACGCCGCCGGCCAGATGCACCCGCTCGGCACCGACCACCTGGGGCGCGACATCCTGGCCCGCGTGATCTTCGGCTCCCGCATCGCCCTCGTCGTGGGGCTTTCCGCGGTGCTGATTTCCGGCGTCCTCGGGATGATGATCGGCCTCGTCGCCGGCTACTTCGGAGGCAAGGTGGACGACTTCTTCATGCGATTGGCCGATATTCAGCTCGCCTTTCCCTTCATCCTCCTCGCCATCGCCGTGATCGGCGTGCTGGGCGCGAACCTGCGCAACATCATCATCGTCATCGGCGTGTCCTCGTGGGTGATCTACGCGCGCGTGGTGCGCGGCGAGGTGCTCTCGATTCGCGAGCGCGACTTCGTCCAGGCGGCCATTGCCCTCGGGAGCCGTGACGGGCGCATCCTGGTTCGCCACGTCCTGCCCAATGCGTTCACGCCCTGGCTCGTGGTGGCCACCCTCGACATGGCGCGCGTCATCGTCATCGAGTCGGCGCTGTCCTTCCTGGGACTCGGCGTCCAGCCGCCCACCCCGACCTGGGGTGGCATGCTTGCGGATGGGCGCGTGTATTTGTCTACGGCGTGGTGGCTCGCGACCTTTCCCGGCCTTGCCATTCTCGTCACCGTGCTCGGCATCAACCTCCTCGGCGACGGATTGCGGGACACCCTGGATCCCCGGCTGAACGTCTAGAGGGCTCTTCCCAATGGATACACTCGTGCTGGTGGGCGCATCGCTGATCGACGGAACGGGCGCGGAGCCCGTGCGCGGGCGGGCCGTGGTCGTCGAGGGAGACCGGATCACGCAGGTGGTGGATGACGCGCGTGCTCCGAGGGGCCGGCGCATCGATCTCTCCGGTTGCACGCTCCTGCCCGGTCTCATCAACTGTCACGTGCACCTCTGCTTCGGCGCCGAGGCGGATCCCGTCCGCGCCATGAAGGACGAGCCCCACGCGCTGACCGCCCTCAAGGCCCTGCGGCGGGCCCAGGAGACGGTGGAGGCCGGGGTAACCACCGTGCGCGACCTGGGTGGCCGTGACTATGCCGAGTTCGCGGTGCGTCGCGCAATCGCCGAGGGATTGTTCCCGGGGCCGCGCATCCTCGGCGCGGGGCGCCCGGTGTGCATGACGGGAGGCCACGGCAACTCGATCGGACGCGAGGCCGATGGTCCCGACGATGCGCGCAAGGCGGTGCGGGAGCAGCTCAAGGCGGGGGCCGACGTGATCAAGCTCATTGCCACGGGCGGGGTGATGACGCCCGGAGTGGAGCCCGGGTCGCCCCAGCTCACGCTCGAGGAGATGCGCGCGGCCATCGAGGAAGCCAGGAAGGCGGGCCGCCGCACGGCCGCCCACGCCCAGGGCTCCACCGGTATTGCCGACGCGATCGAAGCCGGCATCACAACCATCGAGCACGGTATCTTTCTCACCGACGAGATCATCGCGACCATGAAGGGCAAGGGTGTCTTCCTCGTGCCGACGCTGGCCGCCCCCGCCGCGATCTCCTCGGGCGGGCTGGCCGCGGGCATTCCCGACTACATGGTGCGGAAATCCGATGCGGTCGTCACGGCGCACGTGGCCAGCTTCCGACGCGCCCACCAGGCGGGAGCGCAAATCGCCGCCGGCGCCGATTCGGGCACACCTCTCAATTTCCACGGCAGCCTGCTCCCCGAGCTCGAGCTCATGGTCAAGTACGGCATGACGGCGCTCGAGGCCATTCGCTCGGCGACGTCGGTGGCCGCGGAGGCGCTGGGGCTTGGCGGAGAGACGGGCCGGCTCGCGGAGGGCCATGCCGCCGATCTCCTCGCCGTCACGGGAGATCCCGCCGAGCGGATCGGCGCGCTCAGCGACGTACGGCTGGTGCTTGCGCGGGGGGCTATCATCAGATCACCATGATCATTGTCAGATCCGGCGCGGAACGCGGACACTTCGACCACGGCTGGCTCGACACCTACCACACGTTTTCCTTCGCCTCCTACCACGATCCCCAGCACATGGGCTTTCGATCGCTGCGCGTTATCAATGAGGATCGTGTAAAGCCGGGCGAAGGATTCGGCACCCATGCCCACCGCGACATGGAGATCCTCACCTGGGTGCTCGAGGGAGCGCTCGAGCACAAGGACAGCATGGGCAACGGCTCTGTCATCCGGCCCGGGGACATCCAGCGGATGAGCGCAGGCACGGGGGTGACGCACAGCGAGTTCAACCCGTCGCGCGAGGAGCCCGTGCATCTTCTCCAGATCTGGCTCCTGCCCCGCCAGCGTGGGCTCACTCCCGGCTACGAGGAGAAGCGCTTCGCACCCGAGACGCGGCGCGGGGATTTCCGCCTCATCGCGGCGCGCGACGGCCGGGAAGGCGCCGTCACTATCCATCAGGATGCCGACCTCTGGACCGCTCTCCTCGAACCGGCCGAGTCGGTGCGTCACGCCTTCGAGGCCGGGCGCCACGCGTGGCTCCACGTGGCCGTCGGAACGGTCACGGCCAATGGCGTGAAGCTCGGGGCGGGCGACGGCGCCGCGCTCAGCGACGAACAGGCCATCGAGGTCACGGCGAGCGATCGCGCCGAGATCCTGCTCTTCGATCTGAACTAACTTCGGGTTGAACCAGCTTCAGGCTGGACCAGCTATCCCCACAGTGCCCGCAGTCTCGCCGGGTCCTTTAGTACTTGGACCAGGAGCGCGGCGAAGAAGACCCCGCAGGCGAGCACGCCGATCTCGCGCCAGAGCGATGGCCGCAGTGGGCGCGGCAGGAGGGCGCGATTGACCCATACCGTGTGCAGGGACAGCACCACGAAGTTGAGGGCGGCCACGTTCGCGCCGATCACGATGAGGCGCAACGGATCGGCCAGGGTCATGGCGATGCAGCCGGCGATGGCGAAGGTCACGAGCACCGCGTAGTAGAGCCCTCCGGCCGCCACCTCCCGGCCGGGCACGCGGCTACGGGCAATGGCTGTCCACAAGATGTCCGTCACGCTTCGCGCGAAGCCCACCGCGATTCCCACCTGCGTCAAGCCGAGGATGGCGAAACCGGTGAGAAGCGCCAGAGTCCAGAGCACGAGCCCGGAGCGCCAGCCGATGGCCTGCGCGAGCCAGGTGGGCGCGCCGAATCCGGACCACGCCTCGCCCGCGCCCGCGAAGTGCGCCGCGAGGAGCGCGGGCAGGGCCATGGACACGAGGCAACCGGCCGTCCAAAGATACCAGAAGTCCGTCCTGAGGTAGCGCCACCACTGCCGCCACTTGTCGAGATTGGCCTCGGTGACTGCGAACGTCTTGCCGTCGCGCGCGAAGCGCACGATTTCGCCGCCGAGCTCGACCGTCTGTCCTTCTATGGTGCCCCCCATGCCGAAGCCTTTGTCGCGCAGCCACTGAGTCAGGGCGGCGTTGATGGTGCCCCCGGCGCCCGAGTAGGCAGCGAAAGCCGCGAGGAGCACCCAGTTCCGCACGTCACGGTCGACGGGCAGGGACGGCACGACGAAGCCCGTGCCCACGGCCCGCCAGACACTCCACGGCACGAGAACGTATGCGAGCACGGAGAGGAAGAGGAGGGTCCAGGCCATGAGGAGCCACTCGGCCCATTCGACAGTCTTGCGCGCGCGCCCGCCGAGCACGGTGACGGCCACCGCTCCGAGGAAGATCGCGTAGCCCAATCCGAGTATGACGGCACGGTCATCGGGGCGAGGCACGCGTCCGAGAAAGGCCGCAGTGAGCGCCGACGCGGCGGCGAGAGCCCAGCCCGGCCATCCCACCTGGCCCAGGTGGAGGAGCGCGTAGACGGGACCCCACACGCGCGGCCCTGGGGTCAGGCGCATGAACCCCGCGAAGATGGGTTCGCCCGTGGCGAGGGTGTAGCGGGCCATCTCCGTATTGAGCAATGCCTGGAGGAGAACAGACAGGGTGCAGATCCAGAGAATCCCCGGTCCCCAGCGCGCGGTGGCCGCCGGGCCGAGTATCCAGTCTCCGGATCCGAGGGAGAGCCCGAGAAAGATTGCCCCAGGCCCGATGACGCGGAAGACATTGCGAAGCGTATAGGGCGGGGGTTGGGCCAGATCCGCCTGGCGCCATTCGACGGCCGGTCTCACCACACCCACGCGCCCTTTCCGAGTCGGGAGCGAAGAGCGGAGATGAGGGCAAGGGCCACCACCGCGCCTGTTCCGTCGAGAAGCACGTCGTAGACGCTTCCCTCCCGTCCCGGCGTGAACAATTGACGGAACTCGTCGAGCGAGGCGGTCATGATCGAGAGGGCGAGGGCGATCCAGGTGCCTCCGGTGGCGCGCCGCCAGAGAGTGGCGAGGACGGCATACTCGGACACGTGGGCGGTTTTGCGGATGAGAAAATGCACCGCGCTGAGGAGCTCGGGAGAGAGGCCGGGCAGAAGCGCTCGCAACATGGGCGCGAGCCACGCCGAGGTCTCCTCTCCGCTCCACTGTTCGCCGCCGAGATACATGATCAGCCCGGTCCAGCAGAGCGGCGCGAGTAGCCAGAGCATGGCATCACCGTGGCATGGTCGTCGGAAGTTGACAAGCTTCCCACACTAAACATAGGATGAGCCATGTCGCTCCAGGAGATCCTGGACAGCCTCCTGACCTCCGCGCGTACCGGCCCCCTCATCACCGCCACCCGACACTTCGAAGCCAAGCCTGCCGTCTACGCGCCGTTCCCGTCTTCGCTCGACCCGCGTCTGGTCGAGGCGCTGCGGAGCCGAGGAGTGCAGCAGCTGTATTCGCATCAGGCGCGCGCATTCGAGACGGTGGCCAAGGGGGAAAACCTCGTCGTGGTCACGCCCACCGCCTCGGGCAAGACGCTGTGTTACAACCTGCCCGTGCTGCAGGCTCTCGTGCAGCAGCCCGAGTCGCGCGTGCTCTACCTGTTTCCGACCAAGGCCCTCGCCCAGGATCAGCTCGCGGAGCTGACGGAGCTCAGCAAATCGCTGCCCGACATGCGCATGTACACGTATGACGGGGATACGCCGCAGGACGCGCGGCGCTCCGTGCGCGCGCGCGCGAACCTCGTGCTGACCAATCCGGACATGCTCCACTCGGGAATCCTGCCGCATCACACCAAGTGGGTGAACCTCTTTCAAAACCTCCGCTACGTCGTCATCGACGAGCTCCACGCCTATCGCGGCGTTTTTGGAAGCCATCTCGCCAATGTGCTGCGGCGGCTCAAGCGCATCTGCCGTCACTATGGCTCCTCGCCCCAGTTCATCATGGCCTCCGCGACCATCGCCAACCCGCGCGAGCTCGCCGAGCGCCTCACCGGCGAAGTGGTGGCGGACGTGACGGAGAGCGGTGCCCCCACCGGAGAGAAGCTCTTTCTCTGCTACAACCCGCCCGTGATCAATCCGGAGCTGGGCATCCGCGCGCCCTATCTCGGCGAGGCGGCGGGGCTGGCCATTCAGCTCCTCAAGGAAAAGATCGCGACCATCGTGTTCGCCCAGAGCCGCCTCTCCACGGAGGTGCTGCTCTCCACCATCAAGCGGGGCGTCGAGGACAAGACGGGGGATGCGGGGATGGTCCGCGGGTATCGCGGCGGCTACCTGCCCCTGCGCCGGCGCGAAGTGGAGCAGGGGCTGCGCGCGGGCGACGTGCTCGGCGTGGTCGCCACGAGCGCGCTCGAGCTCGGCATCGACATCGGCCACCTCGACGTGGCCGTGCTCGCGGGCTATCCGGGCACCATCGCCTCCATGTGGCAGCAGGCGGGGCGCGCGGGGCGGCGAAGCGAGCTGTCGGCGGCCATTCTGGTCGCGACCTCGTCACCCATGGACCAGTACCTGGCGTCGCATCCCGACTATCTCTTCGGAGCCTCGCCCGAGCACGCGCGCATCAATCCCGAGAACCCGTTCATTCTCGTCAACCACCTCAAGTGCGCGACCTTCGAGCTGCCGTTCGGACGGCAGGAGGTCTTTGGAGGAAACGTGCAGGCGCACCTCCAGGCCCTCGAAGAAGAAGGGCTGCTGCACCGGGCGGGGGAGCAGTTTCACTGGACGTCGGAGACGTATCCCGCCGACCACGTCTCGCTCCGCACGGTGACGTCGGACAACTTCCTCGTGATCGACACCACGGCGCGCGACGAGAAGCAGGTGAAGCGCCGGCAGATCATCGCCGAGGTGGACTGGAAGAGCGCCTTCGCCATGATCTACCCCAAGGCCATCTATATGGTCGAGGGCGAGCCGTTCGAAGTCCAGGAGCTCCACTATCGCGAGGACGAGGAGAAGGTCGCCTACGTCAAGAAGGTGGTCGTGGACTATTTCACGGACGCGGTCAGCGCCAAAGGCGTCTGGATCCTTCAGCGGTTCACGCGGCAAGAGACGCCGGGGCTCGTGGGGGAGCAGGGCGAAGTCCTCGTGGCCGAGAAGGTGGTGGGATTCAAGAAGATCAAGATAAGCACCATGGAGAACGTCGGCTCCGGCGAGGTCGAGCTGCCGCAGCAGGAGATGCAGACGACGGCGGCGTGGCTGACCATCGATCCCGCGCTGCTCGCCGAGATCTCCTCGCATCGCGACGAGCTGGTCGACGGCATGCGGGCGCTCGCCCGGCTCCTTCACTCGCTCGCGCCGATCTTTCTTCTGTGTGATATCCGCGATATCGGCGCCTGGCTCGGGGACGGCACGCCCTCGGCGGAGGGCCAGGTCGTCACGCGCGAGGTCATGCGGGCCCAGCTCGTCCAGGGCGACGAGTTCACCCCCACCATCTACCTGTACGACAACCAACCGGGCGGCATCGGGCTCGCCGAGCGCATCTTCGAGGTCTTGCCGGAGCTCCTCGCCAAGGGCCTCGAGACGCTCGAAGCCTGCGCGTGTCCCGGAGGCTGTCCCTCGTGCGTGGGGCCTGTGAACGAAGTCGGCCGTCGCGCCAAGCCGGTGGCTCTGGCTCTCCTCAAGCGGCTCGTTCGTCGCCGCTGACCGACTGGCCAGCCGCATGAGCGACACCGCCGCCGATCTCCGCCAGGTCATTCGCCGTCTCGAGGCCAAGAGCCGGGCCAGCCCCGCGTTTCGCCGGAGCGGCTCGATCGAAGATCTGCTGGGAGGCGCCGTCGAGGAGACGGAGAAGGGCGCCGTGCTGTGTGTCCGCCGCCGCTTCGCCCCAAGCCACCGCCACGGCCGCCAGCCGCTCGAGGCTGCGCGGGACATGATGCAGGGGCCGCTGGCCCTCCTCGCGCGCGTCGAGGCGCCCCCGCGTGGTCCACGCCTCCTCTACCTCGATACGGAGACGACCGGGCTGGCCGGCGGCACCGGCACCTATGCCTTTCTCGTGGGGGTGGGCTTCTTCGACGGCGGGGAATTCGAGGTGAGGCAGTACTTCATGCGCGATCTCGACGAGGAGCCGGCGCTCCTCGCCGCCCTCGATCCGCTTCTGCGCGAGGTCGACGGCCTCGTCACCTACAACGGCGCCGGCTTCGACCTGCCCCTGCTCGAGACGCGCTTCGTGCTGGGACGACGTCGCTGGCCCGAGGCGGTATTCCACCTCGATCTTCTGCCCGCCGCGCGGCGTCTCTGGAGCGCAAGACTGCCCGATTGCCGCCTCGGTACCGTGGAGCAGCACGCGCTGGGCTTCGTGCGTGAGGACGATTTGCCGGGCGCGCTGATTCCTCAGGCGTACTTCGATTATCTGAGGCGCAAGTCCCTCGGCGATCTACCGCGGGTCTTCGAGCACAACCGGCACGACATTCTCTCTCTCGTGGCGCTCGCGGGATGGGTGGCGGGTGCGGTCGCGCAGGCTCCGGGAATCGATCTCGGCCCCGAAGAGATGGCGGGGCTCGGGCGGATCTGGGAGACGGTCGATCCTGATCGGGGCGAAGCCTGCTACCGAACGGCGCTCGAGCGCGGGCTGCCCAGCCCTGGCCGCGAGCGGCTCCTCGGGCGGATGGCCTGGCGGGAGAAGCGCCGCTCGCGTTGGGAGGCGTCCCGTGAGCTGTGGGAAGCCGCCGCCCGCGGCGCGCGCATCTTCGACGCGCGCCCGTGGGAGGAGATGGCCAAGATCCACGAGCACCGACTGCGTGACTTCGTGGCCGCGCGAGCCGTGGTGACCGAAGCCCTCGAGCGCGCGCACGCCCACCGGGCGCCGGTCCTGGTCCTGGACGCGCTCCATCACCGTCTCGAACGCCTCGCCCGCCGCCTCGCGAAAGCCCTCTAGCTTCGGTCCGCGCCCGCCCCGGCTACCGCCGCGCGAGCGCCTCGGCGTTCACCGGCGTAGGAGGAGTCCGGCCCTCGAGCACGGCGAGACAATTGTCCACGGCGAGATTGGCCATTTGCAGGCGCGTGTCCGACGAGGCGCTGGCGATGTGAGGTGCCAACACCACGTTGGAGAGACCCATGAGGCTTGGATGGACCTTGGGTTCTTCTTCGAACACGTCGATTCCCGCCCCCGCTATCCAGCCCTCCTTGAGGGCTCGGGCGAGCGCGGCCTCGTCTACAACGGGTCCTCGCGAGGCATTGACGAGGTAGGCCGTCTTCTTCATCGTCTTGAGCGACTGCGCATTGATCAGGTGACGCGTCTCGGGAAGGAGGGGAGTGTGCAGGGTGACGAAGTCCGATTCCTTGAGAAGGGTGGCGATGTCCGCGCGGGAGGCTCGTAGCTCGCGCTCGGTGGCCGGGTCCGCCGCCACCGCATCCTGGTAGAGCACGCGCATACCGAAACCCTGAGCGCGCCGGGCCATGGCGCGTCCGATTCGGCCGAACCCGACGATGCCCAGAGTCTTGCCGTAGATGTCGCCCCCCAGGAGGAGCATGTATTCCCACTGCTTGAACTTCCCGTCGCGAACGTAGCGGTCGGCCTCGACCACCCGGCGGGCGATGGCCATCAGCAGAGTCCACGCGAAGTCCGCGGTCGTTTCAGTGAGGACGTCGGGAGTATTGGTGACGACGACGCCATGCTTGGTCGCCGCGGCGACATCGATGTTGTTGAACCCCACCGCCACGTTGGAAGCCACCCTGAGATCGGGACAGGCCGCCAGGAGCTCCTCGTCGATCGCGTCGGTGATCAGGCAGACGAGGCCCTGCCGCCCCTGAAGCCTCCGGATCAGCTCGGTCCGGGGAAGCGGCGCATCGACCTCGTTGACGTCCACCTCAGCCCGGCTGCGGGCTCTGGCGATCGCCTCTGCCGGCAGGGAACGAGAAATCAGTATCGCAGGCCGGGAGGTCGAGTGACTCATGTAATCTCCGTCTAAGTTATCGGTAGGTAAAGTGATTTTTGGCCTTGACTCGATTGGCGCTCGCCGCTATATTAGCACTCGGTTGCGGTGAGTGCTAACCACCGCAGTGGCCACGAGCCGGTCCGAAGCGTCAACATCTTATCCAGCGGAGGGTGATTTGGCTATGAAGATTCGTCCGTTGCACGACCGCATTCTCGTCAAGCGTCAGGAAGAGAAGGAAATGAAGAAGGGCGGCATCATCATTCCGGACAGCGCCAAGGAAAAGCCGCAGGAGGGCAAGGTCATCGCCGTCGGTAATGGCAAGGTCACCGACGAGGGGAAGAAGATCTCGCTCGACGTCAAGAGC
>Ga0137403_10002772_pt1 | contig 21277 bp, 17 predicted proteins | sample CZOMad2_1_16fung_FD_122057 | JGI IMG/M metagenome (GOLD analysis project Ga0137403, IMG submission 122057) | Vadose zone soil fungal communities from Angelo Coast Range Reserve, California, USA - CZOMad2_1_16fungal (Hybrid Assembly) | ecosystem: Environmental > Terrestrial > Soil > Vadose zone...
GGCAGGACGTACGAAGTGGTCGTCCAAGCCGATGGTCAATACAGACGCAACCAGCCGGACATCACGCGGCTGAAAGTTCGCAACACGTCCGGTGAAATGGTGCCGATTGGGACGGTGGCACAATTGAAGGAAAACACCATCCCGTACCGTGTGCCGCGCTACGATCTCTTCCCAGCCGCAGAGGTGCAAGGGGTCGCTGCTCCGGGTGTCGCGTCTGGTACCGCGCTGCTTCGTATGGAGGAGCTTGCCCACCAGGTTCTTCCGCAAGGCATCGGGTTCGAGTGGACGGATCTCTCCTTTCAGGAGCAGCAACACGGAACTCCCACGCTCCTTGTCTTCGGCGCAGCCGCTCTCTTCGTGTTTCTCGTGCTGGTGGCGCAATACGAAAGTTGGAAGTTGCCGATGGCCATCGTTCTAATCGTGCCGATGTGCCTCCTAGCGTCCGTAACCGGACTGCTAGCACGCGGGTTGCCGATCGACATCCTGGCGCAAATCGGTTTCGTCGTACTTGTCGGCTTGGCCGCCAAAAATGCGATCCTGATTGTCGAATTCGCACGCCAGAAGGAGGAAGAGGGTGCAGCCGCCGGAGAAGCGGCTGTGCATGCCGCGCGTACACGCCTCCGCCCGATCTTGATGACGTCCTTCGCGTTCATCCTCGGGGTTGCCCCGCTGGCGGTCGCGACGGGAGCAGGAGCCGAAATGCGCCGGTCACTGGGCACGGCCGTGCTGTTCGGGATGTTGGGCGTAACCTGCTTTGGTCTTGTCTTCACGCCGGCCTTTTACACTTTCGTCCGCAATTTCGGCCGTAACCGTAAGCAACGCGAATTGAGTCAAGCCGCGCTCAAAGCGACGGCGATCATTCTTGCCGTCAGCCTATTTGCAGGTGGTTGTGCCGTGGGTCCGCGTTATGCGAAGCCCACTACGAATCTCGCTCCATTTCATAATCTCGCCGGGGCCAGTGCGACGAAGCCGGAATTTCCGGCACCGCCGCTCGACAGTTGGTGGACAGGCTTCAGCGATCCGCTGCTCGTGACTGTCGTGCAGCGCGCCCTGGACCAAAATCTGGATCTTGCCGCTGCTTTTGCGCGTGTCCGCCAGGCGCGAGCCGCGGCAGCGGCAGCCGGTGCGCAGCTTCTGCCGACAGCCGATTTGGAGGCGACGGGCACAGCCCTGCACCAGAGTGTGGTGAGTCCGTTTGGTTCTGTTGCGAACGGTTCCCCTGGTTACAGCCGCGATCAACGTGAGTACACAGTTGGAGCCGCGGCGAGTTGGGAAATCGATCTCTCCGGAGGGCTGCGCCGCGGCAAAGCCGCGGCTGCTGATGAATTCCAGGCTGCGCAAGCCGACCAGGTTGGAACTCGAATCACCGTCGCCGCCGAGGCGGCGGACGCCTATCTTCAAGTGAGGGAGTTTCAGGCGAGACTTGCGGTTGCGCAGCAGCTCATCGATACCGATACCCATCTTCTGGAGTTGGTCGAAGTGCGTCGACGGGTGGGAGTGGCGGACGATCGCGAAGTTGCCCAAGCGGAAGCACTTCTCAAGCAGGCCAAGTCGACGGTGCCTTCCTTGCGTGTAGCGCTTGAAGCGCAGCTGAACCGTCTCGATGTCCTCATGGGCGCTCAGCCGGGAACGTACGCCGAAGAGCTTTCCAAACCAGGCGCAATTCCCGGAATCCCCGCAATCACTGGTGCCGACCAACCGCTGGATGTCCTGCGCCGCCGGCCAGACATCATTGCGGCCGAGCGCCGGCTTGCCGCGTCGAACGAGCGAATCGGTGTGGCGATTTCGGACTACTACCCGAAGGTTTCGCTTTCCGGCGCGCTTGGTTTCGACAGCACCAGCGGAGGCACTCTTTTCAACGGGAAAGCGTTCCAGCCCATCGGGACGGGAGCGCTGCGATGGCGGCTTTTCGATTTTGGAAAGGTCGCAGCCGAAGTCGCGCAATCGCGCGGCGCGTACGCCGAAGCGCTTGCCGGGTATCGCCAAGCCGCCTTGAGAGCCACGGAAGATGTCGAGAATGCGTTGATGGAGCTTGCGCAGACGCAGGTCCGGCTTGAGGAGTTGCAGGGTGAAGTTACCTCGCTTACCCGCGCTCGCGATCTTTCAGAGCGGGCCTACAAGGCTGGCGCGATTCCACTGACCGACGTTCTGAACGCGGATAGTCAGCTTCTCGTGGCACGGAACGATGTGGAGAGCACCCGAGCGGATGCGGCCCGCGCCGCCGTGCGCACCTTCCGCGCACTTGGAGGCGGCTGGGACGTACGAAGCAACCCGTCCATCGCTGCGGTGAAATGAGGGAGCTGGAAGGGCAGAAACAAAAACCAACTATGGACAGGGCAATGGCCAAGGAACATAGCTTCGTCGCTGGCGATTATTCTGATCGCGATTTATACGCAAGTTCTCGGACTCAGGAACGCGCCCTAAACTCGGCGATCGTCCGGGCTGAGATCAGCGAAAGCTTCGAAGAGTATCTTGAGATCTTCGACGCCTTTTACGCCGACGACATTGAGGCAAGCAGCGAAACCAGGGAAGAATCTATTCGTGGGAAGAACAGGGTGCGCTCACTTTTGACCAACTTCCTGGTTCCGCTTCACGTGATGGCCGAAATCGGTGGTTTATCGATATCCATTCGACAGACCACGATTCCCGGAGATGTTGCAGACGAGACGCATTCCGCGTGGACTCTCGACTTGGTCGGAGTGTCGGGCAGGACCTGTACTGTGACTTGGCGGACCCTCCGGAAATGGCGCGACTCGCTGGTAGTGTACGAGCATCACTGTGACGAGCAGCAGAACGGCGGCCCCCTGACTTCCGATGACTTGAGTTTCGACGCGGCGAACCTGACGTAGTGTGGAGGAAATGAAGCTATGACAAACGAAGGATCTTATGTAGCCCTCGGACTGAAGATGTGGAAGACACAACTCGACCGGGCGGACAAGCTTTTTGGAGGACTCTCGTCCGAGGAGGTCCTGCGGGAAATTGCGCCGGGCAGAAACAGGCTGCTTTATTTGTGGGGTCATCTTACGGCGACACACGACGCAATGTTGCCGCTATTAGCTCTCGGAGAGCGCCTTCATCCCGAGTTTGATGCTGCCTTCATCTCCACTCCCGACAAGTCGAAAGCCGACATTCCTTCGCACGATCAGGTTCGCCGGGCATGGAACGTCGTCAATGCCGAATTGTGGAAGGGGTTTGAAAAAATGTCGTGGTCCGACTGGTTGGCGCGGCACACTGCCGTATCTGAAGAAGATTTCGCCAAAGACCCTTCGCGCAATCGCTTCGCCGTCCTACTGAGCCGCACGAACCATCTGTCCTATCACCTCGGCCAGGCGGTGCTCGGGCTCAAGTGACGATTTGCATTTCCGAAGATCAATGAGAACGAGAAATGCGCAGGGTCCCCTGAATTTTCCCCATACTTGCCAAATCGCGAGCGATTAACTTGCGGCCGCTCAATGGTTTCTGAATAGCACTCCTGCCTCCGCGTGTTTCTGAAAATTTGTCATGTGGCGAACTCTCGGAAACCAAACGACTTGCGAATTGAGAACTCCTGTCTGCCAGAATTCCACAGTGAAGTTTAGGGTGAAGAACGCTTTTTATAAGCTGAAGAAAATATGGAAGATACTTTTGGTCGGGGCGCCGAGATTTGAACTCGGGACCTCCTGCGCCCAAGGCAGCGGTAGTGGCCTCGCTTCCGGAGCCCGAGCGGGCCCGGTTCTGGCACGAGCAGTTCATGCCGCATGCGGTCGAGGAGCACACCTTGCGTCAAGAGCTTCGGATCGTTGGCCAGCAACCGCCGCCCGATTCTGCCGTCCAATAACCCGCAAACCGATTCCATTCGTATCCGGGCACGTATCGTTCTGTTGGGTGAGCCTATGTCCGATGATCCTACAAGGCCACCCGAATCCGCCGACTTGACCCTTTCTAGGTTATAGACATAACATCTAAAGGAAATGACTGTACGAGAGAAACGATCGGCCGGCTGGCTGTTGCTGACGTTTACGCTGCCCACGAAACGCGCCAGCCAGAGAGTGGAGATCTGGCGAAAGCTCCAGAGGTACGGCACGGTGCCGCTCGGAAATTCGGGTTACCTGCTGCCGAGCAATGCGAGCAACGAAGAGCGGTTCCAGTGGCTCGCGTCCTCAATCCGGAAGTATGGAGGCGAGGCCTCCGTGGTTCGCGTGGAGTCCATCGACAATCTCTCGACGACGCAGCTGAAAGGCCGGTTCTCGGAGGCGCGTGTGCGCGAATACCAGGAGCTGATTCAAGAGCTGCAGACATTGTCGAGAGAGCCCGCGGAACAGAGAAGCATCGCCCGCGTCGGACGCTTGCGGAACCGTTTCCAGGAGATTGTGGACGTCGACTTCTTCGAGAGCCCGTTACAAGAGCGCGTTAGCGAATTACTCGAACGTGCGAGTTCGTCAAGAACCGCCAAGGCCGGGGTTACGGCCAAGATCAATCCGAAAGACTACAAGAAACGGATATGGGTCACGAGGCCGAGGCCGGGCGTGGATCGCTGCGCGTCCGCCTGGCTGATTCGGCGGTTCATCGATCCGAAAGCGCGATTCGCGTTTGCGCCAGAGGATCAGGTGCCTCCCCAGGGCGTGCCTTTCGACATGTTTCATGAGCGGGGTTTCGGTCATCGCGGCACGGACTGCACTTTTGAAACGCTGGAGAAAGAATTTCGGATTCGCGACCCGCGGGTAGAGGTGATCGGCCAGATGATTCACGACGCGGATCTTCTGGATGACCGGTTCGGCCGCAAGGAAGGCTACGGAGTGGACGAGATTCTGAAGGGCTGGGCGCGGCAGCGATTTCCGGACGAGAAACTTCTCGAGCGCGGCATGGAATTGATGGAAGGGCTGTACCACTCGCCAGCAAAGTGAGGCCAGCAGGGGAATAGAACGGGGAACGGACAGGACGTTTCGAAAAGAGGAGTCGATGATCGTGCACGGGAGTTTTAGGAAATATTTGGGAACGGCGATAGTCGCGATTTTCTCGCTGGCGCTCTGCAAACCGGCGCCTGCACAATCACTTTCTGCCGAGCAAGCCAAGAAGGTGTTCACGCTTGAGCAAGCCGTGGACTTTGCTCTCAAGAATTATCCGGCCGTACGTGCTTCGCTGGAAAGGGTGCGGGCCGCGGAAGCCGGTGTAGGTTTGGCACGGACGAATTACTTGCCACGCGCGGACATGGTCTGGCAAGCCAATCGCGCGACCGACAACAACATCACGGGATTGCTGCTGCCGCAGTCCATCATCGCTCCTATCTCGGGTCCGGTTCCGGTCTCAACATCGAATCAGAGCGCCTGGGGAAGCGCGGCGGGGCTGTTGTTTTCCTGGGAACCTCTCGATTTCGGATATCGCGGAGCCAAAGTGGATGCGGCACGCGCTGCACAGAGCCGCGTGGCTGCGGAGGCTTCGTTGACTCGCCTCGATGTAAGCATCGCTACCGTGAATGCCTACATGACGCTACTCGCCGCGGAACAAACCGTACGTGCTGCTGAGGCGGACATGCAACGGCGGCAGGAGTTTTCAAAGTCGGTTCACGTGCTGGTGGACAATCAACTTCGTCCTGGCGCAGACGCTTCGCGAGCCGATGCCGACTTGGCACGAGCGCGAGTCAATCTGGCAAGAGCGCGGCAACAAGAGTCAATCAGCCGCGCCCTTCTCGCCGACATTCTGGGTATCGGGGATTCGCGGGTTGAAATTCAGGAAGGCGGGTTGCTGGGCGGCGTGCCCGGTTCATCGCCAGCGGCCACTTCCGTTTCAGCAAATCCCGCAGCGCAGGCGCAGCAAGCACGCGTCGAAGAAGCGCAATCTCAGGTGCATATTCTGGATCGCTCCTACTATCCAAAGTTCTATTTGCAGTCCTCAGTCTACGGACGCGGAAGCGGTTTGGATCCGGCCGGCAAGTTTCTTGGAGGGAGCGAAGGACTGGCGCCGGACCGGTCCAACTGGGCCGCGGGAGCTATGGTGACGTTTCCCGTCTTCGACATCTTCACGATCCGTTCGAAGAAAGCCGTCGAAGCGGCGAATGAGCGGGCGGAAAAAGCTCGCTACGATCAGACGCTGCAAGATTTGACGGGACAACTCCGCAAGGCGCAGGCCTCGCTCGAAGGCGCGAGAAAAGTTGCCGAGAACACGCCGCTCGAACTCGAATCCGCCCATACAACCGAAACGCAGGTGCGTGCCCGCTACCAAGCGGGCCTCGCGACGCTTGTGGACGTGTCCGATGCGGAGAGCCTGCTCGTCCAGGCGGAAATCGACGATGCCTTGGCGCGCCTGGCCGTCTGGCAGAACCTGGCCTCGGTGGCCGCAGCGCAGGGAGACCTTGGGCCATTCCTGCAATCACTCCCCGGTACACCACAGGGAGGCCACTAGCCATGTGGCTGCTGCGGAGCGCGCTTCGTAATCCTATAAGTGTCGTCGTAATCGTGATCGGCGTAGCCTTGTGTTCGATTCTTGCTCTTCTGCGAATGCCCATCGATATTTTCCCGAACCTGAATTTGCCGGTGATTTACGTGGCGCAACCGTTCGGAGGAATGTCACCGGCGCAAATGGAGGGCTATCTCGTCTACTACTACGAGTATCATTTTCTTTACATCACCGGCATTGAGTCGGTTGAATCGAAGTCGATCCAGAACGTAGGATTGCTCAAGCTGACGTTCCATCCGGGCACGGACATGAGTCAGGCCATGGCACAGACGGTTGGCTATGTAGACCGGGCGCGAGCTTTCATGCCACCCGGCACGGTCGCGCCGTTCATCATGCGTTTTGACGCCGGCAGCGTTCCCGTTGGCTATTTGGTCTTTTCAAGTACTACGAAGAGCGTCGCGGAAATACAAGACCTGGCTCTCAATCGCGTCCGCCCGCTGTTCGCCACTCTGCCCGGCGTCTCCGCTCCTCCCCCCTTTGGAGGAGCCGCGCGCACGATTGTCGTGAGCGTTGATCCCGACCGTCTGCGCGCGTATCGCATGGCTCCGGAAGAAGTGATTCAGGCGCTCAATTCCGGGAATACGATTGTGCCGGCAGGAAATGTCAGAACGGGCAATCTGTTGCGGCTGGTCCCGATCAACTCCGTTGTCACCAACATCAAGGATTTGCAAAGTCTTCCGATCCGCACGGGAGCAGGCCCCACCGTCTTTTTGCGCGACATCGGAACGATCGACGATGCAAGCGACATCATCACGGGCTATGCCGAGGTAAATGGGCGGAGAACGGTCTATATCCCGGTCACGAAGCGTGCGGACGCTTCGACGCTGAGCGTGGTCAACGCAGTCAAAGCCAACCTCCCACAGTTCCAGAATGTGGTTCCCTCCGACATCAAGATCGATTACGAATTCGACCAATCGTCCTACGTCCGGAATTCGTTGTTGTCCGTCGTGCGGGAAGGTTTGCTGGGTGCCCTTCTCACCGGCCTCGTCGTGCTCGTGTTTCTGCGGGATTGGCGCAGCGCGGTGATTGTGGTTACGACGATTCCATTTGCCTTGCTCACCGCGGTGGTAGCGCTGTGGGGCGCGGGGCAAACCGTGAACATCATGACGCTCGGCGGATTAGCGCTCGCGGTTGGAATTCTGGTCGACGAATCCACCGTCGTCATGGAGAACATTCACAATCATCTGGGACAGGGGCGAGGGAGGGCTTTGGCAGTTCTCGAAGCCAGTAAAGAGGTGCAGGTCCCTCGCTTGCTTGCGATGTTGTGTATTTTGGCCGTGTTTGTTCCGTCGTTCTTTATGACCGGCGTATCCCGCGCGTTGTTCGTGCCTCTCGCTCTAGCTGTCGGACTGGCGATGGGGGCTTCCTACTTGCTGTCGAGTTCCCTCGTTCCGGTTCTTTCGACGTGGACTCTGCGCGAGCATGCACCCGAAGCAGAAAACGACGCTTCGCTTCTGAAGCGGTTGCGCGAAAGATTAGACAAGACCTTGCATCGACTGGTTGGGATGCGATGGCTCGCGCTCTCCGCTTATGCGGTGGTTGCCCTTCTGGCGCTGGTTCTGCTCGGCCCCTATCTGGGCCGAGAGGTTTTCCCTCGCGTTTCTTCCGGACAGCTGCTGTTACGGTTCCGCGCGCCGATCGGGACGCGGGTCGAGACCACGGAACGGCTTACGCTCGATGTGCTCCGCTCGATTCAAGATGCTGCCGGCCAGGGAAACGTCAGTGTCACCCTGAGCTACGTCGGTGCGCCTCCTCCGAACTATCCGATCAACACGATCTATCTCTGGACGAGTGGCCAGCATGAAGCAGTGGTGCGCGTGGCATTGAACCCGGACGCGAAGATCCGCGTGGATGAGTTTGAGGAGCGATTGCGAAAACTTTTGCCGGACAAGTTTCCGGGATGCCAGTTTTCCTTCGAAGCGGGAGATATCGTCACGCAGATTATGAATTTCGGCGCGCCCACTCCGGTGGAAGTCAACGTAAGCGGACCCGATCTCGCAGCGGACCGGGCCTTTGCCGAGAAACTGCGTCTGGAGACCGCCAAAATATCCGCGCTCCGCGATTTGCAGTACGACGAGCCGCTCGATTATCCCAGCATCGACGTCCACGTGGACCGCGAGCGCGCCGGGCAATTGGGCATAACCACTGCGAACGTGGGCCGCTCGTTCCTGGCGGCGACTTCGTCTAGCCGGTTCGTTGTTCCCAACTATTGGGCCGACCCGAAGTCGGGCGTCGGATATCAGGTGCAGGTGCAGATTCCGCAATCCCAAATGACTTCGATTCAGGACGTCGAACACATTCCCCTGACGCAGGGATCGTCGTCGCATCCGCTCCTCGGAGACGTGGCGCAAGTGACTTACGGGAATGTCGTCGGGGAATACCACCGGTTGAACGGACAGAGGATGGTGACGTTGACGGCGAACGTGTCCGGGGAAGACCTCGGCCGGGTTTCCACTGCGCTCGATGATGCGATCAAACGTGCTGGTTCGCCGCCGCGCGGAGTGAAGGTCACTGTTCGAGGACAGGTTGAACCTATGAAGCAGACGCTGACCAACCTGGGAGTCGGATTGCTGATCGCGGTTCTGGTGATCTATCTGCTTCTCGCGGCGAATTTTCAATCGCTGAGGCTCGCCTTTGTCGTGCTTTCGACGGTGCCCGCGGTGATCTGCGGTGTGCTCGTTGTTCTTCTTGTGACTCGTACCAGCCTGAACATTCAGTCGTTCATGGGAGCGATTATGGCAATAGGCGTAGGCGTAGCGAACGCGATCTTGCTGGTGACATTTGCCGAGGAGTACCGCAGAGCGGGAAATGCGGCGACTGCGTCTGCAATCCATGGAGCGAAAACCCGTATGAGGCCGATCCTGATGACCAGCCTGGCGATGATCGCCGGCATGGTACCGATGGCTTTGGGACTTGGCGAAGGCAGCCAACAAACAGCGCCACTCGCACGCGCCGTCATCGGAGGCTTGCTGTTCGCTACCGGGGCCACGTTGCTGCTTCTGCCGCTCGTATTTTCTATCGTTCAACAACGCGCGGGAACGCAGTCGCCGTCCCTGGATCCGGATGACCCCGCGAGCGTTTTCGCGGTGGAGGGACTGCGGTCTCCGAACGCACTCCCAGGAGGAGCGGCATGACACGAATCGGGTTTTCCTGGATCGCTGTGCTCGGTGCGGCAGGGGTGATTTGTGCATCATGCAGTTCACAGTCGAAGTCCGGCGCGGCCGTGCAAGGAGCTGCGGCCGTATCGCTGCCCACGGTTGAGGTGGCCAAAGTTTCATCCAAGAAGTTGTCGATCATGGTGCGCTTGCCTGGGGAACTCCAAGCATACGAAGCCGTGGCTGTTTTTCCGAAAGTCACCGCCTATGTTGATTCGATCAGCGTCGACCGGGGCTCACATGTGAAAACGGGCCAGTTGATGGCTCGGCTTGTCGCTCCCGAACTTGCGGCGCAGCGGGCGGAAGCGGAGTCCAAACTACAGGCCGCCGAGTCGCAACGCGCCGAGTCGCAAGCGAAACTCAGCTCCGACGAGAGCACCTATCAAAGACTAAAGAGCGCTTCGGCAACGCCGGGCGTGGTTGCCGGGAACGACCTTGAAATCGCACAGCGGGCAGTGGACGCGGATCGGGCGCGGCTGGAAGCGAGCCGAGGGAGCGCCGAAGCGGCCAAGTCCGCATTGAAATCGGTCGCTGACCTCGAAGGCTATCTGCAGGTTCGGGCTCCCTTCAACGGGATCGTGACGGAGCGAAACGTTCATCCTGGGTCTCTGGTCGGACCTTCGACCGGCGCTTCGAGCGCGGTCATGCCGATGCTCCGGCTGGAGAAAGCGGACCGGCTGAGGCTCGTTGTACCGGTTCCAGAGAAATACGCGGGAAATATCGCGGAAGGAACGAAGCTCGAATTCAGTGTTCCGGCGTATCCCGGGCAAACATTCGCGGGGCGCGTCGCACGCATCGCGCATTCCGTGGATGTAAAAACACGCACCATGCCCGTAGAGCTCGAAGTCAACAATGCGGATGGACGCTTGAGTTCGGGAATGTTTCCGGAAGTACAGTGGGCCGTGCGCCGAACGGAACCTTCCCTGTTCGCTCCCGTGTCCGCGGTCGTGAGAACAACGGAAGCGACCTTCGTTGTTCGCATTCGCGATGGCAACACGGAATGGGTGAACGTCCAAACGGGGGAACTCGACGGCAAATCCATCGAAGTCATAGGTGGATTGCGTGACGGGGATGAAATCGCAGCGCGAGGAACCGATGAGCTGCAGCCGGGAACTCATGTGGTAACAAAACAGATTCCAGCCGAGACACAAACTCGGAAGTGACGAGGAGGCAAAAGCATGTGCCGCTTCGTATTTTCTCAATGACTAAATAAATCAGGAGGTAGTGCGATGCTTCAGTCCGTAAAACATACCATTCTCGTTCTGTGCGCTTGTTTTGTGTCGCTCGGAATTCCCGCCATGGCGCAGGATGTTCCGGCCGACTATCAGGAAGTATTGAAATCTCTCGACCGCAAGGGCGACTTCAAAGCGGGAGTTCTGAAGGTGAACATTCCACGCAACGATTTGAAGATGACCATTCAAGGCTTTTCCACGCCGACGCCGTTTGGTTTCGGGGGATGGATTGCGTTGACGAAAGCGACGGACGGGTCTGATGTGATGATGGGTGACCTCGTGTTGCTGCAGGAAGAAGTGAATCCGGTTCTTTCCGCGCTGCTCGACAATGGAATCGATGTCACCGCCCTCCACAACCATTTCTTTTGGGACGATCCGCACGTGTACTTCATGCACGTTCATGGAATGGGCAAGGCCGCCGATCTGGCGCGGCGCGTGAAGCCTGGTCTCGACCTGATCGGACATGTGAAGCCGGAAGCCGTTTCTCCGGCAAGCGCTACGGGCACACCGCTTGATGTAGCAAAACTCGCCAAAATCGCCGGGCATGAAGGCGAACAGACAGGCCCGGTCTACAAAATCACAGTGGGGCGCGACGACTTGGGAATGAAGGAACACGGAGCGGTGATCAACGCTCGGATGGGACTGAACACCTGGGCGGCATTCGTCGGGACGCAGGAAGATGCCGCGATTGCGGGCGATGTCGCCATGCTCGAAGGCGAAGTGACGCCCGTTCTAAAAGCGCTGCGCAAGAACGGTCTCGACGTGGTGGCCATTCACCATCACATGACGGGAGACCGGCCTGTCGTGATCTTCCTGCACTACTGGGGCAGAGGCCCGGCCGAAAAACTCGCCGCCGGATTCAAAGCCGCTCTCGACGAACTCGGCAAGGGTGGCGACGCTTCCCATTCGATGGGGCACTAAGGAGAAAAAGATGAGAACGAAACTGTTTTCGCTGCAATTTGGCGTTTGCGGCTGCCTTGCTTTGGCAGGTTTGTTCTCGTCAGCCGCGTCCGGACAAACGCTCAGGCAGGTCACGAAGTTTGACCTGCCTGGGCCGGGCGGCAAACGTTTCGACTACCTCACGATTGATGAAGGCGATCATTACTTATTATCCGCGCATCTTGCCGCTGACCAGACGTACGTCATCGATCTTGGCACCAACAAAGTTGTCGCGACGATCACCGATACGCCCGGCGCCGAGGGAGTGGAATATGTGTCCGAACTCAAGAAATTCTATACGTCGAACGCGCACGACAACACCATCGGCGTGGTCGATCTCAAGCAGATGAAAGTCGTGAAGAAGTTGAAAACGGAAGCCAAACCGGATGGCAGCACGTATGCGACTCCCTTTCATAAGCTCTACGTCTCAGACGAGCGGGGAAAAGCGGAAGCGATCGTGGATGTGACCAAGGACGAAATCATCAAGACCCTACATTTCGACAGTGAAACCGGAATGCCGCAGTACGATCCCGTCGCGCGCAAGGTGTATGTGAACCTGCAGGACCAGAACATTTTCGCTGTCATTGATCCGGCAACGGACCAGGTTGTCGGGCGCTATCCAGTCGGGAAATGCGAGGGCAACCACGGCATGGCGCTCGACCCGGAACACCATCGTGCCTTCCTCTCGTGTGAGGGAAACGAGTTGATGACGGTGTTCGATCTCGACAAGCACGCGCCCATCGCGTTTCTCAAAATGCCCCGCGGTCCCGACGTAATCAAGTTTGATCCGGGTTTGGGCCGCATCTACGTCGCATGCTACAGCGGCGCCATTGCGGTTTTTCATCAGGACGACCCGGACCACTACCGCAAGGTGGAGGATTTTCCCGTGCAGCACGCCGTGCATACTTTGGCGGTCGATCTCAAAACCCACCGCGTGTACACGCCGGAACAGGAAGAAGACGGCAAGCCCGTAGCACGAATGGTGGTTTACGAGGCAGTGACGAATCGATAGCGGCTCGCAGCAGTCTTTCACCGAATGGCAACGATAAACTTGATCCCCGCTGTGCTGAGGACTCTGACGCGTGACGGATGGCTTCTGTTCGTCACACGGTTTGCACGTTTGTTCGCTTACGGTTCGCTCTCCGTGATTCTGGTTTTCTATCTCATCGGTATCGGGCTTACGGAAGCCCAGGCCGGGTTGGTTCTCACACTGACCCTCGCCGGTGATGTCATCGTCTCGCTATACCTCACAACCAGAGCGGATCGCCTCGGTCGGCGGCGCATGCTGATCATAGGCTCGATTCTTATGGCTGCCGCGGGCCTAGCTTTCGCATTGACCAGCAACCTGCTCTTCCTCGTCATCGCAGGCACGATCGGAGTGATCAGTCCCAGCGGCAACGAAGTGGGGCCGTTTCTGTCGATCGAGCAAGCCGCGCTGTCGCATATTGTTCCGGCTTCGGCTCGCACGGAGGTTTTTGCGTGGTATACGCTCGCCGGATCGTTGGCAACCGCCCTGGGGGCGCTCTTTGGCGGCGGTTTGACGCAGGCGCTGCAGCAGACAACGATGACGCACGTGCAAAGCTACCGCGCCGTAGTGTTCTTGTACGCTGCCTTGGGAGTCGCGCTGGCGTTTCTTTTCCTGCGTCTCTCGAAATTCGTGGAAGTGAATCCTGTGTCCAACGGCCCGGTTGGTTCCTCCAGCGTTGCGCACATGTTCGGAATTGCCCGGTCACGCAACGTGGTTTTGAAGCTATCGGGGCTCTTTGCTCTGGATTCCTTCGCTGGCGGATTTGTCGTGCAAAGTTTCGCGGCGTATTGGTTTTATCTGCGCTTTGGCGTGGAACCAGCCGCGCTTGGCGCGATTTTCTTCTGGGCGAACGTCTTTGCGGGAATCTCCGCTCTTTTTGCTTCTCGCCTTGCGTCGCGCATCGGACTCATCCGCACCATGGTGGTCACGCATCTTCCGTCGAACATCCTTCTCATCCTCGTGCCGCTGATGCCCAATCTCTCGTTGGCAGTGGCGGTGCTTCTTTTGCGCTTCAGCATCAGCCAGATGGATGTTCCCACGAGACAGTCCTATACGATGGCTGTCGTTCCGGCCGAAGAGCGATCTGCCGCGGGCGGATTTACGGGAGTTGCGCGCACAACGGGCGCGGCCATCAGCCCCCTGTTCGTCGGGTTCATGTTTGCGCGGACTTCCTGGATCAATGTGCCTTTCTTCCTCGCGGGGACGCTGAAGATTCTCTACGATCTTCTGCTCTACAAAGAATTCGTAAAGATTCAGCCCGTAGAGGAACGATAGTTGGGACAGGCATGGCGTACGATGCCACGCATCGGCGTGAGTCTTCGTGTCCCGCAGAGGAGGAGAGGTGAACTGCTCTCCGAGGCAAGATGCGCAGCATCCAGGCGGTCTTAGGCCTGACGATCGGGATCACGGTCTTGAGTTGCGCTGTAGCAATCGGCGAAATGGGCACGGGCGGTGTGCCTGGTCATAATTTGCTGCTGACACTCGAAGACTGAAATGGGCTCTGCGTGGGGGTGCAGGGAAACGTGAGAAATGTACGCCATCATTTGCACCGGCTCGCCTGCGGCGCCTATCTCATTTGCGCAATGTCCTCACAATGTGAAGGCACGGCCCGGCCTCGTTCAGCGGGGCTCCCTGCAGATCCCCAGGCGGAAGCACGCGCGGCCGAGGCCGTGCCCGTGGACCACGCCCCAAAACTGGATGGCACTCTGAACGATCCCCTGTGGCTCGATACTAAGCCGATCACGGATTTTCGACAACGAGAACCCTACGAGGGTGAAACCGCAACGGAGAAGACGGAAGTGCGCATTGTCTACACGCGGCACGCGGTGTATTTCGGGATCCATTGCTACGACTCGGAGCCTTCTCGGATCATTGCCACGGAACTACGCCGCGACGTCAGTCAAGATTTGGACGATCATTTTGAAATCCTCATTGATTCGAACCATGACCGTCGGGGCGCTTACGTCTTCCAGATAAATCCCCTGGGTACCCAAAACGATGGTCTCGTCGTGGAAGAGCAAGGCGGTTCCGATGGAGATGACTTCGACCGGGGATGGGACGGTGTGTGGTCATCCGAGGCGCGTGCGGTTGCTGACGGGTGGACAGCAACGGTAGAAATTCCCTTCACGACACTTAACTTTACCCATTCACTGGATGTGGTCTGGGGACTAAATTTCAAACGGTTTATCCGGCGAAAGAATGAGGAGGATCTTTGGACCGCTTACCGGCGAACTTTTGGCATCACCAAGGTTTCACAGGCGGGAGAACTTAGCGGCATCAAGGACATTGGAAGCGGAAGGCTTTTCATCGTGAAACCCTACGGTCTAGCTCAATATGATAAGCAGACCGGACAGGACCCTAAATTCCCGTTGACGGGTGGAATCGACCTCAAATACGGCCTCACCTCCAACGTCGTCTTGAATCTCACAGGCAACACTGATTTTGCCGACACCGAAGTCGACCTTGAGCCATTCAATCTGACACCTTTCAAAGTCTTTATTCCGGAGAAGCGCCAGTTCTTCCTCGAAAACGCCGGAGTCTTTAATTTTGATATTGGAGATCAGGATCAATTGTTCTTTAGCCGTCAGATTGGAATAGATTCGGTGAGTGGCCAACAGGTGCCCATAAACGGCGGAGCCAGGCTCACAGGAACAATTGGTCGCACAGAGTTCGGCTTTATGGATGTGGATACACGCTCTAGTGGGCCTAATCCTTACGCCAATTATGCCGTTGCAAGATTGAAAGAGTCTCTTTGGGCAGGTTCGTATATGGGCGTCATGGGGATCGATAAGCAGTCCGGTGATCCGCTGGATAGCATCAATCGAACGGGCGGCGTTGATACCCGTCTCGTCTTCTTCAAAGACTGGTTCGTCGATGCACATATGGCCGGAACTCAGTCGCCCGGCCACCCGAGTGGGAATAGCGACGTTGGGGCGTCCTTATCCTATCGGTCAAACTGGGTGGAAGGAAAGTTTGAGCGCAGAAAAATCGGCCCGAACTTCAATCCCGAGGTGGGATTCATCGAACTCACCAACGCCAATGAAACTTATGGAGATTTGACTTTCAAGGTAAGGCCCAGAATCAGTGGAGTCCGAGAATTGCAATTCGAGGGTTTTATTCTCCACGCGCCCGATACTCAGGGCGTCGTACAAACTCAGGAGTGGCAGGGAACTTTTCGAGCCGATTTGAACAACGGTGGATACACCGACGATGATATCGCCGATGTGTTTACGCAGCGAATCACAACGCCTCTTCATATTTACAAGAATGTGTTCATTCCGAACGGTCTCTATCACTTTGCGCGCCATCAGTTGACCTATGGGTCAGGGCAAGATCGCCGATTTACTTATAATTTCTTTGAACGATTTGGCGGGTACTACGGGGGTACGCTCAATGAATTCCGGGTACGAGCTAACTATCGCCCGACCGCGAAATTCTCAATCTCAGCCATGGAAACCTGGGATCGTTTTCGATTGCCACTGCCAAACGGGAATTTCTCCGTGGTGCTGGCGAGCCTCCAAGGAAATTATTCCTTCAACCGCTTTCTGACCTTCACTAGCCTTATTCAGATGGATACTTCAAACACGCAGGCCATCAGTGCCAATGTGCGCCTGAGGTACAACTACCGGCCCGACAGCGATCTGTACATCATCTACAACGTGGGCACGCAATTCGCCAGCATCGCCCCGGCAAACCCGCCACAGGTGCGCGAGACTCGATTTGCGGTGAAATGGACTTATGCCTTCGCGCCATGAAACTGCTCGTTTGCATCGAGTGACGTCTGATCCTCGCGAGTCGCCGGCCGCGCAAGCACGTTCGAGAATGGGAATGGAGAAGCCATGAAGGCACACCGCCGCGAGTTCCTCCGCAAGATTTCGAGCGTCGCTGTCCTCGCGGCATCGGGGTCCGTTTCTCAAGCAGGATGCGGAAGCAGCCTTGATTCACAATTCACATCTCACAGGAATGTACCGCGACTCAGAGCTTGGAGCCTTGCGCGATCAATTCCCGGTGTTGAGCGAACAAGTCAACGGACACCGCTTGGTCTACCTCGACAGCGCCGCCACGACCCAGCGCCCTCGGGCGGTCATCGACGCGCTCGCGAAATTTTACCTGCACGACAATGCGAACCCCGCAAAGAGCTTGCACACGCTCGCCCGCCGATCAGCGACCCTGTATGAGAAGGCGAGGGAAACCGTTGCAAAATTTGTACATGCACGCGGACCCGATGAAATTGTCTGGACTCGCGGGACTACGGAAGCAATACTTGGACCCAAGTTCGGTTTCTGACGCTGCAGTATCTGGGACAGTTCATTGAAAACAAAGAAGTAAGTGGTCGGGGCGCCGAGATTTGAACTCGGGACCTCCTGCGCCCAAGGAAGGCGTAATATCTCCTGGAAGTCCTTCCTTTTCAATCTCAGTTTTAAAACAAACGAGTTAGAAAAATATTTGGTAGTGGCACGATGTACACAAATGTGGCTGCGCATGCATGGAGTCCCCCGAATGTTCCCCATAGCGAAATAACGGCGAAAGTGCGCCGACCCGTTCCTACTTCTTGATAAACACCAACCCTTCGGTTGAAAGCCGAACGGGCGTCGTGTTACTCCCGTGGAAATATAGATTCTTTCGAGTGGCGATGTCACAGTAACTGTCACGCGATAAAAGCTGTTCGCATTGAGATTCGACCTCTGGGTCAGCGGCGGTTTGGAAAACCGGCGTCTACGCAACAAATGCCTCGATCATTGTAACTTCCGAAATCGGGGATGAAACGCCCGGGGCTGCCCTGAACGCGCATTCGCAAAACGGAGGAAGGCTGCCAGGATCGATGTCCGAGATGAAGCCGAGGAAGGAGCGAAGGCAGCGCTTGGGGGGAGAAGCGCTGCCGCGGCCGAAACCGAGAAGGATCACGGCATCCGGCAACCGGAGCGGACCCTTGGCCGAAAATCACTGGAGATCGAAATCCTAAAAAAATTTCTGGGGTCACGACGCCTCGACATGATACTCGACTATTTAAGCGACCCCGACGAGTTCCGTGATTTCGAAATGCAGAGAATTGAGCGCCTACCCGTCGGTGTGGTCCGGCCCAGAAAGGTCTAGGTTTCGAAGAGTAACTGGGCGATCAAATTCGTTGAAGCCGTCATTGACGTTGGTACGGATAGCGAGGCGCTTTAGTCGAGTGCGAGCCAAGCCACGCGCGGAAAGCTCACCACGCTGACAATCGTGGACAGAAGAATCGCGGCGGAGACCTGCTGGGGGGGCGACATCATACCGCTGGGCGAGAACATAGAAATTCCCGGCCGACGGCAGGCACGCGATCAGAACGCCAACATTCACCCAGAACGCATCGAGCTGCATCATGCGTCCGAGAATGAGCCATACGAGCAATGGGTAAACAGCGAGTTTTGCGACGGTAATCACTCACGCGGCAACGGCGGTTCGGCGGTCGAGACGTTGCAAAGCGAGGGCCCCGCCGAGCGCGAAGAGTGCCGCCGGGTCGGCCGCACCGCCGAGAAAGCCGAGGAAGCGCGTAATTGCCTCGGGCAGTGCGAGACCAGTGCCCGCAAGAGCTGCCCCCAAGACGATTGCCACGACGATAGGGTTGAACATGGTGCCGCGCAGGATCAAAGAACCTATACCACTTTTCGGCCCGCCGTTCGCGCCCATCAGCACGCTGCCAACAGAGAGAAGAACCATGACCTCCGCTAGGATCGCCATCGCGAGCGGGCCTGCTCCACGTTCGCCGAAGAAGGCGAGCATCAACGGCGGCCCCAGGAAACCAAGGTTACTTACAGTTGCCGTGGTCGCGTGGGCGCCGGCGGTAGAGAGGTCCCGCGCGGCGACGACGCGCGAAGTGCCGAGAACCAACACAAAGATGATCGCGCCCGATGCGAGGTAGCCGGTGTAGAACTCGGGATTAAACGATTGACGAAGTGGCTGGCCCGCGATGAGGCGCAAAAGGAGGGCTGGGAGAGCAAAGCGAAACGAGAAGGCGTTTAGCGCATCAAGCGCGCCTTGGGCAACGAGACGCGTCCGAGTCGCTGCCCACCCAACTCCGATGACTCCAAAGGTTGGCAGGCTGATCAGAAAGAAACTAATCATCTATTAGATCGCTGCGTGCCTCGATGGCCTTGAGAACGGCAGCCATGTCAGCGTCACCGAAACCGAGCGCGCGCGTCTCGCCATAGAGCGCGTGGCAAACATCGAGCAGTGGCGAGGCGACGCCTGCCTCGCGAGCCGCTTCGGCGATTAGGCGGTTGTTCTCCAGGACGTTCGAGATCGTTGCCTGGACCGCGAAATCGCGGCCGACGAGCTTCGGCGCCTTCATACGCGAGACGTCACTTGCCATCGGCCCAGCATTTAGAACTGCCACGAACTGATTAAGGTTGAGGCCGTGGCGGTCGGCAAAATGCACGGCTTCGGCGAGGCCGGTAACGAGCGAGATCAGGAACAGATTGACCGAGAGCTTCATTAGAAGAGCGTTCGGTACCGGCCCGCAGATCATCGTCTCCCGGCACATTGGGGTTAGCAGCGGGCGAACGTCAGCGATGGCGTCTGCGTCGCCGGCGAGCATGGCGACGAGTTGGCCTGCCTCAGCGGGCTTGCGTGACCCGGAGACCGGTGCCTCGACGTAGTGCCCCCCGACAGAGCGAATGTCTGCCTCGAGCTCACGCGAATAGGCCGGCGAGGTCGTACCCATGTGCACGACCGTGTGTCCCGTCACCCGGGCCGCGAAGGCAGCGCCACCGCGGTCGAGGACTGTGTCAATCGCTCCGCCGTCGACGAGCATCAGGAAGACAGTTGCGGAGCGCGCGAACACGTCAGCCGCCTCTCGAGCAACATCCGCACCGGCCGCTGCAAGAATCTCAGCTTTGGCACGTGTGCGGTTCCAGACTAGGAGCCGCGTACCGGCCTTGACGAGTGTCAGCGCCATGGCCTCTCCCATCGTACCAAGGCCGATGAAGCCGATCGGATATGCTGCGTCCATCATCGAGCCGCCCCATTGCTCAGCGCGCGCACGATGCTTTGATGAAGAGCCGCACACATCACACGTAGGTCGCTCGGCACAGCATGAGGGAAGCAGCGAATAGCGCTATCAGCGATAGTGCTAAATTTAACCAGCGGTAACCGGCAGATGCATTCATATTGCTCCCTGCTGTACGCTATTCGACGCTAAAGCAGAGCAGCTCCCGCAAATCGCGCGCGCAGCCGGCCCGTGCCGGCTCGCTGCTCTTAGGCTTGCCTCCCTTACGGCAGATATTCCTGGAGCAGCGGCGCAGGGGCCGACTCGGCCTGCACCATGATGCCCGTGACTCGCCAGCCGCCGGCTTCTTTGATCGCTTGAATGCTGTTGATGCCGCGCGCGACTTGCTTGCCGTCGCTGTGCAGCGCGTAGCTGCTCCATAAGTGCGCGATGTTGCCGTAGCGCTCAATGTGAAATTTCAGCTGCTTTTCTTCGAGCATGGCGTGGCCACGGGCTTTGACGCGGGCGATCCAATCGTCCAAGGTCTCGAGCCTATAGCTTGGCGCTCCGTCCGCGCCGAGTGAAACGAACATCATGCGCGCTTCGGGTATTAACAGGGCCTTCATGCAGGCTCGATCCTTGTCCGCGGGCCCGCTGATTGCCGCATCGATCGCGGCGGGAATGCCCTCGGGTTCCGAAGGCAACGCACAGCCGGCATCCGGCGCCTGCGCCATCGCACCGTCGGTTTGTGCGCCGACCAGCGTTGCGGTCATCCCGAGCACCGCCAAGCCGGCGACGCCCATCATCACTCTACACACTGATCTGTTCATGCTGCCTCCTCTGTCTCTACAGCGCCTACTCATAAACCTAATGCCACAACACCCATTGATGAATCGTAATCGATGGATCCAGAAGCCGCAGCGATTTAGCCGGCGACGTCCCTGAGCCCACACGTCTTGGTCATTCATTGCCGCCGGTTAGCACGCATGGGGGCGCCCTCGCCGGTTGAAGACACAAGCGCGGACGGCGGCACCTCGATCTCGCCGCTTGCGATGTAGGTGGTTGCGCCGCCTACGCTGACAGAGGTCACCACGCCGTCGCGCTTGTGTGCCTCCGCTTCGATTTCGCTTCGGCGCCCCATCGAGACGCCTTGCTGGATCGAAAGGCGATAGGCCGTCCCGCCAAAATCGGGCTTCGATGCCATTGCCCCGACGAGGCCGGCACAAGCGGCGCCTGTCGCGGAATCTTCTTCGATGCCCAGCGCGGGTGCCCACATGCGAGCATAGAGCTTGCCGCCATCCCGTAGATTTCCCGCGAAGAAGAAGACGTGGGGAGACCACGCGCGAGCGAGCGTCGTCGCCCAGGCAGCCCGATTGATCGTCGCCCGATCGACGACCTCGTTCGAGCTCAGTTGCGCAAAACAGAATGGAACACCGGCGCCCGCGAAAAAGACTTGGCTCACCTCGGCGGGCTCGATGGATAGGACGGCGGCGAGATCAGTCGGAGAAGGTGCGCCGGTCGGTGCCTCGATCTT